>Ga0208045_1000209_pt1 | contig 28095 bp, 48 predicted proteins | sample PL_2010_200m_FD_184160 | JGI IMG/M metagenome (GOLD analysis project Ga0208045, IMG submission 184160) | Freshwater microbial communities from Powell Lake, British Columbia, Canada to study Microbial Dark Matter (Phase II) - PL_2010_200m... | ecosystem: Environmental > Aquatic > Freshwater >...
CATTCCAAACTTTAAAAGCCATGAATAAATTAACTATTAAAACTGATACATTATCAATACAGATTCCAAAAAAAGAATTTAATAGAATGGAAATTGAAAAAAATAAGTATTGGATGCAAGGACAAGAAAACGTTATGGAGATTAGCGTAACTTATCCTTCTATTAAAGACATTGGGGATTTTGAACCTTTTATCACATTATCTCTGAATAGCGCACAAGCGTATTCAATGAAAAAAGGAATAGAATTTGAAGTTTCAATATGCTTTGAAAACATTGTCACTTTAACTTCATACCTTAACGCTGTTTTAAAGACGTATGAATTAAGAAGCGAAAAACGAAACCACTTTTAGTTTTTATCTTAAAAATCAATTAAGCCATGAGTATGCTACAATTTGAAACGGATTCATCGGGGTTTGATATTGACTTATCAGAAAATAAACCCGAAAAGATAAAACTTGAAAAGTCCGGTCGTTATGGGTTTGAGGATAAGTATGGAAAAATAAATATTCAATCGTATGAAATTAGTCTTGATGATATGAACGTATCAACGTATGACAACCAACCCATTGAGCCATCTATTCAAATACAATATAGGAGTTTAAATCCCAAAGGAATAGTTGTTGATTTTTGGATAAATTTTGATGACGTAATGCTTTTATCAGCATATATAAACAATGTAATCAAGATGCGTGAACTGAGGATCGAAAAACAAAACAGAATCAACCATGAGTAATAAAACTATCCATATTGAACCTTGCCCGTGGTGTGGCGAAATACCGTCAATCAAAAAAGTAACCGGAACAACGCAAATCTATGTGATCTGCCGGACGGAAGGTTGCCTAATGAACAAACCCCATATCTACTACATTAATCTGTGGAACGACCGGAAAACCATAGTTAAAGTTCCGAAAGTTAATATTGGTGACGAGTGTGCCATTCAAAATGGAATTTCGGCAAATCATAAAATTGGCAGAGTGGTTGATATTGAGCTGGCTTACAGAATCGAGCTTAACCCAACTGAACAGCTAAAACATAAACCATTTCGCTTTATAACTCTTACTGATAGTGAGGTTAGAATTGTAAATGACGAATCAAAATTTACAACAGCACCATGAAAGCAACAGACTTACGGATCGGAAACTGGGTGTATGCCACAACTTTTGGGGAATGTGAAATTTTAGGGTTGCATAAGGCTATTTCAGATGGGTTGTATTATCTATACGTCATCAGTAAGTTTGGTGGGAACGTGGAAGAAAGAACTGTACAGATAGGTTATGTTCGACCAATTCCCTTAACTGAAGATTGGCTGGTAAAACTGGGATTTTCGGACGCATATTGCCCGCCTGGTTACATCGGTTATGTGGTAAAAGAAATTTTGAATACCCTTTTAAAAAAGCCAGATAATCCAAATACACTAAGCCACTTGTCGGATGAATACTACAAATTCATATTTGAACAGCAAGCAATTTCAAGTATGCACATAGTAATTCCGATATATTATGTTCACCAACTTCAAAACTTGTTTTACGCACTCACCAAAGAAGAATTAACAATCAAAACAGATAACCAATGATTGACAGGAAAAATTTGATCATCAACAAAGTTGTTTTTGAGATCAAAGAAAAAGAGTATCATTTTAAGGCAACTTATTTGCAGGAACCCAGAGGTGAAGCGTTGGTTGAAATTTTCAAAGATGGTAAAATCGTGCGAGAATTTCTATTCCCATCCTATAAAATTTATAATATAGCTGCTCACATTGATGATATTATTGATGGGTTGGAAAACGGGAATGATAGCGGACTTATAGAAGCTGGAACAACTGGATTAGGAGGCAATGTTTATAAAAAGGAGAACAACCAATGACAACTTGGCAACACAGAAAATTACTTAAAAGCAAAAATGAAAAAACCTGCTTTATCTGTGGCAAAACTATTAAAAAAGGAGATTTATATTTAAACTCTCACGGACAACGTCTTTTCCCATTGTGTGAACATTGTAAAAACACTTGGGAAATTGAAGGTGGAATGCTTGGACAAATCAGTAGAAGTTTAACTAAAGAGAAGTAGCATGACATATACTGAAAGAGTGGATGAAAGAGTGGATAAACTATTAGCTCTTGGGTTAAGATACAATGGCGAATATTTTTTCTATCGGGATATTAATATCTATACCAACGAATTAACATGGATGACTGACGAAGAATTTGACAAAGCATACGAAGGCGCAAAACTCAGAAAACAACAAATTGAACAACAGGAAAGTGAGGAACCTAAATGAAATGTAAGGGTAAAACTGTACAGAAAACCTTTCCATATTTCCGAAGTCCATGTCATAACGAAGCATGGAAGGATGGATATTGTAAAATACACCATCCAGACGAAAAGGCTAAGCGTGACGGAATTCGTTTAAAAAAACAAGACGACAAATATATAATTGCAAAGAAAAAAATAATTGATAAAAAAATAATCATGTACCAAGATTTTAAATTAATAAAAGACTATCTGATTGAACGCATTAATTTGGATGCCGAAAAAAGTAATGGTAGGGAGAGTGGTATTTCTGCATTTCTGAATGTTAGCAGAAAAATCCAAAACCAAGCAAAAAATACAGAAGTATTAATGGCATTGGCAAGGCTTGAATCTGTTATCAACAGAGAAGGGAAGTGAAAATGACAGCAATTATTAGAAATCAGAAGCTATTCTGCGATAAGTGTGGCGGGGAACAGGAGATACCCTACCCAATTCCAATTCCAATAATGTCAGCCATGAGCAAGGCATTTATTAAACTACACAAAGACTGTAGGCAAACATGGGTGCAACCAGAAGCAGACCTGACCACAACAGTTCACCAAAGAATGCAATTCTGGCTGACACAAGGTGAACGGGGAACCAGTTCAGAAACGATATTTTCTGTTTTAGGGGGCGATAGTGGCTGGTGTAGGCATCCAAATGTATATTGCCATCCTTTAGACCCAGATGATTTCAGACGATGCTATTTACTCTTAGAAACGATCCCTGAGTGGAAGGCTGACCTGCACAAGTTAAAGGAAATTTCGCTTGTCTGGTCGAATCTAGTAGATAACTGGCCGGAATTAACCCAGTTACTCGAAGAGCAAATGCGAACCCATAAAGCAAACGGAATGTACGATTTAATGAAGAGTTGCGGAGTGGAAGGGTAGAAACTAAAAAAATAACACTATTATGGACTTTAATTATGAATTTAAAATAAGTCAGAATGTTAAAATATTTGACGATGATGACGAAGCGTGGATTTATGGTAAGGTTATAGATACAACAATGGTAAGCGTAATTATAAAATGGAATGATTTAACTGATCCATGTAAACATAATCGTGAAGAATACAGTAAAATAAAAGTTATACAACCATAAGTCATGAAAGTGATCTGCCAAGCCTACAAAGGTTGCGTTTCTGATGTCTGCGAACATAAAATTGCGCACGAACCAATTATAGATGACCTGAGCATCGGTTTTAATGAAAACCCAGACGGTTCTTTAGAACTAACTGGGGATTGTATCTGTACCGACACTTCTGAGTATTGCAATATTGCCGGACATCGAGTTCTCTGCCAACCAATTGAACAATCAAATTAAAATAACAAAATCATAAAATCATAAAACCATGAAAAGAGAGAAACCGAACATTGAATTACTGCCACCGATTAAAGGAGGCGTAAGTGGATGCCTTAATTGTGGATACACCGCTTCCATATTACCTATGCGAACAAGGCTTTATTACAGCTTTGGTGGATGGACGATCACTAGAAACGGAGAGCCATTCTTTATGGACATTGTAGAAAGGCGATTTGATAAATACAAAACCCTAACCTTTATCGAAAAACAGGCAAGGCTTGATCCTACTAATGATTGGCGAGCTGAATTAAACTTACCATTAAGAAGTGCAACCTATCAACGGCAAGGGAATAATTGGTGGGTTCTGGTTGAAAGAGGGCGAGGATTCGCATAAATCAATAAAACCATAAAACATGAAAGGAATAATGTTTACAGAGCCTTTGTTTAAGGCTATCATCGCAGGCAAGAAATCGCAAACCCGTAGGATTGTGAAACACCCTGATTATGATTTTTTAGGAAGTTCACGACCTATAATAGATACCGATGGCGTTTCTGTGATTTTTTGGGAGGGTAGTATCGCTTGTGTTGTTCATCCCCATTATTATCCAGGTGAAACCGTCTACCTTAAAGAGCCATACTATGATGCGTCAGATGGTGACTTATTTTTTAAATATGACTTTCATGGGAAAGATAATATTCCAGTAAACTTTGAGTTTTACGACAATCCGAAGTGGAAAAACAAAATGTTCATGTCGGAAAAGTTCGCACGGTACTACATTAAGATTACCAACGTTAGGGTGGAACTACTCATGAATATTACCGAAGAAGATGCAAGGAAAGAAGGTTGCAAAATTTTCGGGATTACCCTTTACAATAATAGTGGTGTTGCCGTACAAACTATCATCCGTGGGGATGCGAAGAAAGATTTTGAAAACCTTTGGGATTCAATCAACGTGAAGTGGAACCGTAGGCATGACGACTACCGTGGCTATACGTTTGAAGATAATCCTTTTGTATGGGTTTATGAGTTTGAATTAGTGAACTACCCCCGCCCCTGAAGGGAGAGGGGTTTTACGCTCAAAAATATAAAGCCGTGGACGCTGAACGAAAAAGATATAAACAAGTTATGTCAGGCGAAAATCCAAATAAAATTATTAAACGCTAAAAATTTCACGAAATGATAAATTTAATTTTTTCTCTATTTTGGGCAGTAGTTTTTACACTGATTTCGATCTATTTAATAGGTATATCTCTGACTGATAAAATACTATCAGAAAAGCCTGATGAAAAAAACAACGACAGATGGTGGATTTATTTTGTTATTGCCATAACTGCAATAAATTGGTGTTTGTTTTTCTACTTAATAAATAAGACATGAGCGAAATACACAATTATGGTCAGCACTACCAGCACAAAGACGGAACGATCTATATTCTGGTACGTTCTGGATACTACGAAAAATCCGATCATGCCATGCTGTTTGACATACAAAGGGGTGGTTTTTGGAATGATCCGGTTGAGGTTGATGAGGGAACGGAGTATTTGAGTGATTCGGAGTTTTATAAAGTCACAGTAGGAAAGAGTGCTGATTTTAAAAAAGTAAAAGCCTTCACTGACATTAGAGAGCTGATCATTCCGAGTGAAAGAGAACGGCAGATAGCAATAGCCTTTTCAAAAGATATGATGAAATTAAGCATTCCTATGAGCCAACACCAATCTATGTTTAATGGATTTCTTAATACTACGGCATATCGTATCATCCCACCCGCTGAACTTCGTGATGAATATCATACAATGAATGAATTGTATGAATACCGAATGGTTTATAATGCAATTCTGTTCAATGAATGGTTTGCACACGGCAAATACAATGTGCATAAAAGCAAACAGCATAATGATGGAGAATTATGTTTTGGTGGTGGTTGGTTTATTGTTGTGGCAATTTTACCAACCGGACAGATCAGTAACCATTACAAAGAAGAATATTGGGATTTATTCCAATGCGAATCAGTAGAAACTGCTAAATACCCATTTGATGGACATACTCCAAATGATGTATTGATACGCCTAAAATCCATCCCGCTCGCCACCGATGGACTGAGGGAACGGATTAGACTCGAAATAGATGCTACAATATTAGATACATCATTATCTGATCGTGCATGGAAACAGAGAGTTAAGACATTACAAGCTCTATTGCCCGGAAAGGAAGGGAAATGATTAAACCAGACAGGCAAACGATCTATGATAAATTTCACGGCCATTGTGCCTACTGTGGTGATCCAATACACATAACAAAAATGCAAGTTGATCATATTATTTGTAAGGCCAACTTTGAAATGACCATACAAACAGGATGGAAAATTCCGGTTTTTTTAAGGCATTTAACCATTGATGACCTTAACCATATCGACAATCTTTTCCCCTCTTGCGGGTTCTGTAATAATTGGAAAAATGGTTTTGACATTGAAACATTCCGGGAAGAATTAGGAGAACAGATTAATAGATTAAAAAAACAATCTGCAAATTATCGGATGGCAAAAAGATACGGACAGGTAATGGAAATGATAAAACCGATAGTTTTTTATTTTGAACTAATCGAAGCAAAGGAGGCAAACAAGTGAGTAAAACAAAACCAAAAAAATCATATTCCCGTTGTGATGACTGTCCCTATCCGAGAGGCTATCCTTGCTCTCTTTGTACGATGGGAGATATTTTAATTCCGTTAAAACCAATCAAAAAATTGAAGCCATGAGCAAAACAAATGAACAAATCTTAGAACATTTTTATATCAATCCTAAAAGTGTTTCAATGTTATCTGCCATGTCTGCCGCCCGTGAGGATGAACGGGAGATGTTGAGGGCGATCGTTACAAATGATATATTTTTCTTATCAGACAAATCAGACAGCAAAAATAGATGGGCAATTAACCGATTAAAAAAAATTTTAGATCAGATCAAATGAAAACAAAGATCCACTATTCAGACCTTCCAAAAGCGGAAGAACCAAAAGAAGGGTCACTGGATGCAGTGAAAGGTATTTTAAAAAGCGTAATTATCGGAACTGTATTATGGTTAATTATTATTCTATTTCTCTGTTCCTGCTCGCCTTATCAAAGGGTCTCCGAGCCGGTCAGGATGCAGTATTCGGTCGATGGAGTCCTCTGAAATAATAAAATTTATTTTATCCTGTAAGGAACAGGACATTACCACCAGCAAAGCAGGTGGTATCCTAAGTTAAAATGAAAACACCCGAAGAAGTTATTCAGGAATTATTCAATATTATGATAATGCGAGATATTGAAACCAATGAATATATAGAACATCCTGCCGTAAAATTTGCGATGGTTTACACTGACCAATTCCGTTTCGAGTGGAAGTATTGCCCGAATTGTGGCATAAGATGGGGTGATGCAGCAGATAAATACGGCTGTTCACAGTGCGGAACAGTCAATCATCTACAACCGCTTCCAGAAGCTCCCGAAAAATAATTTGTAAATATTTTACAAAAAATTAGTAAATACTAAAAACTCTTTCTAACTTTACACAACTTTTAAAATTTAGCATGACAAAAGAAATCAAAACTAAGAAGATGACCGTGACTATCACGAAAGCCCAGCAAGAACAAGCTAGGAAAATCAGTAAGGAGATATTAGGCAAGTCCAATATCAGTGGTTTGTTCGCATATTGGATAGACCAATACGGCAAAGTGGAACTTGCTAGTAAAAAAACACAATGAATCCAATCGAGTTAACTGGCACTATTGTGTCGATAGGTGAAGAAATAAGAAAATCTGACAGGTTTTCAATCCGGCAATTTTCCATTGAAATTGGAGATGATCGTCACCCCAATATCATTCCTTGTGATCTTTTTACTGACGACATGGATATGATAGACCCTTACATCGAAGGGCAATCTGTGGTTTTACAGGTATATTTGCGTGGATGGGCTAGGGGAGTCAATATTCGCTGTGTTGGTATTCAACCTGTAGATAAAGCATCCAATTACAAGCCCCATAAAGAGCCTGAGTTACCACCATTTGACGGGCAGCATTATGCTGATGGCGAAACCATCCCTTTTGGTCGTAATCATATTGAGAGCCCGTCTCCACCGCCAGATAAACCTATCGAGGGGGGAAATGATCTTCCGTTCTAACCTTGTGAACAACCACCCCCAAAGGAGGTGGCATCAAAAATTAAACTAAAATTAAAAATTAAACTAAAATTAAAAATTATGAAAGCAGAGAAACCGTCTTACGACCGATTGGTCGAGGCGTTGAAAGAAACCGACCGATTTTTACAGGATAGAATGACCGGTGTTCCGCACGGGTCGGAAGAATTGACCTGTCTCATGGGTAACAAGCACATATTGGAACAATTAGAATCCAAACTCGAACCGACCTTAGAAGACTGTGTGGAAAATAGTCAGTTCCATTTTTCACACGCCTATGCAGATGATAATTATGGCAAATACCCCACCGAATCCATCGCCTACAAAGTCTTCCTCTACGGTCTGCTTCAGTCCGTGGCGCACAAACTGAACGAAAGTTGCAATGGTAAATATGTCATTCGATTGGATCAGGGTAGACTTGTACCGTATATAGTGGTAGATATACCTTCCTATGGATTTGATTGTTTTTTCTTTACCCCTGATCTGGCCAACCAAGCCATCTCGATTTTCGCCAAGAGTAAGTTCGACCTGAAAAAACTGTACCAATGAAAACAACTGAAAAACACTTTTTCTTAGTGTTTAGTCCAAATTCCAGTGCAGGCATTATTGGAATAACAGATAACAAAGAATTTGCCAAATCAATGCAGAGTGTGTTTGTTGGTTATGAAGAAGTTAAATTTTTAGACTCATCCCAATGGAGAATTGATAGGGTTAAGGAAATTGCTCCACACTATCACGACAGGGAGTGTGGAAATTGGCTATCAATGTGTGGGCAAAAGTGTTCGTGTTGTGGGCAAAAGGTCGATACAACCACAGGAATAGAGCATGACAGTCGGGATTTTTCAAAAGATTTGAACGTCTGTATGGAATGTTATACTGAGATCATAAACTATTGGAAAGTCAATAGTGTAGGAAAGATTGCAATGATCTGAACCGTCTTACCTGACCGATCAGTCCAATAGGGTCTTGCCTAATCCGACCAAACTATTTACATTTATGAATTAACTAATATTCAACGCCATGAAAGACATGAAAAAAGTAATTTTTACCCTAATCGTGGTACTATTTAGTATCACAATCTTGACCGCACAAAATAAAGCGGTCTGTGAATTATTCCTGAACAAGTTTATCCCTGAGTACGATTCATTATTGAAAATTATGGATCAAACCGGGCTGGACTTTATAGCCTATCATTTCAACTCTCAGGATACCCTTAGAAATCCCGATGTGATGCTACGAATGAATCACATGTATGTAGGGAATATCCCTTCAGTATTTGTGAATGGGTATTTATTGGGAGATAACCAATTGCTTCGGTGGCAATCTTATGACAGTATAGCTAAGTTGACAACCTATTCCAATAACCTGACTACTGAAGCTAAACTAATAAGAATACAATATGTGTCGCCACCCATCGGAATTATTTCAGTTAAAGTTAATCTATCAGGATTGGCAACCGGGCAAAAAGTAACCGCTATGATAACTGAAACATTCCCCGGAACAAAATACAAGAATATCATGCGTATGATTATTTGTGAAGATTCCGTATATACTGGGAATGAGATACTAAAAAGCGTGCAAGCAAAGTCAAATTGGAAGCTGGAAAACTGTAAAGTGTTGGTGATGGTTGAAAATGAAAACCATAAGGTCATCGACAGCGATCACGTAGTAATTAAGTCCCAGTTTACCGGAATAGAAGAAATACAATTAAGGATAGTTGTATATCCTAATCCAGTAAAATCGACATTAACGATAGAATCAAATGAGCCACTTTCGGTTATCAGGATAATCAACAGCATAGGTATGATTCTGGAAAACCGGATTGTTAATGACTACCAGTATCAGTACCAAATGAGCAACCTACCTGACGGATTGTATTTTATCCAAACCCCAGCTAAAACATTCCGAATTGTAAAACAGTAAAACTTAACGCATGAACGAACATTTTTCTTTATTAATAATTGGCATACTTATTTGCCTTTCCTTTATTTCAAACTTTTGTTTAGTTTTATCAATCCAACCATATTTACAGGACAAACAGAAGCGAAAACATGCAAAGAAGCTGATCCAGGATTTAAAACTGAGAAAGGTCGAATCACTCAATGAACTGCTTTCTGACAATGGTCAGGTAATATTGGAACAATTTAATGAAAACCAGAAACAGTTTGAAGTGGATGCTTTTAAGTTAAAATTATCGGATTGTTCAATCTGGGCAAATTTTCCATATATATGGATAGTTAATGGTAATTGGGCGTATAGGTTTTGCGATAAAAAAGGGAATACTATACCAAATTTAGTAAGTTTGAATTACTACGACCGATTACTGATTGATAAAATTATCGAATTGGTGCGTGTTCAGCAACAACAAGTGCAGATTGAGGTCGGGCTGAAGAAGGGAGTCAAATAATTTTATGAAGTTATGTAAAGTTATGTGACGTAGAGTAGGGTAAAGACGGTAATCCTGAACGGTTCACCTGGGGTTCGATTCCGCAGCAGGATTCAAGAGTTTAAGTAAAGTAGTGTTAATTTTTTAAAACAACAAATTGTAAAATGAAAAAGTATCAAGTGACGCTGAAAAGCAAAAGTCCTTACCTGCAACACAGGATGGACACAATGAAACTGGAAGAGTGGGAAAAACAACCACACAGATTAATAGAAGCCAGACCAGAATTGGCTCAGGAAGATTGCGTCCGGGCTGAATTTTACTGTTACCGAAACAAGGATGACAAAAACTTCATCCCTGCTGATCAGATTCGTGGTTCTTTGATCGGGGCTGGAAGTTTTATTAAATCCAAAATCGGTGCGACAACAAAGAGTATGAAAAGCATTGTAGCTGCCATGTTTTTTATCGAACCGGAAGAAATTATTATCCCGGATTGGACGGTGATCGACAAACGGACGGCATGGAATTTTAAAGCAAAAGCAAGGATTGTGGTTATCCGGCCTAGATGGAATGAGTGGCAAGTAACGTTTTTCCTGTTGGTGGATAACGATACCATAGGCACAGATATGATCAAGCAACTCTTCCAATATGCAGGAAATAATGTTGGAATTGGCTCATTCAGGCCAACTGCTAACGGGATGTTTGGTCGGTACGAATTAATTGACCTAAAAGAAATTGAAAATAATTAATGTGTTGTAACGTGATGTGAAGTTACGTCTGGTAAGGTGGTGTAATGTGTTGTAATGTAATGTAATGTCGTGTTTCGTATTGACGGTTAGCCCTGAAGGTTTGATTGTGGTTCGATTCCGCAGCAGGGCGCAGAGTTCTTTGAATAATATTTGTGGTGGAGTCAGGTACAGTAGGGTTTCGTCCTGTGCCGTGTCGTATCGTATTGTAAAGATGGTTAGCCCTGTTCGGAAATATCGGGGATCGTTCCCCCGACAGGGCGCAGATAAGTAATTTTGTGAGGTAAAGTCATGTTGGGTTGTGTGATGTTCCGTGAGGTCATGTTAAGTGTAGTTGCGTGGAGTAGTGTACTGTTTTGATGGTAACCCCGGTCGGTGTCGATGTCATCCGTGAGCGATCACGGACGGGGTTCAAGTTCTTTAAAATATTTGAATACTGTACCGTATCGTTGGGTGTAGTTGTGTTCCGTATAGTTAAGATGGCAACCCTGTTTGGAAGAGACCGCAGTTCGATTCTGTGGCAGGGTTCATATAAAGTTCTTTGTGTAAGGTAGTGTGATGTTGTGTGGGGTATTGTATAGTATAGTTTCGTATGGTTAGCCCTGAATGGTTATTGAGTTCGATTCTCAACAGGGCACAGAGTTCTTTTTGTGAGGTGAAATTGCGTGAAGTATCGTCTCGTAATGTGTTGTAACGTGATGTAGGGTATTGTAAAGACGGTAACCCTGAATGGTTAACTCTGGTTCGATTCCAGACAGGGTTCAATGAGTAATAACTTAAATTAGAAATTATGGAAACAAGAGTGTGTTCAAAGTGCGGGGCTGAAAAACCCATATCGGATTTTGACTATGGTATGAAACGTTGCAAGGTTTGTATTAAGCAAGTGGTTAATGAACAACCTAAGACCGAGTTGCCACAACCAGAACCAATTCAAACAAGGAAGTGTCTTGATTGTGGTGAAGATAAGATATTGGTTAATTTTAGGTACAACCATAAAAAATGCACAGTTTGCGAAGGTAAAAGTAAAGAAAAGAGAAAAGCGGAAGTAAACCGTTATTTTAATAAACAACAAGCAATAAAAGAGAATGAAATACCTGAAATGAAATTTGAAACTGAATTGGAAATAAACATATCCGATCAGTCTGGATTTGTTCCACGACCTATAAGGACTAGTGATATTGAAAATGCAACAGCCTTCTATCAACAGGCAATAGACAAACATATAATAGATGGCGAATTGGTGTTGCGCATCTCAAATTGGACTACTAGTGGAACAATTGGAATTATAGACCGTAATACCATCCTGCACTTTTTTGATGAAACAGAACGCAGTTTTCATTACCAGTTGAAAATTGGCATGATTGTTAATGAAAAATTATTTCTGATTGCTTTTTTTAAAGAAAGAAACAAGTATAACAAGGCGATCTGGGAGAAAAAGTGTGAAATCAAGTTGGCGAAACAAGTGGAAGAAGAAGCACGGCAAAAAAAAGAAGCCGAAGTTGAGATGGCACGTTTGGAAGCCGAGCAATTAGTAGGTAAAGAATCAGCGGCACAATTAAAAGAGTTGCAGCAATTATGGGATAATACCCACCCGAATCCTGAACCTGAACATCAATCAGAAACAGAACCAGATCACACCAATGGCATCTGTTTGGCTAGCGATGAAATAAGAATATTCGAGAAATATATATACACGATTGCAGATGAAATGATAAATGAGATATATTTGTCTAATCGTGATATAAACAAGGTTATGTGGAAGAGTATTTTTGCGAAAATACTAATAAGGAAACTCAAACCGCTTCTAGTAAACCCACCAAAAGTACAACTAGCCTCTATCGAGCAAAAACCAGTAGATAAAATTCCCCTTATTGAAATACCAATATCTGATTGGCTGAAACCAAAGGAATCTTACCTTGATCCTACAATGAAGCAGATAACTGATTCGCTTATGAAATTTGTAATGGAAGCACAAGAAATAATGAAGGAAATACAGACTCAGAACTTTGAAATTTCTGATAAAAAAATTCATGAGCGAATAGAGGAAAATATCAGTCGTTTATTAACCCCAATACTTGAATTGATAAATTCAGGTGCGTTAAGTCAGGAAATGATCGAAACCATAAATACCATATTAAACCCAATGCTTATACTGATTGAGAGTAAATATCATCTGGGATTGGTTGGAATCAATAAACAGCCGAGTCTTGGGGAAATTATAAAATGGTTACACCAAAGCCCGACTGAACGGATAAATGCAATTTGGAATCGTGATAAGGCAATTGATGAAATTAGAGGGAAGGAAATGCCCCATAGTTTTAAGAAGCAAATTGATGAATATACGCAGGAAAATTATAAAGGCCTTGACTTTTTAGAAGCCATTTTAAAGGCTCAACTGGAAAACAACGTACAGACCGCCAAATTGGTAAATTTAATACAGGAATGGCGTGATATTGAAGGCAGGAAGATAGGTCACGAAACAAAAATGTGTCATAAATTGGACGACATTGAAAAGATACTAATCACAATCAAGGATAACGGGAAAGGGTCAACTACCTAACTACTAAAGATAGTTGGGCTTGAATCGTGAGGTTCAACGCAAGAGTTGATTAGGGAGCTTAAAAATTAGTAATGATGATTATGCAGCAGTTAAGGCAGAGAACTTTAAAGAACACACCTACGGATGCTCCATTAGTCCGTAGCAACTGTGGTTTGTCATTAAACAGAGAGGAAACTCTCAGTGTGGCAGACTTAAAAACCTGTCTTAACAATCCCGAAGTGGATTTACCTTCGCATACAAAGGGGCTTATGGCCAAAGTGTATGTATTATATATTGAAGGAATGCCCCTGATGCCTTGCACACCCGCAAAGGCACGAAAACTACTCAAAAGCGGTAAAGCGACCGTTGTTAAACTCTATCCATTTACCATTAAACTCAATTTTGAATGTGAGAACCAGAAACATTGAAAAAATATACAACTATGGAAGTTTCGCATATAATTAATAACATCGCTTACATCCCCACCCCTAAAGGGAGAGAGGTTTTACGCTCAAAAATATAAAAAATTAAAGCCATGCGAAGGATTAATAGTAAAAGGGAACTCGCTGATTTTTTAATTGAGAGAAGGGAGTTGGCTATCAGCCCTGAAACGGTTGATCTTATTGATACCATTGGTCGATATTATCTGCCAAAAGCAAGTGACCGTGATGATACTCCAGAGGAAGTTGAAAAAATCTTTTACGGGAAAATGCGTGGTTTGTATAGCGAGTTTTGCTTTAGGGTAGTGAAGGGTGCGCCGGACTTTACGGCAGCCGAAGCCAAAGCACTAAAGGAAATTATTAATTTTCTAAGAAAAATGATTGAGGCTCACAACAAAGAACGAATGATTTATGAAGATAGCTATGCTATTGACATGAGGGTTATGGCTGCTTGGCGGATTATTCTCAGCCCGGATTTTTGGAACAGTCTACCAGTATTTTACAGAAGCAAAGTATATTTAAGACAACTCAGGCCTTATATGTTAAACATTATTGATCACATGAGAGAGCAGATGAAAAACAGTAATGTGGCGAAGGAAATGAAAAAAGCGAAAGATCAGGCGGAATTTTTAAACCTAATAAAAATAGGTGGCTTATGAGTAATATTAAAAAACCAGACAAAATTGATTATTTAGCTACACTTGATCAAAAATCTACATTAGGAGAACTTATTCGTGACATAAAGGTTGAAAAAAATGATCTCGATGCAGGGATAGTTCAATTATTGGTAAAATTAATGAATGGTATGCAGGTTACGGATAAATTAACCGCCGATGAATGGAGGGAGCTTGGTATCTATATTAAAAAATACTATCGTGATCTTTCATTACATGATATTGACCTTGCAATCGAGTTGATAATCGTTCAAGGTTATGGCGATATAGATTATTCGACCTACAACCGTTTTTCAGCCCAGTACGTTTGTCGATTTTTAAATTTGTATCGCAAACTTAAAGCTCAAAAGAATATTCAAAAGCCAACTATTGCGGCTCACCATAAAGCACTTCCCATCAGCAAAGAAGCTAGTCGGGAAACCATCATTAAAATCGCTGAAATTTCATACCACGACTACTGCAACCGGGATTTCTTCAGCCTGATAAATGTGGAAGCCGTGTTTAGTGAAATGCAAAAGGCTGGGCTGGCAACCGACTGGGAAAAATTGAATAAAATGTATCTCACCCGTGCCGAAGAACTGGCTAATTTGCAAAGATTAGAGCCGACTGGGAAAACAGAGAAGGTGCAAATAGGACAAGTAACCGATATTAGCGCATTGATATTGGGGCTACCGATATTAAATGAAATCAAAGTGGATGGCGGTATTCTAAAACTCGCCAAAAAGCTGTATATTCAGGATCGGTTTGAGTTTTGGAAAGTGCAGAAAAGAGAAATGATTTTTTAATAATTAACTAAAAAAAATGGAAGCAATAAAAATTAAAGTCGTTATGCCAGTTGGCATGGTAACCGGGCTGCCTGACAGCAACGGAAGACCGATTCTTAACGGTGATAAAATTCGCTATGAGTACACGGTTGGATATTCTTTAAGTAAGGATGGCAGTAAAGCCCATTATATACCCTTCGACCTTACCGAAGAGACCTTCCACGAAACAGTAATGGAATATCAGGTGCGAGAAGATTGCGCCGGATTTTTTCTAGACAAACCAAGACAAATGACCTTCCTTTATGCTTGTCCGCAAACGTTAAAATACTACGTGGTTGATGGAGACTAATAAGATATACTGCGGTGATGCGATTGAAAAGATGCGGGAAATACCGGATAAAAGCATTGATATGTTCTTTACCGATCCACCGTATGCGTTAGGAAGCGAGATTATCATTCGACCCAACGGCAAGCCTGATTACAAAAAAGCGGTAGATTTTATGGATAGATGGGAACAGCCAGACGGGAATTTCTGGGAAGCGTGGTTTATTGAAGCATTCCGTATACTTAAATTCGGTGGCCGTGTGATTATGTTCGGTATAGATCGGCAAAGTTGGTTTAATGCTTATTACGCTCAATATGCAGGCTTTCAAAAACAAATGTCATTATACTGGTATTTTCTGTCGTCCTTCCCAAAATCTTCCGATCTTTCTAAGATGCTCGACCGCACTGCTGGCATGGAAAGAGAAGTAGTAGCAATTAGTCGATATAGTGCAAATAGGAATAGTACGACTTTACACGGTGCTAAATATAAAGGAGGTTATACAACAAAAGCTGAAGGCAATAGGGAAATTACAACTCCTGCTTCCGACCTTGCCAAAAAGTACGATGGTTATAAATACAGCATTGCTCCTTTGAAACAAGTGGTCGAAGAAATTGCTGTTTTCCAGAAACCCTATAAAACAGGATCGGCACTTCACGACACGCTTGCTTACGAAAACGGCGACACTGAATGTTTGTGCGGTGCGTTGGACATTGACGGGAATAGAGTGCCGACAAATGAAACAATAACCAATCACAGTCGGAGTGCTGAATCTGCAATATCAAAAGGGATATATGGTGATAGTAAAGCGCAAGAAACCCATCAAACAGCCGGACAAGAATCTGGCAGGTATCCGGCTCAGTCCTTTATTGACAGTGGTGCGGCTGCCATCCTTGACGCTCAATCCGGCGTGAAAACATCCGGAGCAATGAAATCAACCCATAAAGTAGGGAAAAAAGGTAAAGATGGAAATCTTGTCAATTATGGTATATATGGCAAAATGAAAGCGGAATCTTATCCAAATGAAATAGAAGCATCTGAAGGCGGTTGCAGTAAGATACTCATGAAGTGCGATTACGATGAAGGCGACTTTGACCTGTTTCAATATTGTCCGAAGGTCAGCAGGGATGAACGTAACGCCGGGTGCGAAGAAATGCTTGAGAAGGAAATAGCTATAAATACTGGGAACGCTCACAATGTTGCCCCGCTTGGGCGTGAAACAAGATATGTAAATTTTCATACTACGGTCAAACCAATTAAGCTATGTACGGCTGTTTTAAAGCTGTTTAAAACACCCAATGAGCAGGTAATGGTGGATACCTTCTGCGGATCAGGAAGTTTAATTATTGCTGCCGGGATACTTGGATACAAGTGGATTGGAATTGACAATAGTAAGGAGTACGTTGAAATCGCTGAAGCACGCATAAAACACCATTTAGGAATGTTCAAATGATCAGTCAAAATCAAAAAAAATGAAATAATTAGCGAAAAATCATGACAAAAAAACACCAATCCAAGTCAATGAAGCTACTAATTAGCATGGCAGTAACTGCCATTACAATACTTTTTATACTGTTTATCGTGTTGGTTATTGCCAATTCAACAACCGACAAAAGCGAGATGCAGCAATGGTTAATGGGTATTTTGCCTATTTTGGGAACATTCCTTTTAATCGCAATGGGCGCAACACTACTGGCAGCGATACCAGTAATCTTACAGCAAATTTCTAATTTTTTAAAATAAAAGACAGAAATGATCCTTAAAGAACCCTTTAAAACCTATCTGGCACGAGGTCGATTCTTTTCCCCGTCAGCTTATAAAAAAGCCAAAACTCCTGCCGAAGTCTGGTACAACCAAGCCCATCCACCGAAAAGTAATATTCCGTTCTTTATCTTTGGTCGTGCGGCGCATACCATCATGTTAGAGCCGGAATTGTTTGAATCCACTATCACAATCGACCGCAAAGAAGATTATCCTATACAGGACTTTAATGATGATGGCTCAATCTGCCTTAAAACTAAACGGAACCAGAACTACCGCATCCGGCTTGAAATGAACTGCCAGATGACCGACAAAGAACTCCTGCCTAATGCTGATTATATACACATTAAAGGCATGAAAGAAGCCTTTCAAATATCCAATCAGATATTGTCAAAAACCTTGCTCGATCCCATTGGCGCAATGATTGAAATGAGTTTTTACGGTAAAGTGATATTCTCCAACAAGGGTATATTTGAGGGCTTCGGTGACATTCCTGATCTTGACTACATCCCGGCAAAAAATGAACTATTAGTCAAAACCAGACCGGACTATTTAAAACTGGATACTTATTATCTGGATATTAAAACATGCAAAAGTGCCTATCCGCCATTTTTTGCCACGGACTGCCTGAATTTTGGCTACGACATACAAGGCGCATTCATTATGGACTTTTGCAATTTTCTATTAGTTGCAACCGTGGATACCTTCATTTTTCTGGCAATGGAAAAGAAAGAACCATATCTGAGCGTTCCCTTCTATGCACCTGCCAGGATGATTACTACTGGACGGGCAAAATATCAGGTCAGGCTGGAAAAGATATTTGCCGGATTAGATAAAGGGTATCTGGTGTATTCCGAAAATCCAGATGATTTATTTGTCGAAATCCCATTTCCACGGTATGCAACCTTAGATGAAGATTCAATAGTAAAATGGTAAAAACAATACAATCATTACGAGAATGACCGTCATTTGAAAAACACACTAAGACTTGGTTTTTCCGTGGCTTTGAATAGCAGGATGAGATTTCTGTCATAGAAGTTAAACATTGAGGAATATGAGTGAGTAAAAAAAATGCAATAAAAGATTGCAATAATGAAAAAAAGGTTTAATTTTAGGTTTTGATTCACAAAAAACAAACATCAATGGAAACAGAATTTTACAAAATTGTCGGCTTGCAGGTAGACGGACTGCGAAAACTACGAGCTATTGCAATGAAGTTCGCCGACAAGGGGCTGATGAAGATTGTCGGGCTAAACAAGCAGGGAAAAACGACTATATTGGAAACCTTTGCAATTCTGATCGGTGGAAAGAAGTACCTAAAAGACGGCGCAATTAATCTAATTGCAGATCGTCTAACAATGGTCGGTCAGATTGGCGAATATAAAATTGAAAGAGAATTTAAAGAATCCAAAGATCCAGTATTAAAAGTCACAGCAAATAATGGGAAAATATTACAAGGAGAAGTCCAAAAGTTCCTTGATACATTTTGTAACCTATTGACTTACAGCCCTTTCCCGTTTATTCAAAAAACACCAATTGAAAAACTACGGTTCCTGATGAAGCTATATGAAATCGACTTCACAGATATTGACGACAAGCTGAAAATATTGGAAGATGATAGGCTCTACACAGGACGTAAGGTGAAGGACTATGGGGTATTAATTGAGCCGGAACGAGTGAATGTGGTAAAGATGGATGATTTACTTGCACAACGCAAGGATATTACCGATAAGAATGAAGCCTTAAAGGATGAATGGGATAATGAACGACAAGGAAAAAAGAAAGAAATTGACTTATATAATGAAGTCATGCGAACTCGATCAACACTAATCAGCCGACTGAAAGCAACCGCAGAAGGCATTCAGGAACGGGCTATATTATTGAAAAATAATGATCCAATAAATGCACTACATGGTGAAGATATTATTCAACAGGCAGAAGTATTATTATTTCTGCACAAACAAATTCAAGTAGCTATTGATAAATTACCACAAGTACAGCCGGAAAAAGTGCTGGACATCTTTGCACTACTGGAACCGCAATATTTATCCTTGACCACAGTTGATGAAAAAATTCAGCAAGCCAATGCCACTAACTTAAAAGCTAACATTTACATGACCTATCTAAACCGACTGAAGGAAAAGGAAACGTTAAAAGGCGAGTACCTTGAATTAGATGATAAAATCAATGCTTTGCGGGATGAAAAGATTGCTATACTTGCCGCTATTGATACCAAAGTTGCAGGGCTTGAAATTAAGATTGATGGGGTATACTACAACGGATTTGATACTGAAAACCTTTCTGATGCCGAAGCTATGACACTTTCTCTGAAATTATGTGCTGCTATGAGTCCGGCACTTCGAGCGATATTTATCGACCGTGGAGAATCTTTTGATGCCGACACTCAAGCAGCTTTACACGCTTGGGCGATGGAAAATGATATTCAGTTGATCGTTTCGATTGTTGATGAAATCCCGGAAGTTCATGAGGAAGGTTGCTTTTACATTGAAGAAGGTCAACTTGTTTAATATGTTTAATAATACCCGTAAAAATGCCACCCAAAAAAGAAAAACCAGAATACAAATCAGAGCCAATTCAAATAGGTTGTGGTTACTGCAAAAAAGAACGAGAGTGTAGGTTGAAACAGTTATGGATAGATAATCGGAATGTTTTTACCGAGCTTGGTTTTACTACCCGTATTATTGCATTGAATTGTAAATTTTTTAAATCAATAAATCATGAGTGACGAATTAGAAATTATGAAAGCTGAGGAAGTGGAAGCTCCACAAATCCTTATTACCGCAAATACCGAGTTTGATACTCAGGTTGCGACCGCAAAAAAGTATCCAAGAAAGTTTGCAGTAAGTCTAGACAATGCAAAAGCAACTGCAACAAGAAATGATGAAACAGCTCAGATGTGCGGATACCTATTACCTGTTGATGGTAAATTGATTGCTGGAGCAAGCGTTCATTGCGCCCGTATTTGTGCGCAAGCATACGGCAATTTAAGAATTGCGCAACAAGTCACAGGAGAGGATCAATTATATGTGACTGCTGAAGCTGTTGCGTGGGATTTGGAAACCAATTATGCCGTAAAGACACAATACAAACAGTTGATCCAGAAAAAAGATCAAAGTAGGTACAAGCAATCTCAGGTGCAAACGAATGGCATGGCAGCAATGGCAAAAGCCATGCGTAACAGCATTTGGGCTGTAATACCAAAATCGTTTTATCAGGAAGTGTACGATGCGACAAGGCGCAAATTAACAGGAGACCTGACAACAGAAGATAAAATGGTGCTAAAACGCAAGCAGTTGATTGCACTATTTGATAAAAATTACGGAATTAACGAAGCGCAAATTCTGAAACATTTTAAATTCCGTCAAATTACACAAATCAAGCAAGAGGAAATCTTGCATCTACTTGACCTAAATCAATCATTTGCGGATAAAGTGCTTTTTCCAAGCGAGGTATTTGAAGATGTCTTATCTTCTTCAGAAGCACAAAGCATCAACGAAAAACTGACTGGGAAAAAAGCCGAAGAGCCAAAGGTCGAAAAACCCGTTACTGAACCCGAACCTATACCGATCATACCTGAGCCACAGCCACAAGCTGCTACTCCTGCACCTGCGAAAGCCGAGAATATTAAGGAACCAAAATTAATATAATTTTGTTGTCTGGTGTTTGTTGTTGATTGATGGCCCCGGTGAGTAGGTTTGCGACTTTGATCCGAAAGGATGGCCGAAAACCGGGGTTTTTTCTAAAAATTTTAAAAATTATTAATTATGAAACCAATTAGAGAATGGAGATGGTCTGATGAAGGGTATCAGTATCGCAAGAAAGACGTACTGATTATAAAGCCTAAAAAAAGTAACAAAAAGTATCAAGTTAGGATCTCATACAGCAAAAAGGGTAAACCGCTGGATGTAGGTGAATGTGATTGTATAACACGAAAAATGGCGTTTCAGGAAGGGAATAAACTAGTACGGATAATACGGAAATTAACAGTTATAGCAAAGAAACCAAAGTGAGCAAACTTACTGATCTGATTTTTCCGGGAAGGATCACGTTGATTTTTCCCGGTGTGCCTAAACCAAAGCAAAGTACACGGTTTACCAGAGAGCCATTTATGGACAAAAAAGGCAATAAGCACTATTCTTATCAAGATCCAGATGTTAAAGCCCGTGAAAACACTATTGCATGGACTGCGGTTCAGCAATTACCTAAAGGGTTTATTCCGTGGGATTGCCCAGTTATGGTTATTAAGGCTCTGTATGTATTTCCAATCCCGGCTAGTATGTGTAAAAAAGACAAAGCTCGAATCCATGCTGGTGAAGTAGTTTATAAAACATCGAAACCAGATTTAAGCGACAATCTGAATAAGCCGATATTTGATGCGTTACAAGGAATATTGTTCATTAACGACAGCCGTGTATGCCACATCAAAGATGCTATGAAAATTTACGGCACTAACCCCCGTGCGGAGTTTATATTTCAACCAATACCATGAAAGGCAGAGATCCCAGAATAATCGGACTTCAGGAAAAGTTAGCCCTTCTTCAAAAAGAGGCAAATGAACTGAAAATTACCATTGCCGAAGCACAAAGAACGCTATCAGACCGATTTGCCCAAATTGACATGATAATAGAAGAACTTGAAATTTTAGATGCTAATACTGTGCAAGTAGTTATTACCGATCACGCTATTGTTCGCTTTTTGGAAAGGGTAAAAGGTATAGACCGTAAGCAAGTTGAAAACGAAATACTAACCCCTGAAATTCTTCGGTTGATCAATCAACTGGGTGGGAATGGAACTTACCCCGGAAAAGATGGATTTTCGGTGTGCATGAAAAATGGTGTTGTCAAAACCATAAAAATTAACAGATGAATATACTAAAAGAACTTTTTACACCTATCGTTATAACAATCATTATTTTGCTCACTATTAGCGTTGCGATTGCTCTACTTTGGCAGATTTTGGAATATATTAGGAAAAGGCTATTTTACAACCGAGTAAAGACAGGAACACCAGTCAGGTTAGATGCTAAAAATGAGCAATCAGGGTGGTACGTGGTCAAGAAGCGAATCAAAGATACTGTTGAACTGATCTTAATTATTCCTGATGCGCCGAAAAAAGATTTAGACAAAACTGAACCCGATGTAGTTTGCGACATTTCATTACTAAAACCGTTATGAAAACAAATCAAATGCTCTATCCATTCGCTAACGTTATGGGTCTATTTTTCCCAGTAGGTAAACTAGAAAATGGTGGTACTTGTGAGTTTGCCACGGCAAAATGTTTGAAAAAGTGTTGTGCTAATGCACCCGGTGCTGGAAAAAAGATAGGATTTAAAAAGAAACAAGAATGCTTTAATTATTTTCTAAATAATTCTTCAATTAAAATCGCAGCTCAGATATTAACCGAATTGGAAAATGCGGATTGTGAAATATTTACATGGTTTGCCTCTGGTGACTGCCCCTCATTCTTAATATTAAAATTCTTTGCAGTTATAAAAGAATTAGATAAAAAAGGAGTGATCCAAACAGGGTTTACACGCAATCAAAGTTTATGGGAGGAATGCCGAGACTTATATAATGCTAAAATCCTTCTAACGATTGAAGATATTGAAAGAGCCCAAAAACCCGGACTATACTCAATGCCCAACTATAAAATTGGTGCGATTGACGTACTTTTGGTAAACTTTGAGAAATTATATCATGGAGATGGTTGTGGTGGTGGTTATTATTACAATCATATCTTAAAAACTGGTATAGACAACTCTCATTTAAAGTTGGACTGTAAGGCTTGCTATGAAAATAAAACAGGTTGCTTTAATACAAAACCATCATGACTGAAAACCTTGATATGCTAAAATTGATCCGGGAAAATTGGCAACTTGTAGGCATACCAGAGAAGGCTGATTTGCCAGAAAATTATCCGTATTTTTCAAAAGAAGCGGAAATAACTGTAACATTTCTTAGCCCTATATTAACAGGTGATTATGTATATAAGATGATCTACCCGGCGATTGCGCTGAATGAATACAGTAAAACTCATCGGGCTTTCATGGTGGGTATTCAGGATTTCGTAGTTGCCAGAAAAATAGACGACTACCCAGCTAGTTTACCTGAAACATTTATTACAATCAGCAATTATCTTGTTATACCCTTTTTTACCTATGACTTGCGTGAGGGAATCGACCAGATGCGAGCCATTAACCCGAAAGTAAAAATAGTCTACTGCGTTGATCTGAATTTTATGCGTATGCCAGTTGGTTATCCTGGCTATAAGGATTATGAAAGCAGATCCGCACAAGATACCATTATTGAAAACATGAGAGCATCCGATATTGTACTGATCAACCAGACGTCTTTAGGCGAATTTTTATACAAAGAGTTTAAAGATAGACTAGCTGGGGCAAACACTATGATTGAAGTAATGCCTTGCGGTTTTTTCCCTGAACTGACCGAGCCGATCATCCGTGGCGAACTCCCGGAAATAGATCATTCAAAATTCCGTGCCATGCTAATCGCAAATCCTACCCACGTAGACGATATTAACTGCATACGGGATCAATTAATCTCTGTAAAGGGTAAATACCGGGATAAATTTGAGTTGGTTAGCTTCGGTTGGAGGGGAATGGTTGACTTCGGGAAAGGGCTACGAGATACATTCCGTGGTATACCATTTACCTACCAACGACCAGTGAATTTTTATGAATATAATAAAAAAATGGCGGAATTGCAACCAGATTGCCTATTGCTTCCGGTAAAGCTGACTGAAGATAACCAGTTTACTGGCACTTCAAAGAATTATCGGAAATTCATCGAAGCCAGCGCAATGGCGATACCATGTCTGATAACGGCAACGTATCCATTTCAAAATGAATTATATGCTGGTGACGGAGAAAGATTGATCGACAATGAAATCAATGCCATATTAATCGAGAAGAAGGTGGACTGGGTGACTGAATTATCAGCTGCGATTGATGATAAGGCAGAAAAAACCAAGTTGGACGAAATCAGCGAAAGGGCTTACCATATAGCGCATAGCCGATTTACTTATGAGAAAATTATTAGCCGGATCGAAGAAATATTTTCATAACTATGCCATGAACCCATACGCCCTTGCCGGGATTGAAGTCACCCCGGAACAAATTATCTCCGAGTGGGAAAAGCATTTTCGTATGAAGCTACACGAAATCGTGTTCAAGGATCGGCATGAAGATATTTATTTACCCCGGCATATCCTCTGCTACTCTTTATATACCTATGGTAGTGTTTCAATGGAATGGATAGCGGGTTGCATTCATCGGACCAGAACCACTGTGTTAAACTCCATAAATATTTGCAAAAATCAAATCGACAGCAAAAAAGAAGGTAAAGTCATTCAGCCGTTTATAATGAAACTAGCCGATTTATCTGGCGATCCAGATCCTAAATTTACTATTGATGTAAAATTAAACCGGGAAGATTTACGAATACTATTACCGGACATTGAAGGATGGCAAATAGAGCATTGGTCATTAAAGGCTCTCTGGAATTTATTCCAGGAAAGAAAATATACAGGGAAAGCAGTAAAAAAACCTGCCCAACATCGTGGCATCACCGGAAAAAGTACGTTAACTTCGGTTTGGTGAACTACCCACTACCCTAAAGGGATAGGGGCTTCGGAAGTCAACACTCCTACCAACGTAGGCAGTTCGTTCCGATTTTCAAGTCTGTGTTCCGCAGACAAATGTTTTTTTAAAGCGAAAGTTTTTATGTTTATGGCAGCATTCACATCACGATCCAGCACGACTCCACAACGGCAAGTCCATTCCCTGTCCTCCAGCGTCAGTTTCTTGTTGATGCTACCGCAAGCATGGCAGGTTTTGCTACTTGGATCAAATCGCCCAATGCGCAGGATATTCCGCCCATACCATTCCGCTTTGTATTCCAGCATGGTTACAAGCATTCCCCAGCTAGCATCTGTAATAGCCCGGTTCAGGCCGGATTTCCGGGATTGCCCGTTGGGTAGGTATCGGCCTGTTTCGTCCTGCACGGGTTTACACCTTGCTGTCATGCCTTTAATGTTCAAATCCTCAATGACTATTGATTGGTTCTCTCGAATAAGCCTGGTAGAGGTTTTATGCAGAAAGTCTTTACGCTGGTTAGCTACTAATTCATATAGCAGAGCCAGCTCTTTGCGGGTACGTTTGCCCCGGTACTTTGAGTATTTACATTGTATATATTTGAGTTTAGAAATAGTTTTGCGTAAGAACTTCGGATTATCGAAAGCCTCTCCATTGCTGCCGACGATGAATGTTTTTATTCCTAGGTCAATGCCAATCGTGGAACTTTCAGTTATCGGTGCTTTGGCCGGGATGGTATCACTGGTTTCAATCAGCAGCGATACAAAGTATTTTCCCGTGGGTGTTTTGCTGATGGTGGCCTGCCTGATGGTTCCTGTATATTCCCGGTGCAGCACAATTTCTATTCCCTTCTTAAATTTAGGGATTATTAGTTTGTTTCCAACAATCAGTACGTTTTGTGGCACATGGAAAGACTGGTTATACCCCTTCTTTTTGAAGTTAGGGAAATCCATTCTTCCTTTAAAAAAGCTATTATACGCAACGTCCAAATTTACTATTGATTGCTGCAAAGATTGGCTATTGACTTCCTTCAGCCACTCGCACTCTTTTTTTAGGTCTGGAAGTTGTTTGATCAGATCAAAACAGGTTAAATTCACCTTACTTCCTGCATACGCCATTTGTTTGCATTCCAATGCCAAGTTATACACGAAACGGCAGGAACCGATATGCTTATTGATCAGTTCTGCTTGCGCATCGGTCGGGTATAATCGGTATTTGAAGCCCTTTAACATTTTGCAAAGATACATTATTTTAAAGAAGCAAGCGAATTATGTTTAAAATTAGTTATAGCTTTGTTTTATGAAAGACGAATACCATAAGAATAGCCATTGTAAGTACGATATTAAACTTCATGTCATACTTGTCGTAAAATACCGGAAACCACTTTTAATAGATGCTATTGCTATTGACATGAAAAACATATTTTTAGAAATTGCTCAACGGAAGGGATTTATAATTGATACAATGGAAGCAGACAAAGACCATATCCATTTATTGATTGATGCCAAACCAACATTATCGGCGCATGACATTGTTCATTCACTGAAATCAATATCAACATACAGAATTTACAGATTGCATCGTGTAGAGTTAAAAAAACACTTCTGGAAAGCAAATGTCTTTTTTTCGGACGGGTATTTTGTTTGCTCCACAGGCAAGGCATCACTTCAAACCATTCAAAATTACATTAATGAACAAGATTAACAAATCGCTTACATCCCCGCCCCTAAAGGGAGAGGGGTTTTACGCTCAAAAATATAAATCAAACGAAAACTTATTAATACTTGAATTATGTTTATAAACCTTGTAAAACATATTATCGAAAATGGTGGCAGAATCCACCGTCTTTGGCGGTGGTTGTTCACTAAGTAGTGAACTTTGAAAGACGCTTAGTATCGGAAAAACTCATTCGGATCAGCCGGAATACGGAACCCTTGCACTTCAATATGGCAGGTTGTATGCACTCCTTCCTTTTTATCCATTACCAAAACAGCATCCCTACCTTTTAGTTGATTGCATACAATACACTTCAAGTGCATAATACCAGCCCCAGATCGTGCAGCCTTTTCAATTTCGACTATATCAAAATCAGGTATCCCAATTTCTTCGGGTATAGGTATAACCACTTCGGTTAGTGTTGGAGTTGTTATTGGAGATACTGCCTTTTTCAACATTAATTTCGCCCTTGCTTGAGCTTCTTTGTAAGTCAAACCGGGGCTTTTAACCCTGATCTTCTTAACCAATTCCGTGAATTCATTAATTGCCATGATATTAAGTATTAGGATTTAGTGATTGCTCGTCCAATAATTTTTTGTTCAAAACAGATTCCTGCTCATTCAGTTTTAATTCTTGCTTTGCTACCTTGACATCTAACCATGTCTTATAGGCATAAAGCGCAAAAAACACAAGTCCGAACACCGTAGCTACAAATTTAAAAACTTGATTGTCTGATATTCTACTTGCCAGTTTTTCAGGACTCGTTACTGGATTACTAGTGACTTCTGCTGCCTTCATTAAAGATTCCATATTATTTTCTTTTAAGATTTAAAACTATAATTATCGACCCAGCCGCAATGAGACCGAATGTTGGCAACGGCTTCTGGGTTTTCTCACCTATTATTGAGCCAGCTAAAATAAGTCCTATTCCAAGCAAGTTGATAAATGTTTTCATATTTTTTCAGGCAAGGAAACCCACAGGTTTTTAGCCCGTGGGAAGAATTGCCAATTCCTTCTTTGATAAGTTGACTCACGATTTTCTGACCAACCTTGAATGTTTTCATCTGATTTTGCTCAAGGAAGCCCCTATCCCTTTAGGGTAGTGGGTAGTTTACAACCTTGACGACTTCTTACCGAAGTGGTATTTAATCTTGTGACCCCAACCCTGAAACTCTTGACTATCAATGATTCCACCACGTTCAAGTAATTTAGCTTTATGGCTCTTGAACGCTTTGTCTGATTGGTGAGATTTTGAATAAGTTTTTCCCATTTTGTGAAAATTTTAAAATTAATGAATTTTAATTAAACTTAGAAACCCACCGTCTTTGGCGGTGGTTGTTCACGGATTAACGATAAGT
>Ga0208045_1000215_pt1 | contig 27818 bp, 30 predicted proteins | sample PL_2010_200m_FD_184160 | JGI IMG/M metagenome (GOLD analysis project Ga0208045, IMG submission 184160) | Freshwater microbial communities from Powell Lake, British Columbia, Canada to study Microbial Dark Matter (Phase II) - PL_2010_200m... | ecosystem: Environmental > Aquatic > Freshwater >...
GTTGATGGAGCGCTGTATCAAGCGATGGAGTGGGCAGGAGAAACAATCAATGATTTGAGTGTGGAAGAAAGAATGACGCTCACCAACATGGCCATTGAGGCTGGTGCGAAATCTGGAATAATCGCTCCTGATCAAAAGACATTTGATTATGTTGCGCAAAGATCGGGTAGAAATGCTGAAGCGCTTTTGGCATCTGCACTCTATAGCGACGACGATGCAAGTTATGTTGCAACAAAAAGATATGACGTTTCTGGCCTAGAACCTTTGGTTGCGAAACCCTATTTGCCATCAAACGTTGTTCCTGCATCTGAATTAAAAGACGTAAGAATTGATCAGGCGTACCTTGGTGGTTGTACAGGTGGAAAATTGGATGATTTTGTTGCAGCTGCTGAAGTTCTAAAAGGAGAGAAAAAGGCAAGGCATGTGAGGCTTCTCATTGTTCCGTCCACCCAAAAAATCTATAGGCAAATCACGGACAGCGAAATGAAAGATATATTTCTGGACGCGGGAGGCGTTATTTCTGCTCCAACGTGCGGAGCGTGCCTTGGGGGATATATGGGAATTTTAGCTCCAGGAGAAGTATGCATAAGTTCTACAAACAGAAATTTCAGGGGAAGAATGGGCCATCCTGAATCAAAAGTTTATCTTGCATCACCCAAGACGGTTGCGGCATCCGCGATCGCCGGGCACATACAAGGCGCAGAAAAATGATACCAGATAGAATTAGAGGGAAAGTCTATGTTGTCGGTAATGATATTGATACCGATGTGATTATCCCGGCGAGATACATAACAACAATGGATCCCGGGCTATTGGCTGTCCATTCGATGGAGGACTTAGACCCGACAAGATATCCCCTTCCATTTCTAAATCCCGATAAATCATGTAAATATAAAATCATTGTTGCTGGGAAGAATTTTGGCTGTGGCTCAAGCCGTGAACACGCACCAATCGCCTTATGCGCCGCCGGAGTTAATGCAGTTGTTGCAGAATCTTTTGCGAGAATATACTATCGAAATTCTGTGAATGGAGGAAGATTAATTCTGCCCTTGGAGTCATACGAAGATCTGTGTTCTGAAACAGAGACAGATCAAGAACTAGAAATACTCTTGGATGAAGAGGTGATTGTAAATTTAACAACTGGCGCGAGACACAAAATCAAGCCTTTTGGTCCTGTTAGAGAAATTATAGAAGCGGGTGGCCTAACGACGTATAATAAAAGAAAATTTGGCCTCTGAATTCAGCACAATACCTAGAAATTATTAAGGTGTTGCTTTCAATAGATACGTTCCACGGTGAAATATATGAGAAACAAACCAAGAATTAGCAGATGGATTGGCCGAGGCTATCTTTTTTCGTTCATTTTGATTGCTGTTCTTTATATTGCAATGGCTCTTTATACTGACGTATTTAGTTCCCTATATTCAGGAATTCTCTTTACTGTAGTGATGGCGTCTGTCTTGGTCTTCATAGGCATCACCGCGTATTGCTTCTACAAAACCACTTATGTGGTCACAGACGGTTTTCTACGCTCTTGGTCGCCATTTGCAGTCATCAATCTAAAATTAAAGGACATCACAAAAATAGAGCGTACAAGAGTACCTATTCACCTCAGAGTAGGAGCTAGCTGTTATTCAGGAAGCTTCTATATACCGGGCCTGGGCTGGACGAAAGCAGTAATAACAAACCTTACTGACGGGGTGCTGATAACAGATAAAAACAGAAAGCATTACCTTATCACCCCATCAAATCCTGACCTTTTTGTAAAATTATTAAAATAAGGCATGCCTGCTCTATGCTGAGTGGTTGCCTTATAACCTTCATGGCTAAGTTGACGGGGGTTCAGAACGGATGATTTGGCGCTTGAAATAGAGTTGCAAGCCCTTCCTTATCCCCCATGATACGTGATAAGCCCCAGGAGGTTTGGCGTTGAGGGCTAGGCAGCCCTTACTTAAGGCTTAGGGTAAGGGATAAGAGAATCTATTTATTATGTCTCTGGCGCTTGCAGGTTGCAGCTTTGTATGCATCGACTTTCAGGCTTTCAAGCGGAAGCCCTTCGTACTGAGGCTTGTTGATATTTCTGTGCTCCGAAAGAATGTTTATTTCAAATCCTGCCTTCTCTATTAAACCAAGGTACTCTTGTTTAAGCAACGCACCCCCTACACAGCCCACTATCAAATCATTGTCCTTCTTTTGCTGTTCTGTTAGTTTTTCCAGCAAGACGATGTCTGAAACGAGCAACCTGCCGCCGTGCTTAAGGACACGGAAAGCCTCCTCAAACACCTTTTGCTTGTCAGGGGCAAGATTTATGACACAATTGCTGATTACCACATCCACAGAAGCGTCTTCAATTGGCAGCTCTTCGATATCTCCAAGCCTGAATTCCACATTCAAAAACTCATACTTCTTGGCGTTCCCTTTCGCTTTAGCTATCATCTCAGGTGTAAAGTCGACCCCTATGACCTTTCCTTTATCTCCGACCTTTTTCGCAGCGATAAAAGCATCGAATCCCGCTCCAGAACCGAGGTCGAGAACAGTCATTCCTTCCTCTATTTTAGCAAACGCAAGCGGATTTCCGCAGCCCAGCCCTAGATTTGCATCAGGGGCAGTCTTTATTTCGCTGAAAGAATAACCCATCTCCATTGCCAGTTCTTCCTTGCTTGGTTCATCGCAGGAACATCTGCAGCTACTATCCGAACCTTTTTTAGCGATCTTGCTGTAGCCCTCCTTCACAATTTTCTTAATCTCATCTTTTGCCATAATAAACACCTTATTTACTTTTCTCAAGCAGCTTCTTCACGCGAGCATCGGAGATTTTGTAAATAACCTTTTTTCCATCCTTTCTTGCAGAGAGAATGCCTGCTTTCACCAGACGTTTGAGCTGCAACGAAACAGTCGGCTGAGCCCTGCCCACTAGGGAGGGGAGCTCACATGCGCACTTCTCTCCCGAAAGTAGCGCGAAGACCATCTTGTAGCGCGTAGGATCTCCAAGCGCCTCGAATACGTCGCACATGCAGCTCTTAGCCATAAAACATATTTATAAACATAAATATATAAATTCGCCACAAGAAAGTGCTTGAAAGCCTACTTACAAAATCAGGGTTACAAGCCCTTCCTTATCTCTTGTGATAAGTGATAAGCCCCAAGAGGTTTGCAGCTAGAGGCTAAGCAGCCCTCCATTATCTCTTATGATAAGTGATAAGCCCTAGGAGGTTTACCTCAAAATCGAACGCACCCTCTAGTATGAAGTATCCTAGCGGATACGTCGACACTCTTACTAAGAGCTATATAGGAGCTTGTAGGAGCTTGCGGAATTTATTAGAGCTTGGTCAGCATTAGTTCATATACTTAATAATCACTTAAATAGAATTAGAACAGGTGAATTAGATGTATGATGCTAACAAAGTGAAAGCTTATTTCAAGGACAAGGCTGAGGGATACGACCTTGTGGAAAAGCAAGTGTACTGGAGGCTATCTGATGACCTTCTTTGGCACTTGCTTAAGACGCTGGCTATGGACAAGCTGAAGGGTAAACGCATATGCGTCATGGATGCCGGAGGAGGAACTGGAAGGTGGATTATTAAAATTCTCAGCCAATACTGCAATTCCAATGGAACGCTTTATGATTTCTCGGATGACATGCTGAAAGTTGCAAGGAGAAAGATGAATGCTTTAGGACTTAGCAGCAGAATTACAATCGTGAACGGGAATTTGGAGAGTATGACTGACCAGAAGGATTCCACATATGACTTAGTCATATGCTTCCATAATGTTCTTGGGTTTGTGGGCAACTCCAAGAAAGCGTTCGGTGAGATGGCACGCGTAGTCAAGAAGGGTGGTTATCTAGTCACAGTGGTGCCCAACAAATACCACATGCTATTTTTTGATATATTTACCAGAAATATAGGAGAACTCCGTTCAGTTACCGAAGAAGGCATTGGCAGATTCACGAAGAGCATGCCTTCAATACACGTCTTTACCCCGAACGAGCTCTCTAGCATGTATTCCCGAGCAGGATTCCGCGACATCAAGATACTCGGATTTCCAGTCACCATCTACCCAGGGGCGGAGGAGACACAAATATCTGGCTCGTCCAAGAAGCTGAAGGCAATATTGGAGGATAAAAATAACTTCAGCAAGATAGAAGGTATTGAAAAGAAAATGATATTTGAGGAAGAGGCTGCAGCCAGAGGTAACAACCTCTTCACCATCGGAAGGAAAAGCTGACTCAAGGAGTTATTATCTGGTCGACTCTTGGGAACGCTGAGGCGGAATAAATATATGGCATCCTCAAAAGACCTTGCAAGAATCTCTCCCATCCCAATCCAAAGCCTGATGTTTCTGAATAGTCGCTGAAACTGCGGGAACGTACGTAATTTTTGTAGTCTTCCTTTGGAAGGTTGAATTTTCTGGCTTTCGCGAGTAGTTCGTACATGGATCTTACCCTGTGCCCGCTTCCTATAAATTCCCTGTAGTAGGGCCATATGAAGTCAGAGTTATCTCCTATCAGGTTTTCCTTCTTGTCGCGTATCGGCGCATGATAGAAAGCTATCTCATAGAGCGGGAATCCGCTGATGTCTAGTATCTCCTCGTATTCCCCAGAAAGCAAGACTTCTTCCCATGAACCGAAGTACTTACTGGTAAACTTCTTGTATTTTCTGTCGCCAGTCTTCTTGTAAAGAACGTCGAGAGCGTCCCCAAAGGTTATTTCCATGGCCTTGCGCTTTCTTGCAAACTCCCTGAGGTAGTCGAAGTCTTCATCAAAAAGGAATTCGGAGAGATCTTCGCTGTTCTTCTTTAGCAGCCCGGAAATAATTGTGCCTACCAGTCCAAGTATGATTTTCTTGTTTTCCTTCTGCGAAACCTTGCCTTCATATTCGATATGATGAAACTCCGATAAATGAGAGAAATCAGACCTTTCTTTCCTGAATGAGTTGTAAACGCAATACGCGCCATTTATTCCGTGCGTAAGCAAGTAAAATTCTAGGTATATCTGCGATGATTCTGCGAGGAACAGGCCCCCTTTCACATCGAACCATTTCAGTTTGATGGGCGCAGTGTCCTGCGTGTAGTCTATTTTTCCTTTGCCATACAGAGCGCCAGGGGAGGAAATCATTCTTGTTGTAAGAGGAAGCAGTACGAACAGACTGTCTATTCCATCGAAGTAGTTGTGCGTCTCCATGTTCATTGTGTGATTAATCCTCGCAATAGCCTCCCAGAACCTGCTGTTCTCGTGCAAACCTGTGACTCGTGACTTGAATTCTCCGATAGGCAGGCCCTGCCGGATCTGCTTCATAGACTTGAATTTTTTGTTGCCTCCATATCCAAGAGTATGATCAGGATTAGGAATATAGAGAGGTCTCATTATGACTGCCTTTGAGTATCAAATATTGCAAAGGAATAGTTATTAAGCTGAATGTCTTGCGAAAGGGGCGAATCAGTTATTAAATCCTCATTTCAATTATTACTTGTAAGATGAGTATGCCTTCTCTTTTGCCACAAAAGCTCCAGAAGGGAGATACTATAGGTATCATCAGCCCAGCTGCCCCGCTCGCTGGAATACTTCCAAAGCGCTTCGATAGAGGAGTAAAGGAGTTGGAAAAGCTAGGGTACAAAGTTAAGGTCGGAAAGTCAGCAAAGACAATTACCGGACATAAGGCAGGTACTCCCGCACAGCGGGTCGAGGACCTACGCGAGATGTTTGAGGACAGTGAGGTCAAAGCCATAATATCCGCAATAGGAGGATACAATTCCAACGACATGCTCGACTTGATTGATTTTGGAGTTATAAAGAAGAATCCGAAGATATTCTGCGGCTATAGCGACATAACCTCATTGCTTTGTGCCATAAACTCGGTTACTCGGCTTGTAACCTTCTATGGTCCTATGTTGATGCCCCAGTTTGCAGACTACAGTGGCCCGATATCATATACGAGAGATTGGTTCTTCAGACTTCTAGGCTCTGCCGAACCCATCGGCAAGATTACCCCATCAAGTACATTCACGCATGAGTACCTCTCGTGGGAAAAAGATGATGTCAGGCCTAAGAAACTATTCCCTTCGTCAGGCTGGAAGGCCTTGAGGCCGGGAATTGGAGAAGGCGAGCTTGTAGGCGGCCATCTTGGAACTGTGCTCCATCTAGCTGGAAGCAAGTATTTTCCTGACTTCAGGGGCAAGATATTCTTCTGGGAGGATACGGAAAGCGAGACTGCCATCACAAACTCAATCCTTGAGCACTTCAAAACCCTCGGCGTCTTCGACCAGATAAAGGGCATGATCATAGGCAGGACCAATCCGGAGGAGTATAAAACCAGCGCGGAGGGCCATAACATCAATAGCGTCGTGCTTGAGGCAACAGAAGGCTATGATTTTCCGATACTTTCAGACATGGATTTCGGGCATACTGATCCGATGTTCACAATCCCAACTGGAATCAGAGCCAGGATGAATGCAGATAAAGGCGAGTTCTCAATACTCGATGCTGCAGTGAGATAAGTTAGTTATTAGAAATAAATTTTCCTATATTTGACAGGCTGACTGTTTCGTAGGTGTTTGCCTGCCTGCGCTTGACACTGACTTCATTTTTCTCTATTTCATTATTGCCTATTATGATCTGCGCACCAGTTCCGATTAAGTCCTGAGCCCGGATTTTCCATCCTAGCTTCTTGTCTCTGTCCTCCAATATCACCGTCTTGCCGTTGTTTCTGGCAAGATTGCAGAGCTCCTTCGCGTAGCTCATCTGCATCGGGTCCTGCGAATCTACAGGCATGATGCAGAAGTCGATGGGCCTGACTGACTTGGGCCACACTATTCCGAATTTGTCCCTGTTCTGGTCTACTATCGCGTGCAACGCCCTCGAGATTCCCAGACCGTATGTCCCCATGTCGAAAAGGTTAAGCTCGCCATTTTCGGTTTGGAATCTGGCATTGAACTTCTCCGAATAGCGGGTGCCTTCCTTCATCACACAACCCATGTTGACCGCAGTTACAGTTGAGAAATGCTCGCCGCACATGCTGCAAGTCTCGCCTATCTCTGGATAATTATATTGCTTCCCGCATGCGCAGACAGCGATCTGCTCGTCGCCGTCCTTCGTTTCGGACATGAATTCAAGATATCCTTTCCTGTCCCTGAGCAAGAATGTCTTTATGCCCATCCTTTTGAACGCTTCTGTGAATGCGCTTTCGAAAAGCTTGGCGCTCACATCAAGGCTACCCTCATCTCTGTTGATGCTGTAAGCCTCGAAGACCCTGAAAATGTCGCTGTTGATCAGGCCATGCTTTGATTTGACATCCCTGAACTTGTCCCCTATCTGAAAAAAATTCAAAGGCATTTGCTTGTATGACTTTATCAGCTTTTTGGCCATGAGTGTTGCCACTTCCTCGTTCGTCGGTGAAATGATGTGGCTTTCACCAGGGCGCGAGTGACAGTTCACGTAGATAACCTTATGCTTGAAATCATCTATCCTTCCACTCGTCTTCCACAGCTCAATTGGTTGTATCTGAGGCAGATAGAGCTCCTGGATATCGCGCTTTGCCATCGTATCTCTCATTATTGACTCTATTTTGCTTATCGCAATCTGGCCTATCGGGAGATAACTTTGGTGCTTCCTGTCATCAAAATTATAGTATATTATTGATGCCTTCTCTAGCAGTTGGTATGTTCTCTCTGTATGGAGGCCACTTAGGTCTGAGCATGTCCACGGCATCTTAGATGCCACAAAGCCCAGCCCTTTTGAGCATTCCTGCCTACGTATCAATTTCAGATTGTCGAATGCAGGCACGGATTCCTTGCTGTTGTTTGGGCTATGTTTTTCCATGCTAAGTATTAAGCATTTTTCCATATTTATAAATTGGCTTTGGAATTATACCCAGCCCCAAGTGTATGGAGAGTAAAAGGTAAAGGATTAGAACCAGCCTTTTCCTCTAACCCTTATCTTATACCCTTAACCTGACGTTCGTTAAATGTAGAGCCGTTTTCGTTAAAGGAAGCTTAACCTCATCTGAACATATCAGAGACATCAAATGAATTATGCTAAATTTTATTGAGAGTGTTTTTTGTGTTCTTCTAGAGCATCCAGACGTCCTAACTCCTTGGCTCGTTCTGTTGCCCTAACTTCTTCTAGCTCAGCACGTCTCTTTCGCTCATCTGTCTTTCTCGAGTTCTCTAACCATTTATCTGTGAATGCAGGGAACGCCATAAACATACCCGTCATAAGCAATAGCTCTGCTGCAATTAGTGAGCCCATTCCTAACATAACAGCAATTGCATTATGAATAGGTGTAATGAAAGAACCCGCTATGGACGAGATTCCGAAGTAGACACAACCGAAACCCAGCAGGAGCAGTACATACCCCGCTACCTGCTTGAGTCTCACACTCTTGGTGAATGTCTTTATACGATTCAAAGCAGCACTAAAGTGATTTTGAAGATAGCCTGCTATAAGGATAGAGATGACACCTCCAATAATAGTGGCGATTATTACTTCCCATGTATTTGCGAAGAAAGTTCCTATCTCTTCAAAGACCATGTTATTATTATGATGGTCAAAGATAAAAACCATTCGCCATAGTGACTTTTTATTAAAATAAGGATCTCCAAAGTTTCCTGATATGCCTTAATATCCTTCCAATAAAAGTTGGCTGGTAATTCCTTATCTCAACTTTGCCATATGCCCAAAGTGTTTTTCGCATCTCCTGTCTTATATCATGCCCTTTCTGACTATGCAATTTACATACTCTATGAGAAAGATTAACTATCGCCCAGTTTAGTTTACGATTGAAGGTTTTGCCATCAAATTTCTCATAGTTGTACTTTATGTACTTCTTGAGCCATAACTTTGCGAATATCAGTTTCATAGCTTCACTTTAAGGACGGCAGAGTGTAAAGACTGTACTTCATCTAACATAAATGAACTGTCCGTGTCTCCTTTTAACTCTGAATGCCATGAATGCAGCGAGAACTATTAGAATCAGTCCGAAAAGCGCAACTATTCCTGTGTATTTAGGTATAAAGACACTGAAAAAGAAGAACATAACTCCGAAGAAGATAGCTATTCCGCTAAGTACCATTACTCCCCAGATACCTAGGTCAGACTCACCAAGATTTATGCTATTTATGAGATAAAGAGAACCAAAGAAGAGGATTGCTTCTCCCACATACGCTATTGGCTTGACAATACTCAGAAGGTCTGGACTTAGGTTCGGATTAAAAAGTATAATGTAGAGAGTAAACACAACAAACAAGACTATGGCATATTTTATGACTTGACGCATTGAAATTGAGCTTCTTCTTGAGCTTCGGTATCCTCCTTCATATTTTGCATTATGACTGTCAGAAAACCATTTCTTCATCTTCTCCCTGTTTTTACACCAACACTAAACAATAAAAACTCATTCTCTTATTATTAGTATGTGGCAATTACTATTTATTTGGCAGGTGCACTAGCTTTCTGTGCAGTCCTGGTGATAGTTGGAGCAACCACTAACAATGTGGGAGTTGAATTAGTTGGAATACTGATCGGCTTTTTAGTTATATTGTTTACCACACTGATTCCAGCTATGAAAAAGGTATAGTTGTTTTTAAGCCTGCTAAGAAGGGGTTTCCCTTTTAAGCCTTAATTAAGGGTGTTTGACCCAGACATATGAGCCCCAGGAGGGGATTGAACCCTCGACCTTCTGTTTACAAAACAGACGCTCTGCCACTGAGCTACTGGGGCGATTTGCTAAAACTTCTTAGGTAATACAAGTTAATAAAAGTTGCAAGCAAAGGCATAATGCTGGTAAGAATGAAAGTATTGCTCATAGGTCACGATTTTGACTTCAGTGCAGGCGACGGAATAAGCAGATACTCCTTCGAATTGCACAAAAGGCTCAGGAAATGCGCTGACGTAAATGTGATAGCAACGGGCAAGATTCCAAGGCCCCTACGTGCATTTCTCAAGATAAAAGCAAAGGACGTTGACATAGTGCACCTGATGTACCCTGACGCCGCGAAAGTAGACAAAGGCAGCGCGAAGATGTTCATCACATGGCATGACCTGCGGTTGTTCAGCAAGTATTCGGCAGCCAGTCAATATAGGTACAAGCCCACTTTGACAGAAAGATTCAACATAGCTGCTTCGTTTATCAAAAACTGGGGGTTTGCAAACTACGTAGCTAGCAATGCCGCACTAACAAATTCCTCACAAACAATGAAGGAAGTAAAGGAGTACTTTTCATCACAAAAACTCTACGATTCCAAAAAAACATATAAAATAATACCGCTTGGAGTAGACAGAGTCTTTATGAAGGCCAAGGTCTGGAAAGGCGAGCGCAGAGACTTCGCATATGTTGGCTCGATACACTTAAAACACAAGAACCTACACGGGCTTCTTCAAATCTTCGATAAAGTTGCAGGAAAACACAACTCAAAGTTGCACATATTCACTTCGAGCCCGCATGCTGAGGAACTGCTAAAAACTCAGCTCAAGCGCTTCAAGCACCTTTCCAAAACGAACGTATTGCTTCACCTTAGATTCTCTGATGCTGAGATCGCCAGGTGCCTGCCCAGGCTAGTGGCATACCTGCAGCTTACTAGGCATGAAGGCCTTGGAATGCCGATATTGGAGGCATTGGCGACTGGCACCGACGCTGTAATACTAAAGGATGCAAGCATTCCCGAAGAAGCCAAAAAGCATGCAATCAAGGTCAGCGAGGCGAATGCATCCGCTCTTCTGCTAAAGCTGGCTGCAAACCCGAAACCCGCCCAAAACAAGGCAATAAAATATGCACGCAGCTTCACCTGGGAGAGAACTGTCAGAGAAACAATCGCAGCATACAGAAAGGCGCTTGCAAAGTAAGTGCCGTCATTGCAAACGCTTATTATATTCAAAGTGGAAAATACATACGTGACTCCTGTAAGCGAGCTGAAAGGCTCTATTCCTAACGAGGTTCTCGAGGCTATCGCCCAGCGCGGTATAAAGAATCTGACTCCTCCGCAGGAGCTTGCAATCAAACACGGCCTGCTCAAGGGATCCAGCATGGTCGTTGCTGCACCTACAGCTAGCGGCAAGACGTTCATAGCAGAGATGGCAATGCTCAGGAGCGTGATCTGGGATCGAAAGAAGGCGATCTACGTCGCGCCCATGCGTGCCTTGGTAAGCGAGAAATACGAGGAGCTTAAAGAAGCATATCCCTTCGTCAAAGTCGCGATGTCAATAGGTGATCTGGATTCGCTTGACCACTGGCTATCCAGCTACGACATAGTGTTCGTTTCAACAGAGAAGCTCGACAGCCTGATAAGGCACGGGCTGAGCTGGCTCGACGATGTTGGCTGCGTGGTCATCGATGAGATTCATATGCTTGACGATGCGAGCAGGGGTCCGACTCTGGAGATTCTTATAACAAAACTCAAAAGGCTCTGCCCCCGAGCTCAACTCATATCGTTGAGCGCCACGATAGGAAACGCAAGGGAGCTGGCAGAGTGGCTAGGAGCGGAACTCATAGAAAGCAACTATCGCCCGGTAAAATTGGAAAGGGGGGTTGCGTATGACAGCAAGGCTTACTATTACCCTGATGTAGAGGAAGCACTTGCAGGTAGCAGCAGCATACCTGAGATAAGGGTGGTGCAGGACACGCTCAACAGGAAGAAGCAGATACTGATCTTCTATTCCACAAAGCGCAACGCAGAATCAAGCTCGGAAAGAATAGGCCATGCCGTATCTGAATTGCTTACCGGAGAAGAGAAAGCAAAACTGGCTGAAGTGAGCGAGGAAGTGCTGCACGCCCTTAGCAAGCCCACGGCGCAGTGTGAAAAACTGGCAAAGGCAGTCACAAGAGGAACTGCATTCCATCACAGCGGCCTGGTCAATGCTCAGCGTCACGCAATCGAGAAAGCGTTCAAGGATAACTTGCTCAAGGTCATATGTTCCACAACGACGCTCGGTTATGGAGTAAACCTCCCGGCGCACACGGTGCTTGTAAGGGACACGAGCAGGTACAGCGACGCCTACGGCGCGGAGAAATTGAGCATAAACGAAGTCACGCAGCTTTTCGGCAGGGCAGGGAGGCCTAAGTACGACACAGAGGGCAGGGCGCTTCTGATCGCCAAGGCAAAAGCAGAGATATCTGACCTTTACAGCAGATATATCGATGCTGATCTTGATCCTATAAGTTCCAAGCTAGGAGTGATGCCCGTTCTGAGGACCCATGTGCTAGCTTTCATAGCCACACGAATGCTCAGGACAAGGGAAGGCATACTCGACTTCCTCAAGGAAACGCTCTACGGCTACCAGTTCGCGAATTCAAGGGAGCTCGAAGCAATACTGAAGGATGTTCTCAAGGAACTAGAGTCCTGGGGATTCGTAACAAAGCAGGGAAGCGTTTACGAACCCAGCAGAATAGGTGCCCGCGTCAGCGAACTCTACATAGATCCCCTTTCCGCAAAGTGGCTCATCGATACGCTGCCGAAGGTAAGTGACGATATTTCCTATCTGTTCATGGTCTGCAACACGCTTGAGATGCGGCCTTATGTGAAGGCAACCGAGGAAGCGAACGAAATCTTCTTCGACTACCAGCACCTTCTGCATAACACAGGCGCGAACTTCGATGCAGACGCTATCGGATACTACGATCCAGTCAAGCCGCTGAGCACAGCGCTAATGCTGAGGGACTGGATAAGCGAGATGCCTGAGAGAGACATGGTCAAGAAATACGGCACAACTCCTGGTTCCCTCTTCGTAAAACTCGGCAATACCGACTGGCTACTCTATGCTAGCTACGAACTGTCCAAGATACTGCATACAGGTACTGCCAAGCTGCTCGAGCTGCGCGTGAGAGCGAAGTACGGAATAAAGAAGGAGCTGCTTGACTTGACAAGGCTGGAACAGGTGGGACGCGTGAGGGCAAGGCTCATGTACGACAACGGCATAAGGCGCGTAGCAGATTTGCGAATGGGAGGCGCTGAAGAAAAAATTGAGAAACTCTTCGGCAAGGAGATAGCAAAGAAGATAATGGAGCAGCTTGGCAACGTTGAGTTTTCTCCTACATAAGCGCGCTTTCGAGACAAAATAGGACAGGAATTTCATTTACCTCAGTAGAGTTTAGTGAATCCAGATAAAAGAAATAATAGTTGCAGTCGTTCCGACGTGTAAACTGATTGAAAGAGAAAGGAATAAAAAGCTGACATATTATATAATGTCGCGACCGGTGAATTTAATGGGAGTTTTTGACAAGCTAAGCCAGGCTTTCGGTGTTGCTGCATCGAAGGAATTGAACATAGAAGAGTACATGAATTCGGCAGAGATGGACGATGTTGACGCTATACATCAAGCGGCAGACATGTATGTTAAGCCCGTCTCCATAGTTAGCGAGGATGAAGTAAAGTTCATCCAGGATGAACTGACAAAGAAGAACATACTGCTTCTTAACATAGAGGAGCTATCCAAGAGACCTACGACGAGGAACAACGTTATTGCGCAACTGAAGGCGTTCGTTGTTCAGATAAACGGCGACATAGCGCAGATAGACGAGACAAGAATAATGCTGACGCCTGCGAAGGTCAAGATAGTGAAGAGAAAGAGAGCGAGGGACTAACTACTTAAGCGCAGTTATAAGCGCGTGTAGCTCCTGTTTACTCGGCTGGGCATCTCTTAGTATTCGTTTGAATATGCCCAGCACCGCGTCCTTGTCCCTTATTTTCTTGTTTTCAATCAGCTTCTTGAATAGCGTGAGCAGCATTTTCATCTCGCCCCCGCTGAGCTTCTCTTCCTCCATTCCCTCCTCGTGGCAGAGGCGCAATTTTTCTTTTTTAATCAGGTAAAGGAATATTGCCAATGCGTGAGACAGATTCAGAACAGGGTATGCCGGATCGGTGCTTATGTACGCGAGCATGTCGCATTTCCTCACCTCGTCGCTTTTCAGTCCTATGTCGTCCCTTCCGATTATAAGCGCTATCTTTTTGTTTTTGTACCCTTTCTTTATCTTCCTGATCGCGTCTTCTGCAAAGTATGTTTTTCGGTAGTTGGCCTTTCCCTTTTGCCTTATTCCGGTAGTTCCAATGATCAGGTCGCAGTCATTTGTGGCGTCATCAAGGTTCTTGTACACCTTTGCGCTCTCCAGAAGCCCATATGCATGCTTTGAAAACATCCTTGCCTTAGCTCCTGTGAGCTTAGCCCTCGGTTTAACGACATAGATTTTTTTAACTCCGAAATTCATGGCAGTCCTGGCAACGTAGCCCAGGTTTATCTGGTACTTGGGTTCAAGCAGTATTACCTTGATCTGCACATTGACACCTATATGAGAAGCTGAAGAGTAGCGACGACAGTTAGTGCATTAACGAGCATGTGTGCCGCGATAGAAGGATAAAGAGAGCCTGTTTTCTTGTAAGAATACCCCGCAATAAGTCCGAAGGCAAGCGCCGCAATCATCTCGATTCCATATGTGGAATTGTAAGTGTAGTGCAGCGCCGCAAAGATGAGGGCACTAAAGACCATTCCTGTCTTTGGCACTAGCAAGCCCCTGAAAAGTATCTCTTCGTCTATAGGTACTATTATTGCTGCAAAAACGAAGAACCAGAAAGGCGCGCCTTCAAAAAGAGCGCCTACATTTGTGTTTATCTGCACTCCCGTGACGCTGCTTATCAGGTCTACGCCTACCTCGAGAGCGAGTATTATCAGAAACAGAAGAATGCCTATGCCTATGTTGCCCAGAGTCAGGCTTTTCTTTCCCAGTCCGAGTTTATCTGCGATGCTTCCCTTGCCTTTTTCTACAACGCTCAGGTACAGCATTGCAGATAATGGAAATGCAAGCGATATCGTAACGTACGAAACAAAATCGATGCTGCTCAATGTCACTAGAGAGTATGCAATAAGGATCGAAGGCACTATCTGACTTAGCGTGAATGCTACCGCAAAAAATATAGTCATAAAGTAGACAGAATGCTTTATCTCCGTAATGAGGCTTTTCTTTTGCTTCTTCAAGACGAATCTACCTGCTACTTCTTGTCCTTCCACTCAGTGTATCCGCACTTTCCGCAAGCGAACCTGTCAGAGTGTTCGCCCATCCTCGACCCGCACTTAGAGCAGAACTTGCTCGCCGGCTTGTAAACATTCACCTTCTTCTTCTTCTTAATTTCTTTTTTCTGTTTTTCATCTGCCATTCAAAAACCTCTTATTTAGCTTCCTCCGCCTTTGGCTCTTCCTTCTTTGCCTCGGGAGCCGCAGCAGCTTCTCCTCCAGCCGATGCCTTCTTTGACTTATGCGGCCTGGCCAGCAGGTGCGGTTGTGCAATCTTCATAGCTTCCTTATCTGCGTACTCATGAACCAGCACTTCGGCAGTGTCGCTCCCGTGCAAAGGCGACGCCCTTACTATGATCGTGTTCTCCGCCTTGAGGTTGAACTTGTCCACAACGCTGCTCTTCATCTCCTCCCTTGATGGCGTGCTGCCTTCATACTCAAAACTAAAGAGCAGTTCTCTTCTCTTAAGCAGCTTGTTGTTAAAATCATTTTTTATTTTTATTTCTTTTATTTTCAATCAAACACCTCCAACTATCCTGGTTATTATTTTCTTTCCCATTGCCTCAAGAACTTCAACCTCGACCCCTGACTTAAGCAAGCCTTTGAGTTCAGCAGGTGTACTTGAATCAAATATGTCATAGCTTTCCATGTCCATGAGCTGCACCGCGCTGTCTGTGACAGACACGACCTGCGCGCGCTTTTTCCTTATGTCCGGCACTTCAATATCACTGTGCGCTGGTTTGAGCAGCGTGCGTTTCTGACCGTCAAACAGCCCTACTGCAGTTATCCTGTTCTTTGCAGATCCGTGCTTTCCAGGCGCAGATGTCTCCATCTCAACTACTCTGCAGGGCACTCCGTCTATGAGTATATAGCTGCCTTTGCCTATCTCGTTTATTGGTTTTATGTTGTAAGAAGACTCTTCTGCCATTTGACCACTAGGGGTATTGTCTAGGTTAGTTAGACAAAGAGAATTAAAAATACTTTCGGGCTCGTCCTCACTCTGGCGTTGCTGCTGCTGCTTTCAGAGTATGCTCTGCATGTTTTCCAGCCTGATTGCCTGAGCCTCCCTCTGCTGCTTTGTCTTCATCCCAAACTTGGCCTTGACTCCGGTGATTATTGACATCACCCTTATCTGGTCCCTTAGCTCAGGTATCAGCCTTGCTCCGAAAATGACGTTTGCATCCGGTGCCAGGTCCTCAGTGACTCCCGCTCCTATTTCGGTAGCCTCCTTTATCGAAAGGTCAGTGCCTCCGCACACGTGAACCAGCGCGCCTTTCGCTCCGGTGTAATCTGCACTAAGCAATGGGTGGGTTCTTGTGGTTCTTATCGCTTGCGTGGCCCTGTCTGCGCCGCTTCCAAGTCCTATGCTGATGACTGCTGTGCCTGTGTCCTTCACTACCGTGTTGAGGTCTGCAAAATCCAGGTTTATCAGGCTTGGCAGCATTATGGTGTCTGCAATTCCCTTGACTGCGTTTAGTGTTACGTTGTCCGAAAATTCGAACGCCTTCTCCATGGGCATGTTAGGCGCGTACTCGAGCAGTTTGTCGTTCTCAAGCACTATTACACAGTCCGCTTCCTTGCTGAGCTGTTCAAGGCCCCAGTCTGCTTTGGCCTTCCTGCTCCTCTCAAGCGCGAACGGGTAGGTGACTGCCGCTATGACAGTCGCGCCCATCTCCTTAGCGACACGAGCGATTACAGGTGCGGCACCAGTTCCGGTTCCGCCTCCAAGTCCTGCTCCTACGAATACGAGGTTGTAGCCTTCGAGCACCTTCTCAAGGTCTCCCCTGCTTACATCGGCGCATTTCGCACCGACTTCAGGAAATCCTCCCGCTCCAAGTCCCTGCGTTATCTCCCTGCCTATCAGCACCTTCTTGTGCGCCTTGATCAGGTTAAGGTGCGCAAGGTCGGTATTGACTGCAATGGTGGTTGCGCTCTCAATGCCATTGACATAGAGCCTGTTGACAAGGTTGCTTCCCTGTCCACCAGCACCAACGACTGCTATCTTCGGAGTGTATGCCTCAAAGTCGAACGTGTCTGCCATATTGCTCACCTTATATAGCGTCAAGGTCAGAGAAGCTGCTGCGCTCTTTCTTTTCCTGGAACTTTCCCAGGATGCTTGCTCCCTTGACTCCTGTGACTATGGCCACTATCTCGAGCTGTCCTTCGTATCCAGGCACAATTCTCGCGCCCCACTTGACAGTCGCCTTAGGATCCATGCGCTCAGTTATTATCTCTCCTGCCTTTATCGCATCTCCCAGAGTCAAGTCTGAAGCACCAGATATGTGTATCAGGGCGCCCTTTGCGTTCTCAAAATCAACGTCAAGCAGCTTGTTCTTCAGTACAGCTTCGCTTGCGGCAGCCACTTTGTCAGTGCCCTTGCCAGTTCCTACTGATATGAAGCCAACATCTCCGCTTCCCATGATCGCTCTCACGTCTGCGAAGTCTATGTTGATCAGGCTAGGCTGTGTTATTGTCCAGACCAGTCCTCCAAGCGCTTTAGCAACTACGTCATCCGCAACCGCGAAAGCCTCGTTCATAGGAAGGTTAGGCACCAGCTTAACCAGCCTGTTGTTATCAACGATAACTACGCTGTCGCAGTGCTTTCTAAGTTCCTGCAATCCTTCTTCCGCCTTGACTTTTCTTACCCTTTCAAGGTCGAATGGGAATGTGACCATTGCAACTACGATTGCACCCTGGTCTTTCGCTATCTGCGCAATCACAGGCGCGGCACCAGTTCCTGTTCCGCCTCCAAGTCCTGCGCAAAGGAACACCAGCTGTGCTCCAGCAATAACTTCCTCGAGTTGCTGCCTGTCTGCCTCTGCGGCCTTCATGCCTATTTCCGGCACGCCTCCAGCTCCGAGTCCCTTAGTTATGTTTTTTCCAATAAGTATCTTCTTTATCCGGTCGTCAACAATCTTGAAGTGCTGAACGTCGGTGTTTACGGCAATAAGTTCAGTGCCCTTTACTCCGACTTTCATCAGTCTGTTGACCGTGTTGTTTCCAGCTCCTCCGACTCCGATAGTCACTATCTTAATCTGTGGAGTAGCATTCTGCCCGTTGGTTCCCAAAAATTCATTTCCAAACTCGCCCATATCGTCTACCTCTGATCGCCTGATTATGCTATTGTAAATAAGTTTAAATACTTTTTGTAAAAATTAGAGAAGAAAATATGTCGAACTTACAGTATATTTTAGTCCACCGCACTCCCTTATGATATATTATAGTATATGGTATGTTTGCTGTTTTTTGCTAAAATTGAGCAACAAAATGCATCTTTTCAAAAGTTTTTCATGCAAAATTGAGCCTGATGATTTTCATGTCTCTTCACCGACCTTGCTTTTCCTCTGCATCTTGAACATCTCGATTACCTCGCCCGTGGTCGTAGCTTCCTCTGCGCTTTTGTCCTCACGAATTCCGTTGCTGACTATCCTAGGGAAGCGAAGCGCGTAGCCGATTTCTACGCCATCCTCATCATGTCTGCCTGCTGTGTGCATTGGCGACTTAGTTATCTCGTCCGCTCTGACAGTGACGACGTACTTGGGCTCGATCCAGTAGTCTGGTTCCACTATGGAATTAACTCGCGCAGGCTTTCTGCTCACCTTGATTTTCTCAAACAGCTGTTTGAATGTTCGCATGTTTTCTTCGCTGAATCCGGTGCCTATTCTAGTGATCGTCTCGAAGACGTCTTCCTTGTCGTTGTAAACGGCTGCAAGCATTCCGCCGAATCCGAATTCAGTTCTTATTCCCTTGCCTGCATAGTAGCCTACCACTACAAGGTCGACCGTGTCTGAAAGTTCGCCCTTGTAGCTCCTCTTCATTTTTATCCAGCTGAACTTTCTTGCACCTGCGATGTAAGGCGCGTCAAGATCCTTCGCCACTATGCCCTCGAGTCCGTTAGCGATCGCGTCCTCAAAATATTTTTCAAGCTCTTTCGGTTTCGTCGTTATGATCATGTCCGAAAGCCTGACAGTGCCTTTCCCTTCAACTATTCTTTCGAGCGCATTTCGCCTTTCGCTGTATCCTTTCTTCAGGTAGCTCTCGCCATTCAGATAGAGTAAATCAAAAGAAAAGAGGTGGAGTGGCAGCTCCAGGCTCTTCTCCTCTACGTCATGCTTCCTTCTTCTCTGTATCGTTTCTTGGAATGCGTGGTACTGGTTCGTCACCTCATCGTAGGCTATCATCTCTCCATCCACTATCGCAGAATCTGCGTCTATCTCCTTGAGCGCGGCTCTCACAATGTCCGGGAACATGGGCGTCAGTTTCTCAAGTCTGCGGGAGAATATTTCGACCTTCTTGTTCTTCCTGTCAATGTGCACCTGTGCGCGCAAACCATCGTACTTGCTTTCTACCGCCGCTTTTCCGCGCATCCTTTCGAGTATATCCACTGCGGTAGGCAGTCGCTCCGCGAGAGCCGGCCTGATGGGGTCAAAGAGAGTCACCTTGAATTCCTCAACGCCTTTCGTTCCTTCCCTCATAAGAGTCTCTCCCACGAGACCAAGGTCGCTGCAGAGGTTATATGCTTCTTCCAACTTATCCTTGAATGCGCGTTCTCCAGTTGCTGCCTTAGAAAGCGCTTCCAGTATCGTCGCGTCCCCGGCTCCGAGCCTGAGCTGGCCAAGCGCGAACCTGATGGCGTACCTCGCTTCCAGCGGGCTGCTTGAGGCAAGCAGAGAAGCAAACAACCTTATTTTCACGTTTTTGCTTCCAACGCCAGATGTTCCCGAAATTTTGAGCATGATGTTCAGTACGTCATTTACCTCGTACTTCTCCGTGTTCATTCTTCTGAGCTTCGTTCCAGAAATGAATTGCTCTGCTGTGATTCCCAAATCTCCTGTTTTCTTGAAGCTTGCATCTACGTTTGCCTTCTCGCTTCCGGTAGCGAGCGCTATCGCCTCCTCCGCAAGCTTCTCCGCCATGCCAAGGTCCACTCCCTCAAAGGGCGGGGCGGGCGTGCCAATTGTCAAATATATCAGGTTTCTTATCTCGTTTTTCCTTGCTTTTTTGAACAACTCGGTAAGGACGTCTATCATTTCCAGCCTTGAGGATATGCCCTCCAGCTTGCTGTAATAATTAGCGACTTCTTCGAAGAGCATCCAATCGGATTAAACTCTCGCTCAAAGCTTTTATACCTTGTATTTCACTGCAGATTAGCTCATTTTTTTCCATGCGAATGCATATAAATAAGGAAAGAAAGCTAGCAATGACTAATATGGGAGGAGGAACAGGAACCGGTGACGGATCCACGCGCAGTGTTTCAAACAATGGCGTCAGGATGGTCATAGAAGGAGTTTCTGCGGTCTCTTTAGGTCTGGTACTGAAGGAAGTGATTCGCAATACTTCATCTGACCCGAACCCCTGGGTTCGAGCTGCGGTTGGCATAGCGATAGTAGCAGATGCCGTACTCTTTGTAGACTGCCTCAGAAGGGGATTGAAGGATATAAAAACAGATATAAGTGAAATTTTAGGGAGACACTAGGGTTTTATCTTCAGAACATCTCTTACCTTGCCTATCGTGTTTATCGCTTTCTCTATCTCTTCCTGCGTAGTATAGAGGTAGAAGCTCATCCTCGAGACTGACTGGGTGCCAAGTATCTTTGTAACAAGCGGCATCGCACAGTGATGCCCTGCCCTTATCGCTATTCCCTCGCTGTCAAAGACAGTCGCCACGTCATGCGAGTGCGCGCCTTTTATGTTGAAGGAGATCACGCCGCCTCTCCTCGTAATATCTTCCTTTCCAGGCCCATAAACTTTCACATCAGCATCCTTTTCTAACAGAGAAAGTGCATGCTCGGTTAGCTCCACTTCGTGCTTTCTTATCTTGTCGATTCCAATATTGTTAAGGTACTCGATAGCTGCGCCGAAACCGATCGCGCCTTCGATGTTTTGTGTTCCTGCCTCGAACTTCCACGGGAGTTCATTCCAGGTAGCTCCTTCAAAATCGACGCTTCTTATCATGTCGCCTCCGCCATAGAAAGGTTGCATTTCATCAAGAATTCCCTCTTTTCCATACAGCACGCCGATACCTGTCGGTCCAAGCATCTTGTGGCTCGAGAATGCCATGAAGTCGCAATCAAGCTCCTTCACATCCACTTTCATGTGCGGCACAGACTGCGCTGCATCCACAAGAGTCACGGCACCTGCCTTGTGCGCGAGCCTGACCATCTCTTTTGCATCATTTATGGTCCCAAGTACGTTGGAGACGTGCGCGAAAGAAACTATCTTCGGTTTCAGATCAAGTTTTGCCTTGAAATCCTCCATGTCAATGAATTTCGCGTCCTCAAGCTTTGCATAGTCCAGCACTGCGCCTTTCCTTTTTGCAAGAAGCTGCCATGGGACTATGTTGCTGTGGTGTTCCATCTGCGTTATGAGTATGTGGTCTCCCTTTCCTACCTTCTCGTCGCCCCATGTTCTGGCAACCACGTTTATCGCTTCGGTAGTGTTTCTGAGGTATATTATGCTCCTGTAGGAACTTGCATTTATGAATTCAGCAGTGAGCTTCTTGGTGTTGGTATACGCTTCCGTAGTTTCCTCCGCTATTTTGTACACTCCCCTGTGTATGTTTGCGTTGCCATTCTTGTAGTACTTGACTATGGTGTCTATCACTCTGTTGGGTTTTTGCGAAGTAGCTGCATTGTCAAGATAAACAAGCGGCTTTCCGTTCATCTTTGTGCCAAGTATTGGAAAATCCTTCCTTATCGTGTTTACATCTAGCCTTTCCATAAGATCACTGCTTGAATCCCTCCTTCTCAACAGTATCCACCAGCTCCCTTCCGCCTTCCCTGGTTATTTTGCCGTCAACCAACACATGCACGTATGTTGGTTTCATGTAATTGAGCATGCGGCTGTAATGCGTTATCAGGAGCACGCCTGCCTTGCTGCTTTTTTGGAACTCGTTAACGTTTTCCGCAACAACCTTTATCGCATCCACATCAAGGCCAGAGTCCGGCTCATCCAGTATGACTATTTTCGGTTTCAGAAGCTTCATCTGCAGTATTTCCATTTTCTTTTTCTCTCCTCCGGAAAAGCCATAGTTCAGCGACCTGCCGATCATGTCCTCTTTCATGTGCAGTTTCTTGGCTTCCTGCTTCGTCTCCTCCATGAACTCAGCAAATGAAAAGGTGCCTTGCAACGACGCCTTGGCGCTGTTAAGGAAGTTCAGTATCCCAAGTCCCTCCACTTCCGCAGGCTGCTGGAAAAGCAGGAAAAGTCCGAGTTTCGCCCTCTTATCAGCAGAGAGCCCAACTATGCTTTTTCCATCTACAAGCATGTCTCCTTTTGTAACATTCATCTTTGGATGGCCGAGTATCGTCTTGGCGAGCGTAGTTTTCCCGGAGCCATTGGATCCCATGAGAACATGGAACTCTCCTTGGTTTATGATAAGGTTTATGCCTTTAAGTACCTCCTTCCCTTCAATTTCTACATGCAGGTCCTTTATCTCAAGCTTCATTCCTTCACCTTTTCTGAAAAAATCCACTGGCCGCCATTGCCTATTCTGGGCGCTTGCGAATTTACTTTTCCATCGAGTTTGTCAAGAAGTATTGTCATTGCAATTGTTTTAACTATGTTGCTTCCTATTCCTGAAAGGTACTTCGCAAGGAAACTCGCGACCATCGCCTTTTTAGCGCGTGCCTCATCCAAACCTCTGCTCTTCAAATAAAAAAGCACTTCTTCGTCCAGAGGCGCGCTGGCCGAGCCATGTGCGGCGAATGCAACATCCTTGCAGTCCACAGACATGTCCGGCAGCAGTTCAATCCGAGCGCCTGAATCGACGAGTAGCCCGTTCTCCTCCACTTTCGAATATGATTCCTTTGCGCTTTTTGCGACCTTTGCGTATCCTTTGAGCGCGCAGTATGCCTTTTCTCTAAGTGCCGCCCCCGATCTCATCACAATCCTAGTCGACTCCCCAGAATTTAACATAAGGTTCAAAACGTCAAACTTCTGATCGCCTTCCCCAAAAACGATGTCGTTGACAAAAAGCTCGCTGCATTTGCCTCCTGCTTCTGCATTCGTAGTTGATTTTGTCAGGAAGCCGCCTTTGTATATGGTGTTAAGCGCCAGGCGAGAGCGTTCCGAAAGCAGCACGCTTCTTGCAATTCCTACGCTTGTTTTAGAATTTTCGTTGTGCAGCACGTTGACCTCAACATCAGAGTTCTTCCCAGCCTTTATTGCATGGAGAGAGGAAACTGTCCCTTTTCCTTCAGAAGCAGAGCCATACCACTCAAAGAGCCTGAGTTTAGAGTTGCGCCCTGCATCAATGACTATCTCCAGAGGCAGCGTTTGTTCTCCGGAAAGAAACAGGAAATTCAGTTCTGCTTTTTCATCATCAGGCACTACCACCGATACCGTGCTTTTAGACGAGTTGGCTATGTGATCTGCTAATTCCCCTCCCATCTCTTTTGACTTACTGCTTTTCTTTTTCTTGATTACTCTCACAAACTTGTTTTTGGCAGAAATGCCTTCTCCATGGTTTACTAGGTCAAAATGCAGACCCGTCTCCTTTTCAATCTGCTTTCTGAGTGCGTCCGCTTCAGAGCCCTTAAACGCCCTTCCGGTGCCGTCCATGGCAAGCAAGTCAAAAGTGTGCTTTGCATACAGCTCCTTTGTCTCAAGCTGCGCCTTCCTGAGGCTAGCTGTTGCCTTTTTCAATATACTTTCATATTTTTCCATTGGCAAATCACCAACTAGCTCGCAGATCCCTCCATATCGAGTTTTATCAGCCGCTTGAGCTCAAGCGAGTAATCGGCAGGAAGGACTGAAGTGAGATCGCTAAGGAAGCCGAGTATTATCATTGCGACAGCATCGCTTTCGCCTATTCCCCTAGACATGATGTAAAAAATTTCCTCTTCGCTTATCTTGCCAACCCTTGCTTCGTGACTCACCACAGCGTCACTCCTGTGAATGTCAAGGTAGGGATATGTGTTCGTCTTTGCTTTGTCGTCTATGAGGAGCGCGTTGCAGCTGGTGCCTACCTTCGCGTGCTCTGCATTCTTTCCAACAAGCACCTTGCCCCTGAAGTTCGCGACTCCGCTGCCTTTCGATATGCTTTTTGACACCATCCTGCCTGTAGTGTTGGGCGCGATAAGGTTGAGCTTCCCTCCCATGTCTTGCACCTGGCCGTCGCCAGCAAGAGCGACAGAGAGAATTTCACCTTTTGCGCCATCCCCGATCAGGCATATGCAAGGATACTTCATATTGATCTTGCTTCCTATGTTGACGTCCGTCCATTCGACATGAGCGTTTTCATGAGCGTGCGCCCTCTGCGTCACCATGTTGTACACGCCCTTTGTCCAGTTCTGCACAGTAATGTACCTGACGTGCGAATCCTTGTGCGCGAATACCTCGACAACTGCGGCATGCAGAGAGTTCGTCGAGTACACTGGGCTCGTGCAGCCCTCCAAATAAGTGACGTCTGCGCCTTCCTCCACAACGATTAGAGTGCGTTCAAACTGCCCAGCAAGCCGTGCGTTTATTCTGAAGTATGCATTGAGAGGCAGCGGTACCTTAACTCCTTTCGGTACATAGACGAAGGATCCGCCGCTCCATGCCGCAGTGTTCAATGCTGCAAACTTGTTGTCGTTCGGTCCTATTGCAGTTCCAAAGTATTTCTTGAAGAGTTCAGGATGCTTTCTTAGCGCAGTATCTGTGTCAACGAAAATCACACCTAGCTTTTCCAATGTTTCATTTATGCTTGAGTAGATGACACCCGAATCCAGCTGGGCTTCCGCCCCTGCAAAGAACCTTCTCTCAGCTTCAGGCACCCCGAGCTTCTCGAACGTCTGCTTTATCTCATCAGGCACATCCTCCCACTTGTTCGCTTCCTTGGCCTTGGGCATCTTGTAATAATAGAACTCGTCAAAGTCAATTGCGCTAAGATCAGGTCCCCACGCCGGCATTGGTTTGGCATTGAACGCTCTGTAGCCAGCAAGCCTATTCTCAAGCATCCATTCGGGTTCTCCTTTCATTTTTGAGATTTTTCTTATTACTTCTTCAGAAATTCCTTTCTCGAAGTCAACATACTCTGCTTTGGTTGTGAAGCCATATTTCTTCTTGTACTCCTTGGCTTCAGCAATGTTTGCGGCGTTTGCCTTCATGTTCTTTCCCTCTTAGTTGCCTTATTTTTCATTCGCGCTTGCGAAAAACCGCACAGGAATCCATTCGACAGCCCGCACACAGTGCAAATGCATACGTTAACGTACTCTTCCTTTCCTTCAGCTATTTCCTTTATGTAGCCATCTATCAGCTCTTTTTTGGCGTGCGTTCTTGCCTCTACTCCTTTCACCTTGCCTTTAAGTCTGTCCGAGTATTTTCCAGTCCTGTACTTGCTTATGGCAGCCTGCGCCACACCGAGCAGTTTTGCAGCCTGGGCTTCACGCATCCCATACTTTTCCATAAGCGCCTTTGCAATCATAGCTCTAGCTATGGGCACCGTCTCTTCAGAAGCGACCTCGTATTTACCCGCCATTTACTTCCTTATAACTCAGTTATAATTATGGCCCAAATACATTTATATATCTCTGCCCAGTCCCTCCAAAAGATGCAGCTTTTGCGATACTTGTACGCATATAAATCTTCAAGTTTTAATTCAATTCATGAAAGACGCAAACTGCATTTTCTGCAAGATCGCGAAAGGCGAGATGCCTGCATACAAGGTGTATGAAGACAAAGACTATGTCGCGTTTCTGGACATATTTCCGAACACCGAAGGGCAGACCCTCGTCATGCCAAAAGCACACACGAACAGCAAATTTTCAGATGTGGATGACAAGGAGCTGGCTGCATTCATGATTGTCGTAAAGAAGGTAGCGAACCTTCTCGTGAAGAAGCTAGGCGTGGAGCGCGCAAACCTTGTTTTTGAAGGAACGGAAGTGAAGCACTTGCACGCAAAGCTATATCCTATGAAATCTGCATCAGAAACGCATTACGATAACAAACAAGTATACTTCAAATGCTTCCCTGGCTATACAACAAGTCTCACTGGCCCAAGGGCGAGCGACTCTGACCTAAGGGAGCTGCAGGAAAAGATTACACACTAGCTTGATGATGAAAAAATGAAGGAGGAGCAAAAACTCGGAGTAAAAAGATTCAGGAGAGTCATTGAGGATTTTGAGTGCTTTGATTGCCATGCCAAAGTGAAGGGAACAGGATATACCGACCACTGCCCGAACTGCCTTTGGAGCTTGCATGTCGATAACTTTCCAGGAGACAGGGCTTCAAAATGCAGGGGCAAGATGAAACCAGTGCATGTAGTATACGAAAAGGGAAGCTACACCATCGAGTATGTTTGCCAGAAGTGCCGAATGCGCAAGTGCTTCAAGGCAGCGGAAAAAGACAGCGAGGAACTTTTGCTTTCGTTGGTCAGCGCATGAAGCTAGCCTAGAGAAGCGAAAGCAGTTCCTCTTACACTGTTTCTGTACGTTTTGCTTACCTTTATCACATCTTCCACGTTCTCGTTAGTTATCCACCTGACAATCGGGAATTCAGCTTGAACGTTCAGCTCCTGCATTGCGACGAACAGCTCCTTGTCCAGGTTGCCTGCCCAGTGCTCCTGCCTCAGCCTCTCAAAGTTCCAGTTGCTCGTGACTTGCTTTATTTCCTGTATTCCTGTTCGCTCGAAGATCTGCGCAAGCACAGGTATAATCCTAGTGTCCTTCGTAGCCACTGCCACGTTGGCATTTCTGATTGCATAGGAGTTGCCGTTGAACGCAATGGCGAGCCCGCCTTCCTTTCTTGTTTCATGCAGCATTCTGTGGTCAGTTATGCTGTCCCCAACTACTGTCGCCCTCTTTATGCTGCGGTTCTCCCTCTTGAGAACCTCCTTGAGCGCATCCAGCTTCCTTTCACCTCCCACCGGCTTGACCGTTCTTATCAGGGAAGCGAAGCTCGTCTTCGGCAGTACTTCCCAGAAGAAATTATCCATTGTGCTGATCGTCTCCCGCGCGGATGCAGGTATGTCTTTTTCTGTGCTAGATGCGCATATGCCAAGCTTTTCCAGCTTCAGTATCTTAGGGACCATGTCAATTACCAGCTGCTTGTCCTTGAGGCTTATGCTCTCCTTCAACTTTTCGATGGGGAACTTCGTACTCGTTGTGTTCTGCAGGGGCACGCCCGCCAGGGAAGCAGTGCATTCTATATATTGTTCGTAACTGGTGCTGACTACGTGGAAGACGCCGTTCTTCTGAAGGACATTTATCGCTTCCAACGACCCCTTTATGAAGTTCGCGCCTTCCTTTGATATCTCCTGCATTTTTTTCTCTGTTAGTCCATAGGTGACTAGAAAAGGCGCGATCAACGCGAGCGTGTCTCCCGGCTGATACCCTTCCTGCCTTCTAATGTATGACACATAGTCATCGTACTCGCTTATCGCCGCGAAGACCTTGTCTCCGTTCGGCACTATCCTCTGAGTCACCCTGGCTGCGTTGTCCTCAAATACGAACTCCCCCTCCCAGTCCGAAACGACAAACTGCCCGCGTTCATTCTTGAAAATGTGAGTCTGCCTGAGACTTGTCGCTTGTCTGGGTGCCATCATCAATGCCACTTTATCACGAATACCCTACGATCCACCCCTATTTAAAAATTTGTTTCGAAAACGTTTTTCCTTTCCAGGCGTATTTTGATGCCCAAAGAAACTCATAAAAACTAGTATTGTAATAATCTGATAGAAAACAAAAACCAGATGGAATAATGACTGCAGAAAATGAATCTAAAACTGGAACAGATGTTCAGCCTGACCTTTCAGAAAGGTTGCTGGAACTAGCGAAGCGCAGGGGTTTATTCTATGTCAGCAGCGAGATTTATGGCGGGCTTTCGGGATTTTATGATTACGGTA
>Ga0208045_1000216_pt1 | contig 27817 bp, 21 predicted proteins | sample PL_2010_200m_FD_184160 | JGI IMG/M metagenome (GOLD analysis project Ga0208045, IMG submission 184160) | Freshwater microbial communities from Powell Lake, British Columbia, Canada to study Microbial Dark Matter (Phase II) - PL_2010_200m... | ecosystem: Environmental > Aquatic > Freshwater >...
AGTTCATACCGTTCACGTTGATTCTTGCACGGAATGGATCGCGCGGCAACAAAATGAGAACTCCGCCATATTGCGTCGCCTGTTGGGAGAACCGGCTCTCCGTCGTGAACTCCGGGTCCCGGAATCGCATGTCCGCCCGGGCAAAAAGCTTCGGCGTGATCCGATAGTCGAAGCTCATTTCCACGTGGATGCCGTAGGACACGGGTTTGTTCTGTTGTGCGGCCTCGACACCTGCGATCGTCAGGTATCTCTCTCCTATGTAAGCCCCGAGACCGCCTCCCATCGTAAGCCGCACCCGGTCCGAGCCAAGAGGAACAAAAATGAGAGCCCCGAGTTCGATCGGAATCAGGCGAAGACCTTCCTTGACGGGAAGAGCGCGTGGCGGATTCAAAAAACCCACGAGTTGGGTCTTTTCATCGGATTTGGACAGATACTCGGCAGCGAGTGTGAGCGCAACAGAATAAGCAGGGATAACCAGGCGCAGTTCGAACCCCAGACCGTAGAGGTTATCGATGCCGTTGTACTGACCGCGCAGATCGGGGGACGGAGAATCGGGGTTGTAGAAAACCTTTGAAGTTGTGGTGTAGCCGCCGCGAAGGGTGAAGGAAAGCAGATGCTCCTGAGATTGTGCAGACAACTGCCCGAGGAGCATGACAATGGCAGCAATCGACAAGATTGAACGCCTCATCAAAGTCCTCGAGATCAGTCAAGAGATGGAGGTCTTCGAACGCCCCCCGTGTGGATCGAACGAGCGAAATTCATGCAAGCACACGGCAAGCAGACCCGTTCGGAGCGCCACTCACGCACGCACAGACTACCGATAGAACATGTCTCGAAAATCCTTGATATCCGCCTTCTCCCGCAATGCAGTCAGCCAGTCTGAGAACATCCGGTTGCGCTTCTCCTGCAGGATCTGGTCCTTCAGTGTGTTCTTCGTACTGGCATATTGAGTCGAATCAAAAACGGACTTTGAAAGCAGCTTGACGATATAGTAGCCGCGAGCGCCTTCAAATGGTTTGGAAATCTCGTTTGGTTTCAGGGTAACGACATGTCCAATAAAAGCGTAATCGCGTCCAACACCCTGTGGCGCATCCTGAACTTTGAACGATCCAGTCTTCTGTTCAATCGCGAGTGGCGCCAATCGTGCGGCCGCAGCAAGGTCGGCGTTCGGACCCAGATTCTTGTGGAACGCATCAACCTGTTCTTTCAGCTTCTGCATTTTCTTTTCCCGAAGCACTCTGAACCGGATCACGGGTTTGACATCATCCAGCGGTCGCACACCTTCTTCGCGAACACCCGAGATCTTGAAGACCGCTACACCGCCTGTCACCGCCATCGGTTCACTCAACGCGTGAAGCTTCTTGTCGAACGCAAAGCTCAGCACCCCATCGTTCATTCCAATCCCCGGAATGACCGATCCCTTGACAAACTCCTGCGTTTCCTTTATCTGGTAGGCGCTCGTTTCAGCAGCTTTTTCGAATCCTTCTTCTTTCGCGAGGTACGCAAAATCCTGGGCCCGTGAGTTTGTAACATCCGTGCTCTGCGCACTCGACTTCACTTTCATCGACAGGGTCGCAATCTTCAACTGCCGGCTATCCCGCCCCGTTACCTTGATGATATGCCACCCAAACTGTGAACGGACCGGGCCCACGATGTCACCGACCTTCGCACCGAAGGCAGCTTGCTCAAACGGCTTTACCCACCCGCCTCGTCCGGTCCAGCCAAGATCACCGTCCATCACTTTCGATCCGTAGTCGTCGCTGTTCTCCCTCGCAAGCGCCCCGAAATTCCCGCCGCTGCGTGCGCGCTTCAAAAGATCCTTTGCTTTATCAATTTGTTTGACGCTGTCAGGTCCGGAAACCGCATTCAACAGAATGTGGCTTGCCCGGACATATTCCGTGCTTCCCTTCTTTTCGTCGAGGATCTTCATCAGGTGATAGCCGGCGAAGTCGGCAACCGGCCCGACGATGTCGCCTTTGCGGGCTGCAAACGCCGCAGATTCCCGTTGACGGCTAAGATCACCGTGCTTGAAGAATGTTGTGTCATTGACCGGCGTTTCTGAATATGTCTTGGCGAAATCAACGAAATCCGAAGTCCCCTTTGCCTGATCGAGAAGGCGACCCATCTCTGTCAGCACGCCGGTGGAGTCAATGTTCGATGGCGCGAGGCTGAAAAAAACATATTTCAGTTTTCTGGCCGGACGGACTTTGTGCTCTTCCTGGTTCGCGTTGTAGTGTTTCTTCAGATCGTCATCGGTGACCTGCACCAATGAATCGGGGACAAAAAGATTCGGGTCGAAAAGCACGTATTCTGCGTCCATGGAAATCGACTGGTCTTCAAACCGCTGCCGACTCTCGTTCTCCGATACGCGGGTAGAGGCAAACAATAGGCTTTGGAGTTTCTCCAAGCGTCGTTGACGGCGCACCTGCTCTTCGACCTGGATTACCGCCTGACGGTTCTGTGGGTTCATCACAGCTTGTTCGTATGCCGCACGGTTGAACGTGCCTGTTGAATCCCGGAACTGTCCGGCGATCATCTCCGGCGGAGTTGGGCCGAGAAGAATCTCACGGATCTCATCGTCAGTGACTGCTATCCCAATACGGTTCAGCTCCTGGTCGATGAGGACCTGTTGCAGGAGCATGTTCCAGACCTGTGATCGGAGCTGGCGCTCAGCTTCATCATCGGGCTCGGCGCCGGTCTGCTTTCGATAACTCTCGCTTTGTTGCTTCAGCAACTCGCCGAATTCACGAGAGCTGATATTCGTGCCATTGACCGTACCGATATGGTCCTTGCTAACAAGCCCTTTGCCCTTCCGACCGGTGATGTCCATCCCCCAGTCGAGCACGATGTAAACGATGAAGAAAACGGCGAAGATTGCGAACGCCTTTGTCATATTGTTTCGGATCTGCGTCATCAACGGCATAACGTGTACATCTCCTAGTAAAATGCGAAAAGTTGGAACACGGACGTTCAATATAGCCGTGAAACGCTTGATATGCAACGATTTTCTTATTGACTTTGCAGGCACATTGGTTTATATTTTGAGTCGCTTTTCATAACTTTTTCGCCTCCAGTTCGCATTCGACGTGAGTCTGTCTTCCTGCCACTCGGTGCCTGAGAGAATGATTACCGATTTAGCCCGGAGAACGATTTGTGAGAAACCAATTATCAAGGATCTTTTTGATTCTTGCGGCCGTCGTAGTGTCACTGATCTTCCTGTATCCGACATTCCAGGACTACCAGTACCGCAAGAAACTTGTCTCGCTCTCAGGTCCAGATAGCATTTCCTACCTCGACCAGCACCAGGATGACATCCTCAGCGCAAAACTAAAGCGCATCAAGCTGGGTCTCGACCTCCAGGGCGGAATGCGTGTCGTGCTCGAAGTGGATGTGATTAAACTGCTCGAAGACATCGCAAAGAACAAGGACGACAATTTCGGCGCGATCATCAAAGAAGTGCGCGATCAGGCAACCAACAACGACGAATCCGTTATCCCCATCTTCGGCAGAAAGTTCCAGGAACGCGGCATCCGCATGAGCCGCTACTACGGGAACATCCGGGACGTCGACGCTGCAATCCTGAGCCAGCTCGATGGCGAAACAGCCAAAGCGGTCGACCGCGCGATTGAAATCGTCCGCAACCGTGTCGACCAGTACAGAGTGTCTGAACCGAATATTCAAAAACAGGGGACTCGTCGTATCATCGTAGAACTCCCCGGCGTGAAGGACGAAAGCGAAGTTCGCAGCCTCCTGCAGGGAACGGCGAAACTCGAGTTCCGTTTACTGCGTGACGCAGCGATCTCATACAAGGTCATGCAATCCATCGACGACTACTTGTCTGGAAAAGTAGCGGCTGATACCTCGTCATCTGCCAAAACGGCCAAAAAAGAGGAAAAGCCAAAAGATGCCCTTGAAGAGCTGCTCGGCAACAAAAAGCCGTCCAATGCTGATACTACAAATGAAGCAAAGTTCACCCGTGAGCACCCATTTTTCGCCAATGTTACACCGGATCAAAGAAACACGGGCGAGGGGTTCGTTCTCGACAACAACCGCGACCGTGTGATCCGTCTGCTTGAGCGTCCTGATGTCCAACGCCTCCTCCCGGCTGATTTCGAGTTTCAGTGGTCCGCTAAGACCACTCCAACGCCGGACGGCAAGAAGTTCTACCACCTCTATGCCGTCAAGCGAACCCCCGAATTGACGGGTGGTGTTGTCGTTGAAGCCCGCGCGACCGTCGATCAGGGAACCAACCGTCCCATCGTAAACATGGAGATGAACTCGGAAGGTGCCCGCGAATGGGCGCGGATCACCGGCGCGAATGTGAACAAGCGTATCGCTATCTCACTCGACAACGCGGTCTTCTCGGCCCCAACGGTAATCAACAAGATCGTCGGCGGACATTCGCAGATTACCGGTATGGAAAGCCCGAACGAAGCCCGGTTGTTGGAGATCGTCCTCAAAGCCGGAGCTCTCCCCGCTCCAGTCTCAATCATCGAGCAACGGTCAGTCGGACCATCCCTCGGCGAGGATTCTATTCGCTCGGGATTGAATTCAACCGTACTTGCCTTTTTACTTACGATCTTGTTCATGGCGGTGTACTACCACAGCGCCGGCGCGATCGCTGACGTTGCGTTGCTGTTCAACGTGTTGTTTATCCTCGGCGTTATGGCAGGATTCTCGGCAACACTTACCCTGCCTGGCATCGCTGGAGTTGTACTGACGCTCGGTATCGCCGTCGACGCCAATGTGCTGATTAACGAGAGAGTGCGCGAGGAGCTGGCGGGAGGCAAAACGCTTCGTGCAGCAATTGATGCCGGGTACGCACGAGCCTTCACTGCCATTGTCGACTCGAACGTCACGACATTTCTTACAGGTGTGGTCCTCTATCAGTTTGGCACAGGCCCAATACAGGGCTTTGCGCTCACGCTGATGATCGGCATCGCCGCCAGCATGTTTACGGCCATTATCATCACCCGTGTGATTTTCAACATCATGATGAGTAAGGGTTTGAATCCGAATTTCGGATAGGCTGCGAAGGGCCGGGTGCCCTGCGTGATATTTCGTCACAATTGATTTTTCCAGAAGGAGTGTTACACTCAATGCGGCTTTTCAAGAAAACGAATATCAACTTCATGGCAGCACGGGGAAAAATGTATATCCTGTCTTCTGCCATCATTGCGGTCGGCTTGATCTCGCTCTTCATCAAGGGCGTAAACTATGGCATCGATTTCCGCGGCGGAACGGAGCTCGTCATGTCATTCAGTGAGCGAGCTGACTATGGGCAGCTTCGGGCTGCACTGGGGAAAGCCGGCTTCGGCGATAGCGAAATCAAATCCTTCGGCAATGATCAGACGATCCTGATCAGGACAACCCAGCAAGGGGAAGGCATGATCGTCGCAAACAAGATCAAAGACGCCATCCAGACCAGTCTCCCGAACCAGTCATTTCAGGTTCTTCGGGAAGACAAAATCGGCCCAAAGATTGGAAAAGAGCTCAGACGGGATGCTGTGTATGCCGTGGTCGCCAGTCTGTTCGTCATCCTCGGGTACGTCGCCATCCGGTACAAATTCCTCTACGGCATGGGAGCAGTACTCGCCCTGTACCACGACGTCTTGTTGACGCTGGGCATTATCTCGCTCCTCGATGGTGTGGTTCCCTATCTCAACCTTGAAATAACGCAGGAAATTATCGCAGCCTTTCTGACGATCATTGGTCTCTCCGTAAACGATACTGTTGTGGTCTTCGACAGAATTCGCGAGAACTCCAAGATTTACAGAAGCCTCTCGCTGATGGATATCATGAACAAAAGCCTGAACGAAACGCTGAGCCGAACGATTATTACATCCGGCACAATTCTGATCGTGTTGCTCGTTCTCCTGTTCGCCGGCGGCGAGGTCACCCGCGGTTTTGCTTTCGCCTTGACGATCGGCATCATCACAGGTACGTATTCATCGATCTACATCGCCAGTGCGATCGTGCTCGACACCACGCTCAGAGTCAAGAAGCCGGAGTAGAGAGTGTGGTATTGGATTTTCCAGTAGAGACCCCCTATATTGTGGTGTAGGTAACAACAACCAGAACAGCCAAAGGATCAGCGAATGAAACTCAAGATCAAAGAAGTCAAAGGTGTCATACTTATCGAGCTAAAAGGAAACGTGATGGGTGGACCCGATGCATCGTCTTTGAACGAGGAACTGCACAAGCTGATCGACACAGGAAAAAACAAGGTTGTGGTGGATCTCGGAGAGGTGAAGTTCATGAACAGTTCCGGCCTGGGCATGCTCATCGGCGCGCTGACCACTGTACGGAACGCCGGTGGCAATCTGAAGCTTGCCCGCGCTTCCGATAAAATTGAGCAGCTCCTGGTTGTGACAAAACTCGTAACGGTCTTCGAACACTTCGATGCCGTTGATGAGGCGCTCGCCTCCTTCAAGTAAAGGCATTCGTTTTGACTACTATCTTCAAGAGCGGATCACTGCGATTCGCTCTTTTTGTTTCCGCCCTATGCGCGGGGAGGTTGCCCCTCGTTCTCCTTCTCGCTGCACTCAGCTGGTCCTCTTGCACGCAACGTGAAAGACACAATTCCCAGCCTCTCGTCTCCCTGACTGATGATCTTGGCCACGTTGTCGCTCTGCAGCACATCCCCCGGCGCATCATCTCCCTCGCACCCAGTATCACGGAGACCCTTTTTGCCCTGGGGCTCGATTCGTCCTTGGTGGGCGTGACGGACTATTGCGACGAGCCTGCGGCTGCAAAGCGGAAGGCAAAGATCGGCGGAATCCTGAATCCGAATATTGAACGCATTCTGGCCCTTCAACCCGACCTTGTATTGATGTCCGGATCAGGAAACATGAGATCGGACTATGAGAAGCTCACGTCTTCCGGCATATCTGCCTTCGTCTCTCATCCCCGGTCAATCGAGGGCATCCTCAAGTCCATCACCGATGTGGGCGTCCTGACATCGAGAAAGCCCGCTGCGGATTCGCTCGTGAGACTCCTTCTCCTGCGACGCGATGAGCTGGTCCGTCAGGCCGCAACTCAGCAGAAGAAGACGGTGCTCATGCTGCTTTCGCTGAATCCCATCGTGGCGATCGGGCCCGGTACATTCCTCGATGAACTGATCACGCTTGCGAACGGCAGGAATATCGCCCACAATTCCACCACTGCATACCCGCTTCTCAGCAGGGAGGAAATCCTGCGCCGTCAACCCGATGTCATCATTGCCACCAACGACATCGTGCGCTCCACTGATGACGTCCTTTCTTCCTATCCGGAATGGAAATCCCTGACTGCTGTTCAGAACAAGCGAGTAGCCATCGTGGACGCCAGTATCGTCAGCAGACCCGGACCCCGCATCATCGATGGCCTGGACGCGGTCGTCAGGGCGATTCATTTCTCCCGGTGAAGACCGCACCAGCGATTTCTTGCTTTTCTTCCATGATTAGAATACATTCAACGAGCCCGCAATAGGCTTACCTCAAACTCAACTCTAAGCATTAACCATTATGACGGACTCTTCGAAATCACTCTTTGTGGCTGTGGCAGGAAATATCGGCGCCGGCAAGTCCTCGCTCACGCGGCTCCTTGCCGAACGATTTGGCTGGAACCCTTACTTCGAATCGGTCGACGACAACCCGTATCTTCCGGACTTCTACGGGGACATGAGCCGTTGGTCATTCCACCTGCAAATCTACTTCCTGGCGAACCGCTTCAAGCACCACAAGCGGATGACTGAATCCGGCGAGTCCGTGATCCAGGATCGTTCCATTTACGAGGATGCCGAAATATTCGCTCGGAACCTCCACGACATCGGCAAGATGGACGATCGCGACTACAGCAACTATGTTTCTCTCTTCCAGGTCATGACCGACTACCTCAAATCGCCCGATTTGATGATCTACCTTCGAGCTTCCATTGACACGCTGGTCCAGCAGATATCACGGCGCGGTCGATCCTTCGAACAGGGCATCCAGCGTGAGTACCTCGAACAGCTCAACAAGCATTACGAAGACTGGATCACCAATTACCGCCGTGGACCTCTTCTCATCATCGAAAGCGATAACCTCGACTTTGTCAACAGACAGACCGATCTGGAGCAGATTGTTCGCCTTGTCAATGCACGGCTTAGCTCCACTCGCGCGTGATCAGTGAAACAGAGTGCATGAGAACAGAAAAGGCATCCCCACCGTGAGGTGAAGGATGCCTTTGTGATGCCTGCCTGCAGGACGGCGGACATTCCCCGCCGGACGCCTCTACTTCCTATCCCCGCTCAGGAGCTTGTTGTACGCCACCTTGTTTCTCAGGAGTGTGGCAGCCACTTGAAGCTGGCGGTCATCCTTGAACGATGCCTGAATTGCCGCTTTCTCACCTTTCATGCGTTCGATGATTTCCAGTTTGAGCGCTTTCCGGATTTCTTTGTCGTACCGTTCAAAGGCGCGGGCTTTCTCCACAGCGATGATTCTCCCCAGTTGATCGATTTCCTCATAGAATGATTTCCCATAGCGCGCTTTCCCTGCTGTCTCGCGTAATTCCTTGAGCTTGGTATCAGCTTCCTCCTCGTACTGAAATCCTTTTTCCTTCAAGAACGTTTCGAATTCCCGCAGAAGGTCGTCCGTGACCTCACCGTTCTCGGGGAATGTTCTCTTCTCCGTCGCGAAATGGTTGGCGAACTTGAACAGCATCGCCTTGCGGGTCAGTTCATCGAGAACCTTGTTCGACGGTTCCTCGGGCACAGTCGTATCAGGTACAATCCCTTCTCCGTCAAGGACGGTCCGATGATGCGCCGTTTGAAACTGCTTGCGTGCACTGTCGGGCTTGATCGTGAAAACTCCATCCTTCGTCCGGTGGAAGTAATCGATTTCCTGAATGCTCCGGCCGCTGGGTGTGTAGTACCTGCCTGACGTGATCTTGACCGAACTGTTTTCTGTTATCCGGGTAATGGTTTGAACAAGCCCCTTGCCGAATGAGCGTGTGCCAACAATGATACCCCGGTCCACATCCTGTATTGCGCCCGCGACAATCTCACTTGCGCTGGCACTCCCCCGATCGACGAGAACTGCCAGCGGAACATCCGCCAGCATCGGTGTTTCGATGGAATAGTACTTCCGTTCCGAGTCGCTCCGCCGGCCTCTCGTCGAAACAACAAGCGTACTCTCTGGCAGGAACTTTGAAGCCACATCGACGGCGATGTCGAGCAACCCGCCCGGGTTGTCACGGAGATCGAGAATCACCCCCTTGATTGTTCCTTTGTCGCGGAGATTCTTGATCGACGAGCGAATGTCATCTCCAGCTGTTCTGGTGAATCTTTCAAGCCTGATGTAGGCAACGCCCTCTGAGACAAACCCCGCGTAGGTGACGTTCCGGACCGGGATTTCTTCTCGGATGAGAACGAATTCGAGTGGCTTGGATTCGCCTTCCCGCTCGATTTTCATCTTGAGCGTCGTTCCCGGAACGCCGCGAACCATCTCTCGCACTTCCTCCGTCGAGAGAGCTTTCAGCACCTTCCCGTCAATCTCGAGTATCCGGTCTCCGGATTGGATCCCCTGCTTTGCGGCGGAAAAGCCCTCCATAGGGTTGATAACCATGATGTGCCCGTCACGCAGCCCAATAGTAATGCCGACACCAGCATATTTCCCGGTTGTCACAAGGTCTATTTCATCGGTTTCCTTTTCGCCAAGGTACACCGTGTACGGATCGAGTGTCTTCAGCATTCCATCGATGCCTGCATGCATGAAGCGCTCCGGATCAATTGGATCGACGTAGTTGAGCGCGACGTCAGTATAGACCTTCCCAAAGACACCAATCCACTGACGGGTCTTCAGGACCAGATCATCTTCGTTCTTCCCGAAGAATCCCATCAAAAATCCGCATGCGGTTACGGCGATCGCAAGAAGCGAAAGCGACCTCACCGAGAGCGTCAATCTCTTCTGCAGCACAACGAACCAGCGCTTGTTTGTGTTACCCATCCTGCTCTCCTCTTTCCGTACACTGATTGATCTCTAGGCTCGGGACTGCGCCGTTTCCTTTTCGAACCGGCTCCATATCCTCTTGTGTATTTCCTGAATTCCAAGCATTCCATCCAGTACTTCGAACCGAGGTTCGGTTCTGGCCATGGTGAGAAACCCCTCGCGCACCCGCTCGTAGAACGCTCGCCCGCTCATTTCCATCCGGTCCGCACCCGCTTTCTGACGCAGCATCCGTCGCTCAACCTCATCCACTGGAATGTCAATGAAATAGGTGATGCGAGGGACCAAGCCGTGCGAAGCGAGACGATTGATCGTGGAGATTGAGTCGAGAGGCAGTTCACGCCCCCACCCTTGGTACGCGGTCGTTGAATCATAGAACCTATCCAACAACACAATCGTTCCACTCTCTAATGTTGGCTTGATGACCTCGTGGACGAGTTGTGACCGGCTCGCAGAAAACAGGAAGAGCTCAGTGAAATTCGACATATCAAGCACTGCGCGGTCGAGCAGCACTGCACGAACGCGTTCACCGATGGAAGTGCCGCCGGGGTCTCTCAGAACGACATTTTTCACGCTGGCACGCGTGAGACTCTCCGCCAAGAGGCGGACCTGTGTCGATTTGCCTGAGAAATCGAGTCCCTCAAAAGTTATGAACATCGCTGCCTGTTGATCAACTCTCGTCATGCAAAAAAGTACTCAAATTCGCACACTGATGCAAACATCGTCAACGCGGTCGGTTGCGGCTCAGGATTTTTTTAAGTACTTTCTTTGGCAAATCAATCTCGATTCGCGTTTCATGCGTTCTCTTGAACGGAATTTATCGCGTGCCAAAACTCGAATCGCTGCCGACAGGTCCCCGTAGAATGGCCAAGAGTACAAAGAAACAAATCGTCGCCAATTCTCCTCCCACCCGCGAACCTGCAACCAAGTCAGAACAACGGCGAATCGAATCGCGCGAAGAAGACGCCGTCCTGATCCGGCGTGCTCTTGCGGGTGAACAGCGATCGTACAAGAAACTCCGGCAGAAGTACCACGAATCGATCTACAATCTCATCTACCGCATGATCCGTGACAAGGATGAAGTCGAGGATCTGACGCAGGAAGCTTTCATCAAAGCCTTCATGTCTCTCTCCAGCTTCAATGATGAGTTCGCCTTCTCGACCTGGTTGTACAAGATTGCAACGAACAACTGCATCGACTACATCCGGCGCAAGAAGCTGCAGACATTCTCGATCGACAAGCCGATCGAATCGAAAGAGAGCGATTACACCTATGAGCTCCCGGACTCAACCTACGAGCCGGACCAGGACCTGATCGACAGGCAGCGCAAGAAACTCCTTGAGGACGCCATCAATTCACTGCCTGCGAAGTATCGGCATGTCATACACTTACGGCATGTTGAGGAGAAAGAGTACCAAGAAATCGCCGCAATTCTTAGACTTCCGTTGGGCACTGTGAAAGCTCACATTTTCCGCGCGCGTGAAATGTTGAATAAGTACCTGCGTGATAGACTCCGCAATTACTAGGAGGATACGGAAAAACTGCTTCTCGATGCCATTCGACCTGTCCCGCAACTCTGCACCACCGTTTCCGTAAGCATCTGAAGGACTATTCCACCTCTCAATGGTATGAATCATACAGCCAAATACCGACTTCCCTTGCTCGTATCACTCTTTGTACTTGCGACAACTCTCCTCAGCGCCGCTCCCCAGCAAGAGGTGTTGCGTCGCGAAGTATCGCGAACAACCGAAAAGGAAGTCACTATTTCACTGGATGCTTCCTTTGGAACTTTGAATATTCTCAAGGGTGATCGCAACAAAATTGTCGCAGCTGAATATCGCCGGGACGAGGACGATAAGCGCCAACTTGAGATGTTCTACAGTATCGAGGATGGGCGAGGCAATCTCGAGATCAACCTGACTGATGAGAAGAGACACAGAGAACGTCGTTCATCTTCCATCTCCTGGGAAGAACTCAAAGGAGACGACAACCGCGTTGATGAGCGGCAACTCACAGCAAAATTGACCGACGCTCTCCCTCTGTCCTTGAAAATTGGCATCGGTGCCGGGAGAGGCAATCTCGACTTGACCGGTCTCAGGATCAATAGCCTGAAGGTTTCCGCCGGAGCCAGTTCAGCGACGCTTCGGTGTGACGAACCCAATCCGATTTCATGCGAAACGGTCACCATCGAATCTGGCGTCAGCAAATTCTCGGCGAGTCACCTCACGAATCTCAATTTCCGCAAGCTGAAATTCAGCGGAGGCGTCGGCGCCTATACGCTCGATTTCGCCGGCAAGCTTCAGCAGAAAGCGTACGCAGAAATCGATATCGGGCTCGGTGCAATCACCGTCTATATCCCCAAGGACCTCCCAGCGAGGATCATCACCGAGGACAGTTGGTTCTCGAGTGTCGATGTGGATGATTGTTACGAGAAGACCAGGAAGAACTCCTACGAAAGTGAAAATTTCGCGCAGACCGACAGGACATTGACGATCAAGATCGGTTCAGGACTTGGAAGCATCAAAGTCCGCTGTCGATAAGCCAAACTATTGCGATCATTCGGGAATCCCGACGAGATTCCTCTAACCCAAAGACAAGTTTTTCCAGCACCCGGCTGACCTCCTCGCCGGGTTTTTTGTTCCATCCCCGTTGATTTTGAGGCGCATTTTGTCAATTATTGTCCTACCCAATCCCCTTAGGCCGACAGGCTTCAAAGATGGCCACGTGATTCCATGCCCAATCTCTCAAGAATACTCGAACGAATTCCCTTCCTGCGGAAATTCATTCAGCCATGCCAGCGTTACGTTTCCTTAAATCTCGCATTCTTCGTCATACTGATACTGTTGCGGTGCTACGAGTACCTTGCCGTTGGCGGCGCCCATGCTCTGCCGGAAGACAGCTTCTACTTGTTGCTTCTGTCTGCCTGGTATGATTTCATCCTGCTGCTACTCATGGCTGGCCTCCTGGCCATTCCATTTCTTGCTCTTTCTCTTCTGAAGCCGCGCGCCGGAGTGATCTTCTATGGCACCATCACTCTGCTCTTTTCCGTCATCGACGTGGCTCTCCTCCAGTACTTTGCGGTGACGTTTACTCCGCTCGGCTCGGATCTGTTCGGATATTCGTGGCGCGACATCCAACTGACGGTCGGTTCATCCGGTGGAATCAGCCTTTGGACCATGATACCATTCGCAGCCGCCATCGCGCTGGCGATCGGAGCGACCCTCCTCTCAGCCCGGATCAGGCTTCCCGGAATCGTCTCGGGATTCTTCTTCGTGCTTGTTATCTTCTCATTGGTGTTCGCGGGCGATCTGACTCCTGATCCAAAGAATTTCAAATTGGAATCGGAATACAATCTTGCGAGCAACAAGTTCGGTTTCTTCGTCGCGAGAGCGTTTTCGTATTCAACGGACTCGCAATCCGATGAGGGAGGAATTCCGACCAAGGAGTATCCTCTCTTGCACGATGTGGCCTACAACGACGTCCTTGGACCTTTCCTTACTACCGGCTCAAGAAAACCGAATCTTGTTTTCATCATTGTTGAAGGTCTCGGGCGGTCGTTTGTCGGAGACGGCGCCCCGCTTGGAGGGTTCACGCCTTTTCTGGACTCGCTGGTTGGACAAAGCCTGTACTGGGAGAATTTCCTGAGCACTTCCGGCCGAACGTTCGCCGTTCTGCCGTCGCTCTTCGGCTCGCTGCCTTACGGCGAGAACGGGTTCATGGAAATGGGCTACCAGATGCCATCGCATCTCTCGCTCATTCGACTCCTGAAGGAACAGGGCTACTTTACCAGCTACTACCATGGGGGAAACGCTAATTTCGACCTGCAAGACGTGTTCCTTGAACGTCAGCAACTCGATTTTCTTGTGGACGAGTACCAATTCGGACCGGGCTACAACAGATCAGAAGCGGACACCAAGGGATTCAGTTGGGGGTATGCCGACAGGGATTTGTTCAAACGCTCGCTTGAAATCATCAACGACAAGAAAAAGGACCCCCGGCTCGACATCTACCTTACCATCAGTACGCACGAGCCATTTCTCCCGCCAAACAAAGAGCATTATCTCAGAGAATTCGACGAGCGTCTCGGTCGTCTCAACGTCACCCCTCAACAACTGGAAACATACAAGAAGTACCGACAGGAATTCTCGAGTTTGCTGTACGCCGACGATGCCCTCCGCTATCTCATGACCGAGTACCAGCGGCGTCCGGAGTACGACCATACCATTTTCTTTATCACCGGCGATCACCGGATCATACCGATTCCCTCCGAAACGAAGATCGATCGGTTTCATGTCCCTTTCATCATCTTTTCGAAGATGCTGAAACATCCACAGCGCTTCTCCTCGATTTCGACACACGCAGACGTAACACCATCGGTCCTCGCCTTCCTTCAGGCAAACTATGGAATGTCGGCTCCTCAGAAAGCGCACTGGCTTGGAACTGGCATCGATACTGCCGTCGGATTCCGCAACATCCATACGATGCCCCTGATGAGAAACAAAGTACAATTGACCGACTACGTCGACAAAGACTACTTTCTCACCGGAGACCAGTTGTTCAAACTCCGGGCCGGGCTTGTTCCGGAAGAAGTTCAGGATGAGATCGTTCAATCAAGGCTTGAACGGAATTTCAGTGATTTCAAACGCATTAATCGGTATGTCTCCCGCAACAACAAGTTGTACCCGCAGTCGGCGGACCGCTCGCGCTTTGCCACAACGGCAGCAGACGATTCCGCCTCTGCAGCGCTCGATTCGCTGAAGCTGAACTCCGATCAACTCTTCCAACTTGCACAGGAAGAAGCCGCGGCGAACAAGTACGAAGAGGCAAGAACCGTGTGCCGGAAGCTGCTGCGAAACGGTCCCAACTTTCATGATGTTCGAACACTGCTCGGTCGTACGTACACCTGGGAAAAACGATATGATGAAGCCAGAGCGGCCTTTGATGAAGTGATCAGGAGAGCCCCGAACTATCCCGATGCGCAGATCGCTCTTGTGGATGTTGAATTCTGGTCGGGGAACAATGACAGAGTGCTTGGGCTGGTCAACCAGGCATTGCAGAGATTCCCATCAAATCAGGAGTTCCACGTGCGGAAGGTGAAAGTGCTGGCAGCGTTGGGACGCAGAGACGAGGCGCTCCTTGGTCTCAATCGGTTGCTGAAGTTGAACCCGTTGAGTGCCGACGCACTCGCACTCCGAAAACAATTGGGAAAATAGAACCAACGAGGAACCGCGCACATGCAATCCTCCCATCGAATGCCGGTTGCGAAGATGGTCCGCTGGACCCTCGCACTAATCCTTGCCAGCCTGCTGCTTCGCCACAACGCTCCTGCCCAAATCGACACGTTGAAGCTGACATCCGACGAGCTGTTTTCGCTTGCACGCGAGAGAGCTTTTGCCGGTCAACGCGAAGAAGCGCGAGGGCTCTGCAGAACCATCCTGGTTCGCAGTCCATCCTACAGCGACGCAAGAATTTTGCTCGGCCGCGTCTATGCCTGGGACGGACGGTGGGAAGAGGCGCGGGTGGAGTTCCGCCGCGTGCTGCAAGAGAAGCCCGCATACAAAGACGCGCTCCTTGCTTTGCTGGATGTAGAGATCTGGGATGAGAAGTATGACCGGGCTCTCAATACTGTCAACGAAGCATTGAGCTCTCGCCCCAGCGATGAAGACTTACTCTTGAAGAAGGTCCGCGCATTGAAAGGTCTGGGCCGGGACGAAGAGGCCCTGCTCATCCTCAACAAGCTGGAGGACCTCAACCCTTCACTTGCGGAGATTGCTACGCTCCGCAAAAGCATCAGCAGCACGTCGATGAGCAACGGTATTGGGATCAACTACGCCTCGGACAGGTATTCGGACACGTACGATCCCATGCAGTACGCCTATCTTCAATTGAGCCGTCGGACGGCGCTTGGTTCACTTTTCGGACGAGTGAATTATTCAAGCCGGTTTGCAACTCGTGGAGTGCAGATCGAAACAGACATGTACCCGAGGCTCGCCGATGGGGTATACGCCTATCTCAATTATGGATTTTCGAACAGCAATCTCTTCCCCAAGCACCGGGCTGGAGTGGAGATTTACACGAAGCTCCCCGCGAGCTACGAGGGCTCGGTTGGCCTCCGGCATCTGTACTTCGGCCCCACATCGTCCGTGACCATCTACACGGGTTCCCTGGGTCTCTACTTTGGCAGCTATTGGCTCTCCTTCAGACCCTATTTCATTCCGAATAATGCCGGCCTGTCGAAATCTGCGAGCCTGACGCTTAGAAGATATCTCGGGGACGCCGAGAGTTTCCTTTCGCTCAGGGCTGGAGCGGGATTCTCCGCGGATGAGCGGGCGATTCAATCGAACACGGGGTTTCAAGGTCAGACAGAAGTGTTCTACCTGCAGTCGCAAACGGTGGGGGTCGGCATCCAACAGGGTATCGCCACGTACCACCTGTTCGTTGCGACATTCGACGTGACAAATCAAGAGCTGAGTTTCAGCCCCGGTAACTACGTTGTGATGTACTCGCTGTCGGTCGGTCTCCGCGTTCGCTTCTAGCGGAATTAACCCAGGCCAAAATGGAAGAATTGTCCCCACGAGTGGGGATGACTGACGTCGCGTGTGCGAATCAGATTGAGAAGTGCCTGCCGGTAGGCGTCGCCCGGAGCAAGACCATTCGCAAGGTGGGTGTAGAAAAACTCGCTGAAGAATTTTGTCGCCTTCCTGTCTGAGAACCAAGCATTCAGAAAAACGTCAGACGTACCGTTCATGCGCAACACCAGAGCATGAATCGTCGAAAGACCCAATCCCTGGCCAAATTGATTTGAAAGGACCACGAGCGGTGGAGCCTGGATCTCCGTCAGTCTCTCGAACGGGACCTTCGCCACATCGTCGGGAGTCTGAACCTTCGTCAGGGCAACGACACCCAGTGGAGATACTCCCTCTCCCAGCAGAAACTCCGATGAAATCTGGAGCACATCCGCTTTCACGCCCTTCAGATTCTCCCACGATGCTTCCTTCCCGATGAAGATCGTTGCTTCCTTGAAGAAACTCCTGATGTCTCTGAGTTCATAGTCAATTGACCAGTTTTTGCCTGTCGGGTTTCCCATCGCTACGACACGGCTGATTCGGTCTGCCTCAGTTGTCTTGAATCGAATGGACGCGAGTGATGGGAGATAGTCCACGCTGGTGATCTCGATAAGGTATTTCACCGACCCGCCGCGATCCTGGCGCTCGATGGCGTGAAAGGGGAACCTCTCGAATTCCGGGCTCGTGATGATGACAAGATTGCGTTCCAGCATCGAATCGATTGGCCGCATCAGGTAGTCGTAGAGCTGGGTCGATAATGTCGCGAACCGGGTCATCGTCGAAACGCTGCTCTCACCTGCTGTGCCGGTGTACGCGCTGGGGTCGTTCAGGAGGCGCATGTACTCGCCAACGAGCAACATCAGCTTTTCCCTCGTGACGATCGTACTCTTGATCTCGAACTTTGTCTTTGAGATCGCAAAAACATGAAGCTGTTCGTTGACCGGAAGGAACCGTATGACAAGCGTGCCTGGAGGGATGCTTGCCTGAACCTCCTTGATCTTGGTGAATCCAGTGTGAAGAAGAGGCTCATAATTGGGATATTGACCCGTGATACGGTCTGACAGGGTTGCGAACTCCCGCTGCAGCGACGTGATTCTCGTGTGGAGGGTGTTCACGACGGCGTCATTGATTGTCTCGCGCCTAAGCGAGAGGATGCTTGATTGCTCAATCTGAAGCATTCGCAAATCATGCATGACCGAGCGCGCCTTGAGGAGATCCTGTTTGAGACTCGGATGACGAATGGCAAGGTTCACATCCAAAAGCTCGTTCGCCAGTGAGCGTTGAGACCCGAGCTCGAGGACGGCGAGAGCCTCCTCCCGTGCTTTCATCTGAACAAGAATGCTGGAGAGTTGTGCATACCACGTGGTCCGCTCCTCGCTGAATTTGAGCGCCTCGTGGTAGGGGTAGTGGTTTTCCGGCACCATGAACTCACCGAACGTTGACTCCTCCACCTCGATTGCCTCGCGGTATTCCTCCCGCGCCTTCACAAGATTTCCGACCATTTCCTGAAGACGGCCAACCTGGGCGTGAGCATATGCCTCGCCTGAGCGATGTCCTGCCGACTGAAACTTCTGGGCCGCTGACTGGTATTCTCGAACGAGCCGATTGACTTCCTGGATCTTCTGATTGGCATTCAAGGACTGCTCATCGCTACGGATACCAAAAAGATTCAGATACCCTTCGGCAATGCCGTCGCCAGAAGTGCGCGCGAGGCCCTCAGCCTCGGTGAAGTACTTCTTCGCATCGGCAAAGCGTCCATTTTCATTGTAGACCAGGCCGATATTGAAAACAAGCAGGATCTCCTGCTCCCGGCCGATCTTCTTGCTTCGGAGACTGTTGACTGCCTCACGGAACGACTGAAGCGCATCGTTGTAGTTTCCCTGGGCCTTCTCAATGAGCCCAAGGCCCATCCGGAGCTGTGCATCGAGAATGAACTGCTTGCTTTGTTGCGCTATGGCGCGGGCTTGCATGAACGAGGTTTGAGCGGCATCGAACTTCTTCTGGCGGAAATACAACTCGCCGAGCCCGCGCAGGACCTCGGCCGCACCCTCTCCCCCTTTGCCCTGATAATAGGAAGATGCGGCTTGATAGTACGGAAGCGCTTCATCCATGTGTTGGTTGTACATGGAGACTCTCCCCATGCGCAATTCGAGCGAGGCTTTCGTCTCAAGATCATCGAATGCCGAACTGAGGCGATGCGCTTCACGATAGGACGTCAGAGCCGACTCACCACCACCGAGCGATGTGTACGCATCTCCGATCAACGCGTGAAGCAGCATCTCGCTTCGAAAGTCCTTGACCGATTGCGTCTGCTGCAAAGCCGTCTCGAATCTGCCCAGTGCAGTGTAGAATCGCCCCTCCGCCTGATAGATCTGGCCGAGATAGCGATTGGCCTCCACGACGGTATACAGCTGGCCTGCTCGCTCGAACATTGGAAGCGACTGTACGAAAAGCGATTCCGCTTGGAGATAGGCCCGATCTTCGTAGAGCGATACCGCGCGCTCAAACAGTTCGGTCGCATCCGCGAGGGGTCGATCGCCCACTTCACAATGGGAAAAAAACAGAAGAAGCGTGCAGGAGAGGATTGCTGTTCGTGAAATCATGAGTGCGAATAGTCTCTTCAACCGTGTACGGTTTGACGCAACTGCGATGCGGACAGGTACGTCATTGACTCCGACCTGATTTCCAGATTGTTCCGGTCCTAACGGAATGAGATCCCTACCCCGGCCGTCAGTACCGGCTGTTGTGCAAAAGAGTAGTCAGCGTGCACATTCACGATGAGCAGAAGTAGTCTGACTCCAACATGGAACCGCGATGTGTTCTTTCCGTCGACAGAAAATCCAGGGATGTCGATCGATTTCGAGGTCGACGGATCAAAATAGTTGTACGGCTCCAGGGTCCATGAAGATTTTTCGATCTGATACCCGCCATAGACAGTGAACAGTACCAAGCTTTTGCTGACTTCGATGCCGTATGCGGTACCGCTCGCGCCCAGAATCTTGTTGTCGTTCATGTCGGAGATGGTCAACTTCTGAGTCACGAAGTGGACGGCCACGTCGATCGGCATCAAAGGAATGTACTGATCGATACTGTGCCGGATACCAAAGCCGATGAAATTCGCCTTCCCGATATCGTTCGGCAACGTGATGTTGGGGACAAATCTGCCTACGACCTCCAGGCCAAACGGCAAGCCGATCGCCGCCTGCGGCATAAGCAACGGAGCGTATTTCATGTCGAATCCCTGCGGGGTAGTGAAGATGGTCTGACCCCGGAGCGGAACGAATGCCGAAGTGGATTTCACCTTGACGGCTTTGCCAGCCGGATCTCCAAGGGCTGTCGGTGTTCCAGAAATCACCTTGTCATAATCTACACCGGCTGTAAGCTTGAACGGGACTCCCTGATACGTATATGAAATCTGATCCGGCAGAGTGAAATCAAAAACCTTATCTACGTCTGTCACGAGAACAGCTCCGGCCTTCAGTCCGACATCGAATCCAAGGATTTCGTGCAAATCAGCTGAATGGTAGAAGCCACTATTCAGATCGGCGCCCCACGCTGAGAGAAGAGGAGAGAGATAGTTTACGGCGTTGGCCCCCGCAACCTTGGTAAGTTGCTTCGAGAGGTCGTCCTGAGCGTAGACACCAAGTGAAAACACCATCAGCAGTCCAGCGAGCACCACGAACCTTGCTGCTTTCATATGTTATCGTTTCCTTGTCCGGTATGTGATAAGTCGGGCTTCACTCAATAATATGGAAAAAAGCAATTTCAGAACCAAACCGGCGCGTGACGGAGGTCATCTCTTGACGAACTGCACGATGTTGTCAGCGATATCAGAGAGGATTCCATCGACACCGAGCTCAATCATTCTGCTTACCGATGAAGTGGAATTGAGCGTGTACACGTAGAACGCTATACCGTTTGTACGTGCATCATCGAGCATCCGTCTTGTTACCTCGCGTTTTGCACACACAAAGACGGAGGCTCCGACCCGCCGTGCCAACTTCGATGGCATCCTTCCAAAGTCCCTTCCGACGCTATACAGAACACCCGTCACGGCTGCCGGGTTGAATCGATTGATGTTGGCCAGCATACGATGATTGAACGACGAATACATCACACACTCCTCATAGCCAAGATCGCCCACCGTTTCAAGCACGTGACGCTCGAGCAACTCCGGCTTCTCGGGAAAAAAGAAGAAATCCGACTTGAGCTCGATGTTGAGCCACCTTCTTTTGTTCACCAGCGTGAGCACTTCACGGAGTGTTGGAATCCGCTCCTGGGCAAACGACGGATCAAACCACGATCCGGCATCGAACTCTTTGATCTCTGTTGACAGGTAATTCCGCGCTGCCCCATTCCCTGTCGATGTCCGCTGGAGGGTCCGATCGTGCAGAACGACGACCTCGTCGTCTTTCGAAAGGCGGACGTCGAGTTCAATCATGTCGATCCCCGGCGTTTCGCATGCGAGAGCAAACGCGGCGAGTGTATTCTCGGGAGCCTTTCCCGAAATTCCCCGATGGGCCACGACGTATGGTCCATGTCCGGTTGGTGGTTTTGGCTGGAACAGATCCAGGGCCACGGCCTATTTGCTCTTCGAGGGCGACGTGCTTTTGTGAAGAAGAGCGACGACTTCTTCATACACATGTGAGATGTCGTGCATGCCATCGATCTGGGTGAAACGCCCGGTGCGGCGATAAAAATCCTTGACCGGCTTCGTATCGTGCACATAGACCTCCAGACGCTTCTGCGCTGTCGCGAGTGTGTCATCAGAGCGTTGAAACAATTCCCCACCACACTGCGGACATTTGGCAGGATCATCCGCGCGCAGTTGGCTCGAGTTGAAGATGCGTCCGCACGATCGGCACACTCGCCGGTCAGTGAGACGGCGGACGACTTCATCGTGCTCCACTCTGAGGCTAACGACGGCGTCGAGTTGGATGCCCAGCTCCCCGAAAAGGCGGTCGAGGGCCTCGGCCTGGGGAATCGTCCGGGGAAATCCATCCAGAATGAAACCGTCTTTTGCTACACCCCCGCTAACCACTTCACGAATCAAACCAATCATGATGTCATCAGGAACGAGCGCTCCAGCGTCGAGGTAGCCCTTTGCCTTCAGGCCGATCGGCGACTGTCTCGTCACCGCCTCGCGCAACAGATCGCCGGTTGAAACGTGGGGGATGTGAAACTTCTCCGCAAGCATCTTTGCCTGCGTCCCTTTTCCAGAGCCCGGGGGGCCAAATAGTATGATACGCATTGGGAAGTCTTTCTTTGTTCTATTCGGTGGACGTTCAGGATGAACTAACGCTGCTTCGTCACGCTCGCGCGAACTCCTGTTGTTGTCTTGCCAGTTGGGGTGTTCGAAGCTTCCGCGCGTATACCCGTCTTCTCTTCCTCGACCGCAAGTTGACCGCACGCTGCTTCGATATCTTCTCCGGAACTGCTTCGGACCATGACGGTGATGCTTGCATCCCGCAAAGCCTGCGCAAATTGTTCTATCCGCTCCCGCGGTGTCGGCTTCAATGTGGCACCGAAACCAGCCATGCCAGTGAAGGCAATTGAGTGATACGGTATGATGTTGACTTTGCAGGGAATGCGTTTTGAAAGCTTTATAAACCTCTTGATGTCTTCGTCGGTGTCGTTATAGCCGTCGAAGGGAATATACTCGAACGTCGGGCGACGACGCGTTTTCCGGTAGTAATACTCCAGCGCCTCCAACAAATCTTCAACGCTGTACTTCTTCGTGATCGGCATCAGCTGTGTCCGCTTTTCGTTGTCGAGCGAATGCAGCGACAGCGCCAGCTTTACTTTCCGATCTTCATCTGCCATTTGTTTGATCTTGTCGGCGTACCCAGCGGTGGAAATGGTGATGTGGCGGACTCCTATGTTCAGAGACCGGTCATCCGTGATGATGTCAACGGATTTCATCACATCATCATAGTTGAGCATCGGCTCACCCATCCCCATATAGACGAGATTTGTGATGCGGCGATCGGCGAGTCGTTGTGCCTGGATGACCTGATCGACGATCTCCCCTGCAGTCAGATTGCGCAGAAACCCCATCGTCCCCGTCGCACAGAATTTGCAGTCAAGCGGGCATCCAACCTGTGTCGAGACGCACAGGGTCAGGCGCCTGTCGGAGGCCGAAGAGAGGTCGGCTTCTTCCTCCGGTCCCTCTGAGCTGTCAGGGTCCTGAGATGAAATCAGCACACTTTCGATCATCAGCCCGTCGTTCAAACGGAACAGGAACTTTGAGGTTCCATCGGCCGGAGAGATGCTCTTCCGTACCAGTTCCAGATTATCCAGCCGGGCACCAGCAGCGAGCACCTCGCGGAACTCCTTCGAAATATCCGTCATTTCATCAAAGGATTCGGCCCCTTTGGCATACATCCATGAGAAGAGCTGGACAGCGCGATACCTCTTCTCGCCGAGCGACTCGACGAATTCCTGCAACTCCTTCAGGGTCAGTCCTTTGATGCTCTGTTTCTTCAATCGTTTATCCGGGAAGCGAGACAATCACAAGCCACAAACTCACGGAGACACAAAAGTATTCTTGGAGGATCAATCGTTTGATGCCGTTTTTGATCACATTCTAACAATCCCGGGCCCAAACTCTTATGCGCTTGATAAGCAGCATCAACAATGGCGCTGGCAACTTCCTCTTCACGATCTGAAAGAGGCGGAAATCCCATAAATCTCCTCTGTGCCCCTGCCTGCGTGCCGAAGCACTTCCGCCTGCGTGCCCACTCCGGCGGACAGGTCGGCAGGCAGGTTGGTGTCTTCGTGGCTAAGCTGGAAAGAGGGGGCTAGAAAGTACGTAAAACTGTCTAGGGGAGCAAGGACGATTGCCGAAAACTTGCCCGGAAGGCGCGGCTGTTTCATTGCAAAACGCAGGAGAAATGCGGAATTGAAAACCATCGCCACTTCCGCTATATTCAATCGGTTGTCTTTTTTCCTCCCTACTCAAGAATGGAGCATACCATGAAACTGCTCTTTGGTCTTTTGCTGATGCTTGCTTCGACACTGCACGCTGGCAGTGATGATCCGCGGCTGAAAAATGCTTCCCGCGAAAGCAAAAACGGCTGGATCTCTGTCCACCTTGAAGGCACACCATCAGAAATCGGTTACCAGCATGGGTACCTCCTCGCACCCGAGATTGACGATTGCATCAGGATGTTCGCATTCTATTTCGAGAAGGGCTCGACGCAGAAAGACTGGAAGTTTTTCCGTGAGGCGACTGAACGGATTTTCTGGCCGAAGATCGACAAGGAGTACCAGGAAGAACTTGAAGGTATTGCCGAGGGATTGGCTGCGCGAGGATACAAGTACGACAAGATCGATATCACCGTACTCAACGCCAACATCGAGCTCGCATCCTACTACGTCCCCTGGCTTGCGAACAAGATCAGGAAGGACTCACTGAACAACCAGGCACCTGGCAAGTGCAGTGCGTTCATTGCGACAGGCAGTTTCACGAAAGATGGAAAGATCGTGATTGCCCACAACAACTGGAGCGACTACATCGTCGGCGAGCGATGGAACGTGGTTGCAGACATTGTCCCGGCCAAAGGGTATCGGATTCTGATGGATTGCATGCCGGGATTCATTCACAGCGGCGATGATTTTGCCATCAACAGCGCGGGTATTTTGTACACCGAAACGACGATTACGCAATTCAAGGGATTTGACGAAAACGGCGTGCCTGAGTTCGTGCGAGCCAGGAAGGCGGCACAATACGCCAACTCGATCGACGACTACATCAAGATCATGACGACCGATGGAAACGGTGCGTATGCGAACGACTGGCTGGTTGGAGACACGAAGACCAATGAAATTGCACGGCTCGAACTCGGCTTGAAAAACTTTCGCGTGTGGCGCACGTTCGACGGATGGTACGAAGGTTCGAATTTCCCGTGCGATCCGAAACTCACCGCCGAGGAGACGACATTCGATCCGAACGAGATGCTGAATTCAGCCAACAGCCGGAAGTGCCGCTGGGCACAACTGGCGCTGGAGAACAAGGGGAAGATTGACGCTGAGCTCGCGAAAGAAATGGAGGGAGACCATTTTGATCCAATCCGGAAGACGACGGTGCTGAACGGGGGCGTGTTGTGCGGTCACATCGACAGAGATCCCCGCGGCGCGCCGGAATGGAGCTCTCCTCCTTTCTATCCGACAGGAGCCGTGCAGGGGAAAGTCACGACCGCCGCGCTGGCGAAGGAAATGAAAATCTGGGCACGAATGGGCCACCCGTGCGGCGAGGATTTTCTTGCGGCACCATTCTTTGAGAAACACCCCGAGTACAAGTGGCAGGATAAGTTTCTGAAAGACATGAAGGGAAATCCTTGGACGCTGTTTGCCGCGAAGAAATAGCATTGTCTTCGCGCTGCAACGCAAACAACCTTCATTATTCATTATTCGATATTCTTTGTTCGACATTCGCCCGGCATTCTCCATGCTGTCCCTAAGCTCCGCTTACGAATCCTTCGAAAGGCCGTAACGATGCGCTCGAAGACACTCTTCCTTTTGCTCCTGCTGCTTTTGGCTGTTTTACCTGCGCACGCGCAGTATGATCTCATCATCAAGAATGGCCGTATCATCGACGGCAGCGGCAATCCCTGGTACGCTGCGGATGTTGGAATTCGGGATGGGCGCATTGCTGCTATTGGTCGTCTCGATTCGGGGCAAAGCAGGCGCGTGCTCGATGCCCGGGGGATGATCGTAGCTCCCGGCTTTATTGACGGGCACACTCACTCTGAGGGAGGAATTCGCCGCATCCCGACGGCAGACAATTTCCTCTTCGATGGCGTTACGTCCATCGTGACGGGCAACTGCGGCGGTTCTGTGACTGCCGTTGATTCCTTTTTCACCGAACTGCGGGGGAACGGCATTTCCATCAATCTTGCAACATTGATCGGACATAACAGCGTGAGGCGGGAGGTCATGGGAAGCGCGCAGCGCGATCCCTCCCCGGAAGAGATGGCGGCTATGGAGGCGCTCGTCGAGAAAGCGATGAGGCAGGGAGCCGTTGGATTATCGACAGGGTTGATTTATGTCCCGGGCACATACTCGAAAACGGCAGAAGTCGTGGCTCTGGCGAAGGCCGCTGCAAAGCACAACGGCATCTATACTTCCCATATCCGCAACGAGGGAAACGATGAACAAGGGGGCGTCTTCTCCGCCATCGCAGAAGCAATCGATGTTGGCCGTGCCGCCAACATGCCTGTGGAGATTTCACACTTCAAGGTGTCGAGCAAACGTTTGTGGGGACAGAGCAAGAAGACGATTGGTCTGATTGAGAAAGCCCGAGTGGAAGGACTCGATGTCACGGTTGACCAATATCCGTACACCGCGTCGAGCACCAGCCTGAGCGTACTACTCCCTTCGTGGGCTCTCGCCGACGGCGACTCTGCCGTGAAGGCGCGGCTCAACGATCCGAAGATTCGGAAGAAAATCACGGGCCAGATGCGCCACACGATTGTCGATCGCAACGGGCGCTACCGGCTCGACTATGCATTCGTCTCTCGCTGCCAGTGGGATTCCACCCTCAATGGAAGAAACATCTCTCAGATCAACAAGGTGTGGAAACGGAAGGGAACGCTGAGCAACGAGATTCAGACTGTTCTCGATATGGTGGCAAAAGGGGGTGCGGGCATGGTGTACCACACTATGAGTGAGGAAGATGTACAGCGCATCATGAAGTATCCGTATTCGATGGTCGGCTCCGACGCCGGCGTCATCCAGTTCGGCAGCGGTGTGCCGCACCCGCGCGGGTATGGGAGTAACGCCCGAGTGCTGGCAGAATACGTACGTCACAAGAAGGTTCTCCGCATCGAAGAGGCCATTCGCAAGATGACGTCCTTTCCTGCACAACGATTCCGGTTGGTCGATCGCGGTCTGATCCGTCCCGGCATGTGGGCCGACATCGTCGTCTTCGATGAAAAAACCGTCGCAGACAAAGCTACCTTCCAGAAGCCACACGCATACTCGGAGGGTTTCGCATACGTGCTCGTAAACGGGGAAACGGTGATCGACCACGGGGTACACACTGGAGCAAGGCCAGGCAGAGTTCTTCTCGGCCCCGGGGTGACGCCGTAGCAGGCCTGCCAGGTTTCAAATACCTGACGGGTCTCACGCAACTCTACCTTCCACACTTCGTAGAATTTGGGAGCTTTCTGATCATGGGAGACATCATGAACCATCACTTGTTCGCCAAAAGCCGGCACCTCCTTCTACTTATACTCCTGCTCTTCGTTGTGTCCGGCTGTCAGATCAACGACTACGATCCTGACCCGAACTTCGAGTACCGTGAGAATTTCCTGTACACGAGAGCTGTGTCAGGGAAGAGCGAGGTTTTCATCACCAACGTTAACGGGACAATCACCATCATCGGAGTCGATACATTAAGTGAAGCGCGGATCTCTGGGACCAAGATCGTCAAGGATCAGAGCGAAGATGCAGCGATGCAACACATAGTCGACATTACTGTCGACGTGCAAGAGTCCTCGTCTGCGCTCACAATCAAGACTCTCCAGCCAAGCACAAGTCAAAGGCGCACATACCAGGTGAATTACGAGGTGATGGTTCCCAGCTCGTGGAGGGTAACGGCAAGCGACGTAAACGGGAATGTCGACGTCCAGAATATCCGCAATACCGTGACATCATCAGTCGTCAACGGCATCGTGAATACGACAGAGATCGCCGGTAGCGTCAACGTCACCGTCACAAACGGAACGATCAATGCGAAAGTGTATTTACCCGAGAACGGGTCGTGCGCTCTGACTCTGGTCAACGGCAACGTCTTGCTGCTTGCACCTCGCACGCTCTCTGCATCTGTGTCCGCCTCGGTAGTGCTTGGAACGGTGTCAGTCACAAACCTTCCAATTGTCTACACGACGAACACGCGCACGAGCGTTGTTGGCATTGTCGGTGGCGGGAAAGGGACGGTGAGGCTTTCGTCGGTAAACGGGGTTGTCCAGCTGATAGGCTTGTGACAATTGGTGAGTGTCCGGCATTTCATCGGGCACCAAGCATCCTTTGGACTTCGTGATTCAACACCCTCTGATCGATATTCACCCCGCGATACGCTGTGTGAATTTCCAGCATCGAACAGGCCCTTCCACAAAAAGAAACCCCGAGCCATTTTCATGACCCGGGGCTGGAAACAAAATCCTGGCATCGTCCTACTCTCCCATACAGTTACCCATATAGTACCATCGGCTCCGAGGGGCTTAACTTCTCTGTTCGGAATGGGAAGAGGTGTTACACCCTCGACATAGACACCAGAAATTA
>Ga0208045_1000217_pt1 | contig 27709 bp, 24 predicted proteins | sample PL_2010_200m_FD_184160 | JGI IMG/M metagenome (GOLD analysis project Ga0208045, IMG submission 184160) | Freshwater microbial communities from Powell Lake, British Columbia, Canada to study Microbial Dark Matter (Phase II) - PL_2010_200m... | ecosystem: Environmental > Aquatic > Freshwater >...
CGACGGAGACGAGCTCGTTGATCAGTTTGTAGGTCTCGGCAAAGACCGGCTCTTCAACGTCGTAGAACGCACCTCACGATCGCCCAAGTTGCATCGGGAGCTGAGCTCCCGATGAGCGTGGAGTTTGTTTGTCGGGCCACAAGTCCTCAAAAACCAAAAACGTCCTTAAGAGCGAAGCGACCGGTTTCTGTGAGCGTGGCCTGTCCTGAGCGAAGTGCCGACCGTCAGGGAGGCACGGAGCCGAAGGATCGAAGACCGACTTCGTCCCGCTCAAGAGAGGAGCGGGCCCGCCCGACTTGGAGGATCTATTTTTGAGCGGTCGGGCAGGCCTGTCCGCCGAAAGGCGGAACCTGACAGGAGCGAACTTGCTCTTGCTGCAAACGCTCAAAAGCAGAACAATGAGGCGCGGACAATGTCCAATTGCGAAATAAATACACCCAATTCGCAATAGGCACCAGGAGCTTCTGCCAGCGTGGCCGATGGGTACGTTGGGTGGTAGCGATTCTACTCTGCAGTCGGATGTTCTAGAGGTTTTAACCCGTTTGACAGCGCTGAGTCTTGCCTACCGCCGAATCTTGCCCGCTAGTTCAGCATAGAATTCTTCGCCACCCAGGTGCCTGGACTCGACTGCGCCCCTGAAGGTCGCAGGATTCGCGAACACCTGGATCGCCAAATACGCTTTGTACCTTATTGATCTTGTTGCTCCGCGCGATGCAAGATCGTAAAGGGTCTGTTCGATTTCGCGGAAATCCTCTTTTGGAAATGCTATGCGCATGTAGATAATCGGTTCCAGCCCGGACTCGACGACATCAGCTTTCGCCGAGTGCAAGCGAACGAGATACTCTCTCCCAATCTTCTTTAAGTCCAAGCCCGGGTTGCGGGACTTCAGAGAGGAAGTGTTCTCAAATCCCATAGGTCCCTTTCTGCTGGGCGTCCAGACCGCTGCAATCATACTGATTGAGATTGCCAGACCAACAACTGCGACCGATTTCATGACATCCTCCCGTGACACCTGATGAAATTCAAAAAAGACCTGCGAACAATCAGTGACGTAATTCGCGTCTGGTGATTGAATGATCATGAATGACTGCAACTGGCAGGCCAGAGCAGAATCGGTGAAAATTAGACGTTCTATGAGGACAGAAAAAATCTATGTTCGTTTCGGAACGCGGGAGAGTTCGGATTCGAGCAAGAAAATGCAGGAGACTGAAGATAGGTATGGAGCGAAGGATCTGTTCTGCTGCAAACCGGAGCGCGGTGATTTGCCCCATTCTCAGCGATAATGATTCCTGATTTCGTGTCGGTACTTCACGCTGCGAGCTTGTCCGTACTTTTTGGATATTGATTCTGACTTGATTCTCTCATACTATCGTCCCAAGCACCGTGCCCCCCACGGAGATGTCACAAAGACAGAAAGACGCAATGTCTTGTCGCCTATGCTTCAGCAGGCGATGAAACACGCAGTGCATTGTTGCACCAGTAGGCGCCGCCCATCGAACATTTCTGACGAACCCGGAGGATCTATGACTTGTCCATCATGCGGCAAACCAGTGTCTACGTTCCGCAAAAGCGGACTTTTTCGTAATAGCAAAAATGTTTCCTTCGATAAAGCTCTCCAAGGCTACTTTGCCTGCGAAAGCTGTGGAACGCTTTACCGGATCGTGGGATACAAACCAGCGTTTTGGATATATATGGGCTTGTTGGTTGCACTCTTCATAGTCTACTGGATGATGCTTCCACGCACAATTCCTCTCGTGGGATACACAACCGCACTGCGCATCTTGCTTGTATGGTTCTTAGCGGTGTTGTTTGGCCTAACCTACCTCCTGGACAGGAATGCCAAGATCGAAAAGGTCGAAGATAGCGCTGAGAAGACTCGCACAACCACATGATAGTATTTCTAAACGGCAGGCGGCTGCGCCTATCACGCCGCACGACGGCGATTGCTGGCTCTTTCGAAGCACATTCACTCGCTCAATGGTGCGGCGCAACGTCACGTGAAATGCAACTTGAGCAAAAAGGAGGCTACCATGTACTGTTCTGCTTGCGGCCATCAAAATGAAGCGACATCGAAATACTGCGCCAACTGCGGCAAACCGCTTGTCGCGGGCACACAAGGAGTCACAAGCCCACCCCCCGCGCCCTCTCCCCAAGAAGCCCTCGAGGCTGGCAGAGGCGGGCTGATACTCACATTTGGAATTCTCAGCATTCTTCTGCTCGGTCCCATACTTGGGATTCCAGCCTGGGTGATGGGTCACCGCGACCTGAAAAAAATCCGAGCCGGATTGATCGCCGTCGGCCAAAAGGGACTCACCCAGGCGGGCATGATACTTGGCATTATCGGAACATTTGTAAGTGGATTCGTCATAGTGGTCGGCATTGCTATTGCAGTTGGGCTCAGCCTTTTCAGTGCACAGAGTATTCAGTCCAACAGAGACGCTATGATCAACGACCTGAACAATCTTGCCGCAATGGCGTACCAGTACAGAATTCGGCCAGCTTCGATGGGTGGTGGCGAGGGTACCTACACCGGATTCACAATCCCGGCAAAGATGCAGACGAATGAGAATGCCAAGTACGCATCGACAGCCCACGCCGACGAAATCGAGTTCGTCGCCACATCAGCTCAGAACAGGACCAACACTATTACTGTGAAGTGCGATGGCGATGGACGCCTTCACGGATGGACATACACAGGCGATTTCATGTGACGCACCGGATACATCCAGCGAATTCGTGCGGCTACGGCTGACACGCCGCAACCGCTGGCAGGCGAAACAATCGACTGGAAGGGAAGAGCCCAAGAGCAAGCCTGATTCTCATTCGAAGTGACCGATCTGAGAAATGCTGCTGAATGAATACTTACAACCTGGTGACCAATACTTATAACTGGAGGCTGCTATGAACAAGAAAGGGCTTCTCCTCGTGGCGATTTCACTGATTCTAGTTGGGCTTGGATGTTCTTCCAGCAAGGATTCAAGGGTTGCTTCGCAGAAAACGGAAATCGAGGGAACGTGGATCGGTTCAAATTCACGTGATGACCCCGGCGTACTCTACACGTTTGTACTTACCGGTTCTGAATTTGAGATCACAAGGGATAGTCAACAGTGGTACAAGGGAACAACCAGCCTAAAGGCAGATGTGTCGCCGAAACAAGCAGATGTCGCGATCACGGAAAGCGCCTCTTCGAGATATGTTGGCAAGAAGACTCTCGCCATCTATGAACTGCGGAAGGGGGGCGACATTCTTGTCCTTGCAGCAAATGAACCGGGTGTAGCTGTTCGTCCCACATCATTTGAAGTCGAGCCTGGTTCGCGGACTGCAATATTCTTGCTTGAGCGCAAGAAGAGTCAGAGTAGCAAGACAACTCAGAGCAGCAGGACGACAGTGCAGAGCAACAAAGACGCATTGATCAATCATCTGAACAACCTGGCAGCGTTCTCGTACCAGTATCGTATTCGTCCAACAAGTATGGGTGGTGGGAACGGTGCATACACCGGCCTGAAGATGCCGGAGAAATTGGGGACTAATGAAAACGGTACATTCACGTTTGCAGTAATTGGTCCAGATGAAGTGAAAATCAAGGCAGTTTCAAATAAGGTGGAGGGAGCGGCGATCGAGACGACGCTTGATGGCAACGGTCGCCTGGGTCGTTGGACGTACTTCGGACAATTCATGTAACACTAAACAGGCCCTATCGTTGCGCGTCGAGGGGATAGATCTGCGAGTTCTTCACTAAGGGTGCAGAGGAAGTTTGAGAATTCCACCGTTTCTGGGTGAAGGCCCAGTGGGGTATTCGTGCAACCACAGGTGCCTAGCCTCGATGAATGCTCGCTAATTTATTGGAGGTCGTATGGTATGCCCATCATGTGGCCAACAGGCCAGCACTTTTCTGCGGTTCTGTCTCTCCTTGCAGGGTGTAACAGCGAGTCAATCAATGCAGGGGTATTTCAAATGCAAGAGTTGCGGGGCACTTCTCTGCTACGGCAACGTCGTTCGCCTGTTTTGGATCTTCGTCATAGCGTCTGCTGTCTCGATTATCCTCGCTGCACTCCTTTTTCAGCACGTTGCCTCTTGGTTTGGATTCAAGATCGTCAACTGGTTCTTCTTTCCTATACTCTTCGCGATAGGAATGGGACTGACATCCGTCATCCTCTGGAAATCCGCAAGAGCTGTAAAGCCAGATCAGCAAAGCGACACAATGATCGGGCCAGTATCGAAAGTGATCGATTGGAAGTGGGTCGGGATATCGTTTGCGTCGTACCTTCTGTTCTATCTGCTTCCGATTCTCATTGTCAGGCGACCATATACGCACTACCATATGGGCGAATTTGAACGACTCTTCGTCGCGGTTTGGATCTTTGGTGGGGTTATCACCATCGCCGCTGTGATCGGATATTTCTCGAAAGGGGTGACTCTCATCGAGCCGGTTATCGCCAGCATAGGGACAATTCTCTTATGGGCCATGGCATTCAATCTGTTGATTGCCCGACGGGCGCACATAATGTCCAGGGATATTCGCGAACTGTTCGTCGTAATCGGAGTTATTTTCCTTCTCTCGCTTATTGGCGCTTGGCTCGGTGAAAGTGCACAGAAACTCTGGAGGAAAGAACCGCCGCCGTCAGCTTAAGACACCCTCCGAGCGGATCGTGTAACAATCGCAAGGGCGACGTTCGCGTATCTGTGTTGCGCTGCGGAAGCGCAGGCAGCTGAATCAGTGGATCGGTTCAAATTCAGGTGATGACCCCGGCGTACTTTACACGTTTGTGCTTACCGGTTCTGAATTTGAGATCACAAGGGATAGTCAACAGTGGTACCAGGGAACAATCAGCCTAAAGGCAGATGTGTCGCCGAAACAAGCAGATGTCGCCAGCACGGAAAGTGCCTCTTCGAGATATGTTGGCAAACAGGGTCTTGCCATCTATGAACTGCGGAAGGGGGCGACATTCTTGTCATTGCAGCAAATGAACCCGATGTAGAAGTCCGTCCCAGAACGTTTGAGATTGTCTCTGGTTCGCGCGCTGCAAAAAGTCTTGCTTGAGCGCAAGAAGAGTCAATGATATTGTGATAACGTCTTCCGATCATCGGGTGAACAGAAGCAGACTCCTGTCGATTCGCAGCTCGAAGGGTTTGTCAACTGGGGGCTGGTCACCTCCTGAACAGGAGAGAGCATTCGTTGTTGCGAATTCGGCCTTGGACTCGGAGAGACAGGTCTTTGGAACGGGAGAAGAGGGAGTGAGAGAGTTGGCCGCGAGATACTTAAGGGCGTCGGACTTCTTTGAGCAGCCGGTAGAGATCTTTCTCTTCTCACCGGTCAACACGTCTTCGTACCAAAGATACCAATCGTTTCCGCGCTTGCTTAGAAACATAAAAGCCTCCGCAATTCGGAGGCTTAGGTAACCACTTAGCAACCACTTGGTAACCAGTTGACCTTCTTCAGAAAGAAAACTGGCTTCTAGAGTGCGCCTGAAGGGAGTAAAATGAAGCATTGCGAATTTCGGGTCTCGAATTGCGAAATGGAGACAACCCAATTCGCAATCACAAATCCGCAATTCGCAATGTTTGTACGCCTGGAGGGATTTCCCGCCCGCCCGACTCAGAAGACGCACGTCCGGGCGGTCGGGCGGGCCCGTCCGACTGGCTGACGCCAGTCAGCCGGGCGGGGAACCCACACTTAGAATCCACGCTTGTCAAGCCATCGTCGACCGGCAGCAGTCTTGAAGTACTTCTCTCGCGCTCGGGCTTCCACTAGACTGTCGAATGACTCCTGATAGACGAGGACGAAGGGGACTCGAGCTTTTGTAGACTTGACCTTCCCTGCGTTATGTTCTCCAACTCTGTGAGGGACATGAGTCGACAAGCCAACATAACGGTCGTCATCTGCGCCGCTTCGCAGAACGTAGACGTGGACTGGGCCGATTTGAGAGATCTTTAGCGGCACGTTCTGGTGTCCGTGACTCAAACAGATGCAAACTGAAATGAATCGAATGGAATGTACAATATCGAACGCGGAATGACCAATAGCGAAGTGATCTGACGACTGGCTGGATTGCTTTTTGTACGCCTGGAGGGATTTGAACCCACAACCCTCAGCTCCGTAGGCTGATGCTCTATCCAATTGAGCTACAGGCGCGTTGATTTTGAACGAATTTCGAAGCTTTTCTCTGCTGTCAACCTCGCTGAGAACCCAAAATCATCCCCGCGATGTAAGATTTCTGTAAGATTTTGTATGGACTGCTATCGTGTGTTATCGGCTGTTGTTATTCAAATGTAATGATTTTCTTTGAAGTTATCAATGGGCGAATCAACTGACGCACTTTTGACTTACGTCAGAATCATTCGACACGATCCTGAAGGCAAGAGTCATCATAGAACGATGGAGGAAGACGTACAACACGATAAGGTCACACAGCTCTTTGGGATATTGTCCACCCGCACCAGAGGTGCGGTATCCTCTCAGCTTGCCAATGTCAACAAATTAACTAACTTGACATTGGCACCACTACAGGGGGCAGGTCAATCACTGATTTGAGTGAAGTACGCTTCGGCGAGGATCCGAGTAAGGTTGAAGTCCTTGGCGATGCTCGTGATAATCGACTGACTGCCTTCGATTGCAGTCGATTCGATAAACTCTGATCTAATGACATCTGATACCTCCAGCAGATAGGTAACTGAAAATACCCAATACCTGCCCAGGTATCACCTGATACTAACCTGCGATAGAGTAGGGTGATCATGTGTTCAGGCAGGTTGCCGGGAAATGGCCCCGGAGACACTGTTGTCAAGCACCATGTAGAGTGTCACTATGAGACACCTGGAGGTGACGATGTCCTGTCATCGTATTGAAGAATAACGGTTACGACGTTGCACATCACTGTCAGCTTCCGTACTTTCACACAAGTCCTAACAGCTGAAATCGCTCACTTTTACATCGGGAGGAGTTATGAGAATTGTCACTGTGGTGTTGTGCGTTCTTTGCGCTGTATCGTTTTCATTTTCTCAGATCACGATCACTTCAACCGATGTCCAGGCACTGTACGCGGTCAACAAAGGCTGGCGGTCGCTCCAGAGCCAGACTTTGAGCATCTCGATGAACATCGGCTCATCCTCTTCTTCGTCCCAAACCTGGATCGTTCCGACTGTTGCCTGGGCTGATACGATGCGTAATGATAATCTCGTTCCGTCGGCCACGCCCTATGCTTCACGTTTCCCGCGGGCAACGCATGCGCAACGTTCATCGTACTCCTATTCTGGCACGATTTATACGTCCTATCACTATGTTCGTTTAACGACCGATTCACTGATCGATCTCGGAAGCGCTTCCCGCGTGCAGGAGTCGGGAAAGGACACAACCTACTACAACATGAACTACCTGGTCACGACCCTTCTGCCCGTCACGTTCGGCAAGACTTCTTCACGACGTGACTCGATTCCGATCTTTGCAGGAGCGTACATCATCCAGCGATCGACTGAGACCGTCGACGCGTTTGGATCGCTCACCGTTCCGGCAGGAACATTCCAGGCTCTCCGTACCAAAGAGGTGAGCATCAGCGAGACAACCTATCCTGGCGTGCCAGCTACAAAAGATACGTCAACCTACTACAGCTGGATGACGAAAGAGGGCTATCAAATCGATATCACAACCAAGGATAGAAATCCAGGCTCAGGATCGATCCCGATCACTACCATTACCTACTCGTATCTCGTGGCCGGTTCCACCGGAATTGCTGATCAGTGGATATCACTCCCGACCGACTATGAGCTCTATCAGAACTACCCCAATCCATTCAATCCAACGACTGCCATCAGCTTCTCTCTTCCAAAGGCGGGCGATGTGGCGTTGAAAGTATTTGATGCGCTTGGTCAGGAACTCGCGACGATTGCCTCGGGTGAGCGTGCGGCGGGTCTGCACACATTTCATTGGAGCGGTGAAGCGTATCCCAGCGGCATCTACTTCTATCGCCTTTCCGTCGTGCCATCGGCACGACGAGACCTCGTCCCGACCGAAGGTCGGAACGGGCAGGCCGGGGATGCTTCGACAGGCTCAGCACGAGCATATGTGGAAACGAAAAAAATGATTTTGCTCCGGTGAGCCCCGAAAAACCCTCTGGGTAAATAGACAGCCCGCCAAAAGGAATGCGGGTAGGCGGCTTGCCTGAACTTCGGCTGCAATTTCCCGTCAGCATATTTGCACAGAAAGGAGTTAACGCTATGAGACAAGGCCTTCATGTGTTTATCTTCGCGTTTCTTTGTCTCTCTGTTCTTTCGAATACCGCTCGGGCGCAAACCGGCTGGGCACAGCAACCGAGCGGAACGACGCGGTTTCTTTTTGATGTCTGGTTCACCGACGCTCTCAAGGGAGTAGCGGTGGGTGGCTTTGGCACAATTCTCCGGACCACGAACGGCGGCACGACGTGGATCAACCAGTCGTTTTCTTCGTCCGACGATCTGAACGGTGTTCACTTTGTGGATGCCAACACCGGAACAGCCGTTGGGGGTAATCCCTTCGGCGGAAGTCAATTAATACGTCGTACGACGGACGGTGGAGCGACTTGGATAGCTCAAAGCAGTGGTACGACGAATAATCTCTACGACGTTTTCTTTACCGATGGCAACACAGGCACGGCAGTGGGTGGGAACTTCATTGGCGGTGGAGGGGGCGTCATTCTTCGTACAACCAACGGCGGAAACAGTTGGATAAGCCAGCCTTCGACGGCACTCTTTGACGTCTTTTTCACAAGCGGAAGTAGCGGTATCGCAGTGGGATACCAGGGCACCATCTTGCGAACGACCAATGGTGGATTGGCGTGGACACAGCAGATGAGCGGCTCAACATCGAACTTGCGTGGGGTGTTCTTCACCAGTGCCAGTACAGGAATTGTTGTGGGAGAGAATGGTACACTCCTCCGTACGACGGACGGAGGTGGAACCTGGACTACGCAAAGCGCAACCTCAGCCCATTTGCAGGCAGTGCATTTTACGGACAGCAATACGGGTACTGCAGTTGGGGGAGCAGGTGGCGGCGGCGGAGTGATCCTCCGAACGACAAACGGGGGCATATCATGGACCTCACAGCCCTACGGCTCTACATCGCCTCTTCTTGGTGTCTCATTCGTGAGTCCAACTGCAGGAACAGTCGTTGGAGACAACGGCATTATTTTCCGCACGAACACCGGCGGTGTAACCGGAGTCGAGCAAGATTTGAACGAAGGCAGAAATCTTCCAACTGGCTTTTCGCTTGATCAGAACTATCCCAACCCCTTCAACCCGAGCACGATCATCGGCTACGCAATTCCAACAACGGCAAACGTATCGCTCCGGATCTTCAACGCACTCGGCCAAGAACTCGCGTCACTTGTAAATGAACAGAAGGCTCCTGGTTATTACCAGGTCCATTGGAACGCCAACGTCCCCAGCGGCATCTACTTCTATCGCCTTTCCGTCGTGCCATCGGCACGACGAGACCTCGTCCCGACCGAAGGTCGGAACGGGCAAGCAGGGGATGCTTCGACGGGTTCGACAAGCTCACCGCAGGCAGGCTCAGCACGAGGGTTCGTGGAGACGAAAAAGATGATCCTTTTGCGCTGATTGTTGGCCAAGATCCTGCGGCAAGACATTCGACACCCTCGTACCCATTCGGGAAAAATCCGAGGCCGTTCTTGACCGAACGGGGAGGCTTCCTATCAAGACCTCAACGGACGCTAAAGGCCGGCATCGTCGCCAAGCATTCAGCGACTGCACATTCGAAAATGCTCACTATCAGCCTATTCCCGAGTTTTTCGAGAGTGGATACGGCACGCTTCAACGGTCTGCCAGCTGCTATCTGCTGTCTGCCATCTCCCACCCGCAGCTACTCCCATACTCATCTACTCAAATGCTTACTACTTGATACTCTTTGTCAGTACTTGTACCGACATGCTTTTGTACACATGCTTTTGTACGTATTTGTACCAATTGATTTTCACGCAAAGATTGGCGTCATTTGGCCATTGTAGCTCCGGTACTGTAGTTTTTCTTCGATTTGCCATTCCAAGGAAGACCGATTTTTGCCAAGAGTCTCCGAAGCAACCACCCGCTACAACCTGATCGATCCCCAGCTCAAGAAAGCTGGTTGGAATCTCTCCGACCGCACACAGGTCGCTTTCGAGATACCGGTCGCCGGCTATGACGGTTCCGTCTCTGAGGGATTCACCGACTACTGCCTCTACAAGCCCAATGGCGATGTGATCGCTGTCGTAGAAGCAAAGCGCACGAGCCGAGACGCACGCGTTGGCCAACAGCAGCTTCTGCAATACCTCGACGGTATCCAGAAGAAACAGAGTTTCCGCCCGTTCGGATTTATGGCCAACGGCGAGGAAATTTTCTTCTGGGACAGTGAAGTTGCCGCGGTGCGACAGGTCGCGGGCTTTTTCTCCCTGGAGAACCTCGAACGCCTTCTCTTTCTGAAAGAAAACCATAAGCCACTCAACAGCGTTGAGATCAATCGCACGATAGCGGACCGCTCTTATCAAACAGAGGCGATCAGGCGAATCTCGGAAGCCATCGAGGTAAAGAAGAAACGGAAGGCGCTGCTGGTCATGGCGACCGGCACGGGTAAGACGCGAACGATCATGGCTCTGATCGACGTCTTCCTCAGAACCCACAACGCGCAGAGGGTCCTGTTCCTGGCCGACCGGGATGCGCTCGTTGACCAGGCGCTCACCGACGGCTTCAAGACATTCCTGCCAAACGAGTCGCGGGCGAGGGTGCGGACATACGACCTCGAAGACGCCAAGAGGAAACGTATCTGCGTTTCGACGCTGCAGACTCTTGAGATTTGTTACGAGAAGTTTACTCCAGCCGATTTCGACCTGATCATCACGGACGAGTGTCACCGTTCTATCTACAACAAGTTCACGGATGTTCTGGCATACTTCGATGGGGTGCAGATAGGATTGACAGCCACTCCAGCGGAGTTCATCGACCGGGACACGTTCAAGTTCTTCGATTGTCACGATAAGATCCCCACGTTCCTTTACACGTTCGACAAGGCAGTGGAGGAGAAATACCTTGTCGATAAGAACGTTTACGCCGCGCAGACAAAGTTCCAGCGCCAGGGAATCAAAGGCGCAAATATGTCAGAGGAAGAAAAGGACGAGCTGCGCAAGCGGGGCATCGATCCGGACGAGATCGACTACGAAGGAACCGACCTCGAGCGGAAGGTGACCAACAAGGACACGCTACGTGCACAATGGGAAGAGTTCATGGATGTCTGCTACAAGGACGCCACCGGACAATACCCCGGCAAATCGATCGTCTTCGCCATCACGCACCAGCATGCCATGCGCCTGGCTGAAACGTTCGACGAGATGTACCCGGAATACCAGGGGAAGCTGATTCAGGTTATCGATTCCAAGATGGAGCGATCCCGGGATCTCCTGGCAATCTTCAAGAAGCAGGATATGCCGCGCATCGCGATCTCTGTCGATATGCTTGATACGGGTGTTGACATTCCCGAAGTGACGAATCTTGCATTCATGAAGCCGGTGAATTCGCAGATCAAGTTCTGGCAGATGATTGGCCGGGGAACTCGCAACCAGGAAGCCTGCAGGCATTTTGAATGGCTTCCGAACGAAAAGAAGGAAGAGTTTCTCATCGTCGATTACTGGGAGAATTTTGCTCATTTCAATATGCTACCTGCGGAGGAAGAGAAATCCTCTCAGGTCCCGGTTTTGGTGACGATCTTCAACACGCGGCTGCAGAAGCTGCGAATCTTCCTTGGAGACCAGTCGTCCAGCGACGCACAGCGTATTATCCGTGACATCCGTGCAGATATCGCACGCATTCCGCTTGAGTCATTCTCTGTGAAGAAGAATCTCAAAGAAGTTCGAGAAGCATGGCAGGACGATTTTTGGGGCTATATCACAGAATTGAAGCTTGAGTTCCTGAGAATGAAAGTCGCACCTCTGCTCCGATTCGTGCCTTTCGTCCGACCAGCCGAAACGTTTTTCATGAGCAAGATGGAGCGGTGCGGACTTGCTCATCTCCAGCACAAAGATCTGGCTTCGCATATCCAGTCCATACGGGAGGACGTGAGCCTGCTGCCGACGAATATCGAAGAAGTGAAGGCTCGGCAGGCACACATAGACAACGTTCTCTCCAACGATTTCTGGATGCATCGGACGCTCGCATCGATCGACGAGTCAAAAGAAGCGCTTGCTCCTGTGATGAAATACAAGCGCGAGCGACCGTCCCTGGTCTTTGAGCTGGGGTTGGATGACGTGATTGCCATGCGCCAGTGGGTATTCCTCCGCAAAGACTTCAAGCGTATCTATGTGGAAGAATACCGGAAGCTCATAGAAGAGAAGATCGAGCATCTTGCTGCGCAGCATCCCACGATTGCGAAACTCAAAGCCGGTAAGGATGTGAATGCTGAAGATCTCATCCGCCTGGAGGAATCGTTGGAGGCCGAGCTTGGCACCGACGAAATCAGCCTCGACGACGAAAACATGTTGAAGGCATTTGGCGTGCGTGTGGGGAGTCTGGTGGACTTCCTGAAACATGTGCTGAAGATCGAAGCGCTCCCTTCCTACGAGACCGTTGTGCGCAAGGCGTTCGATGCATTTACTCTTGAGCATAATTATAACGCAGACCAATCGAGGTTCCTCAGAGTTGTTCAGAGTGTATTCCTGCAAAGGAAGAAAGTGGAGGTCGCCGATCTCTATGAAGAACCCTTCACATCGTTCGGGCTCAATGCGGTGGACAAATTGTTCAGCGAGTCCGAGCTGGAAGAACTCGTGTCGCTTGTGCGACGACTGGCAGCATAGTTGCTAATTGGAGAAAACATGGCAAGACCGGGTGCGTTGATTCCAGAAGCCATCGAGAGAAGGATCCTCCTGATTCGGGGACAGAAGGTCATGTTGGATGCACATCTAGCAGACCTTTATGGTGTTGAGACGAAGGCACTGAAAAGGGCTGTCAAAAGGAACAGGGACCGCTTTCCCGGGGACTTCATGCTTGAGTTGACAAAGGAAGAGATCGATGCTTTAAGGTACCAATTTGGCACCTTAAAGAGAGGAGCCCATGCGAAGTACGCTCCGTTTGCTTTTGCTGAACAGGGAGTCGCCATGCTCTCCACCGTTCTCAACAGCAAACGAGCCATCCTGGTCAACATTGAGATCATGCGGGCATTCGTTCGTTTGCGTGAAATCCTCTCAACCCACAAAGACCTTGCGCGCAAGCTTGAGGAACTGGAGAAGAAGTACGACGAGCAGTTCAGGGATGTATTCGAAGCTATCCGGATGCTTATGGCACCACTGGAACCTCCACCCAAGCGACAAATAGGTTTCGGCGTAAAGGAACCAAAAGTGAAGTATCGAGTTTCGAAGAGAAGCTCATAGAAAGTCGCGGAATGCCGGCGCCATCTTGTTTGGCGGAAGGCGGATCCCTGCCTGACGAAATCGGGCGCCTCTGGCGGAGAGGTGCCGTTCACGAACTTTGGAGCAAATGCGGTCCTGTCCGCCGTACGAAGTGAAGGCGGAGGAGAAGCTGTTTGACGAGAGTGAACTCACGGAGTTGATCGAGTTGACGAGGAGACTGACGGCTTGAACTATTGCCGTCCGTGAGGACTTGATCCACGAGGCCAAAGTGCGTGAAAAACGATTGAAGAACTGGCACCGCGAGTGAAAGATAAACCTGATCAAAGAGAAGAACCCGGAACTCAAAGACTTGTCGGCTGAGATTCTGGTTCAATCAGATGCCGAAACACGGTCGGTTAATTCAGATGCCGAAACCCCGAAACAAGACTTCGGGGCAGGCAAGTTCGGCATTGGCAAGGGGAAAACAAACAGATGCTCACTGATCCACAACTGAAAAGTAAAGTTGACGCTCTCTGGGACCGCTTCTGGTCCGGCGGGATCGCAAATCCCATTACCGCCATTGAGCAGATGTCCTACCTCATTTTCCTCAAGCGTCTTGAGGACATGGACAATGCCCGCGCTGCGGCGGCTGTAAGGCGACGAGACTCGTCGCCCTACAAGTCGATCTTTAAGGGCAACAAGGATTGCCGCTGGTCATACTGGAGCCAGCTACCCGGCGATCAGATGTTGAAGCATGTGCGGGACAAGGTATTTGACTTCCTGCGCAATCTTGGCTCAGAGACGAGCTCCTTCACACAGCACATGCAGGATGCAGTGTTCATCATCCCGAAGCCGTCTCTGCTGCAGGAGGCAGTGAAGATCATAGACGAGATGCACATCTCGGAGCAAAACATCGACGTGCAGGGAGATCTTTACGAATACCTCCTGATGCAGCTCACCACGGCGGGCAAGAACGGCCAGTTCCGGACGCCGAGGCACATCATACGGATGATGGTAAAGCTCGTGGACCCAAAGGTGGGCGACCGGATCTGCGATCCGGCCGCCGGCACGGGCGGGTTCCTGGTTAACGCGTACGAGCACATACTCGAATCGAACACAAGCCCGGATGTCCTGGAATATGACGACGAGGGGAAGCCTCATCATCTCATCGGCGATAAAATCGCGGACAAGAAACTGCTCAAGTTTCTCAAAAGCCAGGCGTTGACGGGCTATGACTTCGATGCCACTATGACGCGCATCGGAGCGATGAACCTGATGCTCCACGGCATCGACAATCCGAATTTTCGCTATACCGATACTCTCTCCAAAGGGTTTTCAGAGCGAGAGCAGTATGATGTGATCCTGGCGAACCCTCCGTTCAAGGGATCGATAGACAAGAGCGACATCAATGAACGCTTTACCTTAAAGACGACGAAGACTGAGTTGCTCTTCATCGAGCTCATGAACAGTCTGCTGGTAACCGGCGGTCGCTGTGGCGTGATTGTGCCCGACGGTGTCCTCTTTGGAACAAGCAACGCCCATGTCGATCTGCGCAAGATCCTCATCGACAAGTGCAAGCTCGAAGGAGTGATCTCAATGCCCTCCGGCGTCTTCAAGCCCTATGCCGGTGTCTCGACTGCCGTATTGATTTTCCAGAAAGGCGGCACGACGGACAATGTCTGGTTCTACGACATGGAAGCGGATGGGTTTTCGCTGGATGACAAGAGACAGAGGATCGCGCAGAACGATATCTCGGACATTATTACTCAATGGAAAAACAAAAACCTACGTCATCCTGAGCTCCGCCCTGAGCTTGTCGAAGGGCGCAGCGAGGGATCTGAAAAAATCAGACTTGCCGCCGAACCAAAGACCAAGTACAGCAAGGGTAGATCAGATCCTTCGGTCGTCGTGAGCGACTTCCGAGAATCTCGAGATGGAGTCGAACGACTCCCTCAGGATGACGGTCGGGGGCGTGCAGGCAAATGCTTCCTCGTCCCCGCCGACGAAATCCGCACCAACAAGTACGACCTTTCCATCTCGCGCTACAAGGAAATCGAACACACGGAAATCAAGTACGAGAAACCCGGCGTCATAATGCAGAAGGTGATGCGACTGGAGAAAGAGATAGAGAACGATATTGAAGCCATCAAGGAAATGATCGGATAGTTATGGCGAAGAAGAAAACAGAGCGGGTTCCTGTCGGGCGTCAGTACGATGGCCTCCTATCCTCAGTCAGCGAGTTGCTGGAGCAGGCCCGGCGGACGTCGGCGCGTGCGGTGAATGCCGTCATAACCGCTACCTACTGGGAGGTAGGGCGAAGGATTATAGAGTTTGAACAGAAAGGACAGATTAGAGCTGACTATGGCGATGCCGTTGTTGCGCAGCTTTCTTTGGATCTGACGAGGCGTTTTGGGCGTGGGTTCGGGCCCGTCAATCTTAGTCAAATGAGAAAGTTCTATCAGCTTTGGCCCGAAGACCGGATTTTTCAGACACTGTCTGAAAAATCTGAACCGGGTCACATAAGCCAGACACGGTCTGGCATTTCTGCCCCATTGGCAATTCCGCAGACGCTGTCTGCCGAATCTGACATTCTTCACACACCGTCTGAACAATTCACCCTCCAACACCTCAGCGTTGCGTTTCCCCTCCCGTGGTCACATTACGTTCGCTTACTTTCTGTCAAGAGTCCTGAAGCACGTACGTTCTACGAATCCGAAGCCCTCCGCGGCGGCTGGTCCGTGAGGCAGTTGGATCGGCAGATTGCATCGCAGTTCTACGAGCGGACGGCCCTCTCCAGGAACAAGGCGGCAATGCTCACGAAGGGTTCAAGGCCGCAACCTGGAGACAAGCTCACACCTGAAGAAGAAATCAAAGATCCGTTTGTCCTGGAGTTCCTCGGGCTCAAGGACGAGTACTCAGAAAATGAGCTTGAAGAAGCTTTGATACTTCACCTGGAGCGGTTCCTGCTGGAGCTCGGCGGTGACTTTGCATTCATCGGCAGACAGAAGCGGCTCAGAATTGGAAGCGAATGGTACCGGGTCGATTTGCTCTTTTTCCATCGCAAGCTGAAGTGCCTCGTCGTTATCGATCTGAAGGTCGGCAAGTTCACACACGCAGACGCCGGACAGATGCATCTCTACCTCAACTACGCCCGGGAACATTGGGTCAATGATGGTGAGAATCCTCCGGTCGGACTGATACTGTGCGCGGAGAAGGACACTGCGGTTGCGAAGTACGCACTCGAAGGCTTGCCAAACAAAGTACTTGCAGCGGAGTATAAGCTGGCGCTGCCGGATGAGAAGAGGTTGGTGCGAGAGCTTGAGGAGACGAGGAAGAAGCTTTTCAGCCGGAGGGCAACATGAAAAGGGTGGCGGAGTTGGAAAGGGAGATTGCGAGAGATGTTGAAGAGATTCAAGGTCTGATGCAATGATGTACTCGGCCGGTTGGAAATCATACAGACTTTCTGATATTGCAGAGATAGATAAATCTGCAGTTCAGCCAAGTGAGATACTCAAGGGAACGACATTTGTTGGCCTGGAGAATATCAGCGAATCGGGTTCAGTTGATACGACACGCACGGTCTCCTCGGGCGAGCTACTCAGCACGAAGTTTCGGTTTACCAACAAGCACATTCTCTATGGGAAACTCCGTCCGTATCTTAAGAAGATCGCTCGTCCAGCTTGCGACGGCATTTGTAGCACAGATATTCTTCCCATATTACCAAAGGAGACAGTCGATCGAGATTTTCTCTATTACTTCTTGAGGCAGCCTCAGCTGATCAAATTAGCAACGGAACGCTCGATCGGTGCAAACCTGCCGCGATTAAGCCCTACTACTCTTGCTGAGTTTGAGATTGCGGTCCCTCCAATTCCCATCCAAAAGCAAATCGCCGCCATACTGGAGAAAGCCGACGCCGCGCGTGAAAAGCGCCGCCAGGCAAACCAGCTCACCGAGCAATTCCTTCAGTCGGCGTTTCTGGAGATGTTTGGGGATCCGGTGACGAATCCGAAGCAATGGATGAAACGACGAGTAGATGATTATGTTGATGTCGCATATGGATACTCAATAGCTATCGATAGCAACCTGACAGCTTCAGATGGTTTTCCAATGATTAGAATGGCGAACGTGCCTCTCGATGGCAGATTGTCATTAGATGATTTGTGCTATGTCAAGCTTTCGGACAACGAGTTCGACAAGTTTAAGTTACAGAAGGGTGATCTCCTCCTAAACTGGAGGAATGGAAGCGCTGGGCATGTGGGCAAAACAGTGCTCTTCGAAGCTGATGGTGATTTTGTATGTGCATCTTTCCTGTTACGCCTCAGGCCGGATACCTCAATGGCTCACTCAATCTATCTGTGGGTGATGTTGAATTACCTGAGGAGGAGTGGGTACTTTCTGAACCTGATTCGCCATCAAATCAATTCAAAATTCAATGCCACTGAGCTTTCCGCAATGAGGTTTCCGTTGCCGTCAATGTCTGAGCAAGAGAAATATGCCGCTTTGTTTGAAAAGGTCGAGTCGTTGCGGGCGAAGCAGAAGGAGTCGAAGAAAGAGCTGGAGAACTTGTTTAATAGTCTGATGCAGAAAGCGTTTAGAGGAAAACTGGTGCGATGAATTTGGAACGTTAGGGCCAGTGGAATGTCGAATATCTGCGCCGGAGGCGCATCCGCCTCTGGCGGAGAACACCGAATAATGAATGACGAAGTGTTGATGGCATCGGAGAAGGAGCTGGAGAATTTGTTTAATGGCTTGATCCTTCGACTCGTCCCGTCAAAAAGAGACGGGACTCGCTCAGGACAAGTGCAAAGGGCCTTTAGAGGGGACCTGGTGCAATGAGCCAGCCAGTGCTCGAAGACACAGTCGAGAAAATCGTGCGCATCGTTGGCAATCCTCATCTAGCCAATTCATTAAACCACTCAATATCCGAAGCGATCGAGTCACCCAACGTCCACATGGGCGGAGGGCGTGATGTCTGGTCGATTTTTGAGACCTCTCTAAAAGCTGCAATCCGCGACATCGAGAACCACGAGCTTGGTAAGCTATTTCGAAGGCTCATCGAATATGGCCCTCACAATCCCGATGATCCCCAAGCCCCGACCAGTGATGGCGAAACGGTATTGTCCGACCTGGAGTGTGCCCAGTCGGTAGAGTTCATTTACTCACATATGATCAACAGATTCAAAGGTGAGCTTGCCGAATTACTGGCGATGAAACCACTGATACGTCTTGCCAGGGACCTGGTGGATGCCGGTGAGCTGCCATCGAATATCGAACTTTTCTTTGGCGACATCATTCAAGAAAAACGAGCGCGATTCAATGGGGGAGATTCAAGAGTGCAATGGTCGGGATATGCGAAGGGGGCCGACGGGTTGATGACCTGCACGATGTCTCGCGGGACGCGCTCCGGCAAGAAAGCTCTTGGAATCTGCGGCGTCATTGAGGTCAAATCCATGCACCGCCCGATGAAAAGCATTGAAGCGCAATTGAAGCATCATGTGAATCGAATGTCGGGAGGGTTGACGCTCTCGGAAGTCGAATGGGATCCTGCCGACATCGTGATCACTCGAAGGACTGAAAAGAAATCAGGCGAGCCAGTCTTTGTGATGGTCATCCCGTCCAAATGGAAGATTGACCGGAGCTGGAGCTGGGAACAAGACGGCGATAAACGCGTCATGCGCTTCCCGGAGCCCTCCCAACCGATGACACAAGACGCCGTAGAAAAACTCGGGCGCAATCGATGGAAGGTGGCGCTCGCCTGGTCCCAGGAAGCTCTGAATCAGGCAGCTTATGAAATGACCTTTTGGTACATGTCCCAGGTGGGTGAAGCCATTTACGGCTGCAAACCGTTACCGAAGGGATGGGAGGGCATGTCGCCTGGAGAGGCGGGGTACAACGCTATCAAGATGATGCTCTATTACATCCCTCTTCGCATTCGATACATGCGTCCCGCGGGATTGGACAGGGAACAGCTTCGGAGATTTCGACGCCGAATTGATGCGAAGGCGACTCGGTTGTACAACGTGTACTGCTTCGGATACCCGCTCGGCTCAGACAGCCGTGAAATGCTCTGGCCGGAAGATTTTTCGGAGGAAACGAATACGGGAGATCAAGCACCACATGGCTGACACCAAAGCGCAAAATGAAGCCGAGTTTTGGATCCGAAGACACGCCCTTCAGGAGAAATTCGGCCAGCAATTCACAAAAAAAGTCTAGTCCTGAAAACAGGCGGAGAGTTCTCGTTCGACGCGGTTTCGGATGACGGGATGATCGTTGCTGTCATATCAACAAGTCCCGGTACCACCTCTGGCGGAAAAGAGGCAACGGTAAAACTACTCAAGATTCGATCTGATGTTCTTTGGTTCTACATGCTTGAGCGTGTCCCGGAACGCAGACTCCTGGTCTTCTCGGAAAAGTCGATGGTCGACCTTATCGAGAAAGAGAAGAAGAAAGGGCGGTTTCCGCTGGAGTTCGAAATCCTTAAAGTCGACCTCCCGCCCGATCTCGCTGCAAAGGTTGCGGAGTCTCAGCGAATTGCGTCGGAAGAGGTGTCTCCGACAAGAAAGTCAATCTAAGGAACGAACATGCAAGGACTCGTCTCAGCCCACCTTGAACGGATCAACGCCCGCGTCTTCGAACAGTTTCAAGACGTTATTAAACAGCTGGTCAGCAAACGACATGGGGTCTATGCGCTCTACAAATCAGATCGCCTCTACTATGTTGGCCTCGCCAGAGATTTGAAAACCCGCCTCAAACAGCACCTGAAAGATCAGCACGCAAAGCGATGGGATAGATTCAGTCTTTATCTCACACACACCGACGAACACTTGAAAGAACTGGAAACGCTTGTAGTGCACATTTCCCAGCCCAAAGGCAATATCCAGCATGGGAAATTTGCCCGATCAATGAACTTGGGCCCACAGTTGAAACAACTGCTCACGGATAAAGTCACGAACATCCTTGCCGGTACGAAGAAAATCAAAAAGGAGATACCGAAACGAAAGAAAGTCTCGGTGGCCAAACGGCCAAAGAGCCCCGGACTCCACGGTCTGCTCCCTGCCAACAGCCAGCTCAAGGCAATATATAAAGGGAAGGAATACACCGCTCAGGTCGACGACCAGGGGCGAATCATCATTGACGGTTTGACCTTCAATTCACCGTCGCCAGCGGCGACGCACGTGACAAAGGGGCCGAAGGATGGATGGATCTTTTGGCGCTGCCAAGCACCGGATGGCAAGTGGGAGTTGCTCGACCAACTGAGGAAACACGCGTGATTTTAGCCCGCTCATGCTTCCCAGCTTTCGCTTAAGTGTCATCGACAACATTTTGACAACACTATGCCTGCCAAGTATCACTTATTCCTCGATGAGAGCGGAGACCACGGCCTTGTAAATGTAGACCCAGAGTTCCCTGTTTTCGTGTTGTGTGGCATCATCATCTCAGATCAATCATATGAGCGGGTGAATGCAGAAATGGTAACGCTGAAACAAGGATTTTGGGGAGACAGAAAAGCCATCCTGCACTCGAGGGACATACGAAAATGCGAGAAGGAGTTTCAAATCCTATTTGACCAGGATATCAAGAAGAGATTCTACGCGGCTGTCAACCAGCTCGTTATGTCGTCAGACTACGCCATCATTGCTTCTGCCATCAACAAAGAGAACCATATCAAACAATACGGCAAGCTCGCCAGCGATGTCTATGAGATTGCGCTCTCCTTCATCATTGAGAGATCGGTTTTCTATTTGGATGATCAGCCCGGAGGAGAGAAATCACTACATATAACGATAGAGCGGCGGGGCAGAAAAGAGGACGCAAGGCTCCATGAACACTTCCAACGGCTGTGCTCGCGCGGCACAGGCTACGTAACGCCGGAGAGGATCCACGCGTATCAACTCGATATCGAGTTCATCTCAAAATCGGATGATGTGAACGGATTGCAACTCGCCGACCTCATTGCTTATCCGACAGCTCGTCATGTGTTGGACCCCCCGCGCGCGAATCCATCGTTCGATGTACTTGAGCCGAAGTTCTATTCCAAGGGCGGGCGCCGCTTCGGACTGAAGGTGTTCCCATAAAAGCAACAAGCCCGCCGAAGCGGGCTTGATTGCCGACCGGGGACACCCCGATCCAAAAGCGATTTGGAGGCAAGTGCAGCTTTCACTGCAAAATCCCCCGTCATCAATATACGAAACCGCGAATTGGCTGTCAAGAACTCTTCGTTGTCAAATTGGGCTTGAATGAAGAAGATCGGTTTATATGCCCCATACGGGGTCTGCGAGAGCCGAACAATCGGCGGATTATGCTTCCTACACCTGCGAAGCTCTCGCCCGATAAGCTGCTCTTGGAAAGGCGATATGAAGAATTCAGGGGGGCGGGATGAGGATGGAAATGTGGAGGTGAGGGGCGCAGTTGAAGCGGTGGAGTGAGACGTGAGAAGAGAGACGAGACATCAGGCCAGAACTGTTGACGATTAGTGGTCAGGAAAACATCTGAGGGGGAGTGTTGATGGAAATCTATACTACCCGCGAACGAGGAGAATCCAGGACTTTTCGAGTCAGAGGTCGCGTCCAATATGCGAACGGTATTCCGGTGTCTCAGATCAGGATAGCTGCTTTCGACAAGGACTTGCGCTCCGACCAGCCACTAAGGTGATGCGGTGACAGACGATAGCGGGAGCTACAGCATCGAATACTCCACAAACCTCCGTCAAAAACAAGGGCGAGGTGTGGTAGATCTGGTCGTGAGAGCATACGATGCACACGATACGATTGTCGCCGAATCGCCGGTGCGGTTCAGCGCTCGGCAGAACGAAACCATCGATTTTACAATAGCATCCGAGTGGAAGCCACAGCCAACAGAGTTCGAGAAACTAAAAACCGCTCTCGAACCGCTGCTGGATCAAGGGAGTCTCGGGCAGTTGGAGGAGGACAACGAGCGACAGGACCTCACATTCCTCTCCGGGGAGACTGGCTTCGAGAAGAATCTGGTTGCTAGGTTTGTTCTCGCGCAGCGACTGTTGCACCTTGGCATTGAAAGGGAGTTTTGGTTCGCGCTACTTGGGGGCTCGTTCTTTAAGTACGCAGAGAAAAATAGCCTCAAGAAGAACCTCGCGATCGTATCGGCTGTGCTCCACACTCTCAATGCTTCGGGTGTGCGCAAAGCGCTAACCGACAGTTTCAACAGGCGGGAGATCCCTGCTTGTCTACACGAGAGGACTGAAGAGTGGATAAAAGCGTTCCTTCAGCTCGTCAAACGTCTTCCTTTGCGTCCCTGAGCGGTGGAGACGATGCCATCATGGCAGGTCACACAACCACCATTCTCTGTCTCGACTGCAAAAACCTGATGGATGTGATGTGCGGGGCTTTCGAAGGTAAGAAGGCTGCAATCCAGTGTGATCGATCTCGAAAACACAAATGGGTGCGATGGAAGAGCGGTGGGCCTTGTCCCAAGTGTGGTAATCCGATCGAACGAGGTGAGAACTTCATACTGGCTGATTGAAGTGCGACTGCTGGCGGTCGGCGATCAGCAGTCGGATCTCAGCTGTTAGAATCCTCTTTTGCCAAGCAGAATTCTTTGCATCTGCTTTCCAGATTGCATTCATTACCCCCAAAATGCCTCCAGCTGGAAAATTTGAGGGTAAGCGAATGTCCAAACAAATCGTTCTTTCCGTCCCCCTGATTGAAAAGCGTATTCTTCTGATCCGTGGACAAAAGGTGATGCTGAGCAGTGATCTCGCAGGTCTCTACGGAGTGAAGCCCAAGACGTTGATCCAGGCTGTCAAACGGAATGTTCAGCGGTTCCCGGAGGATTTCATGTTCCGGCTCTCGCCTGAAGAAACGCAAGCCGTCCGTCATCGCCTTCGTTCAAGGTCACAAATTGTGACCTTGAAGAGAGGTCAGAATGTGAAATATGTCCCGTATGCCTTCACGGAGCAGGAGATCGCGATGCTCTCGTCTGTGCTTAGAAGCAACACGGCTATCCAGGTGAATATTGCCATCATGCGGGCATTCGTGCGTTTGCGCGAGATCCTCTTAACACACAAGGACCTGATGCATAAGCTTGAAGAGCTTGAGCGGAAGTACGAGACACATGACAGACAAATCCACGGAATCTTTGAAGCTATTCGACAAGTTATGGGCCCGGAGCCGAAGTCGAAGCGTCGCATCGGATTTGATGTGAAAGGGAACTGACTTGAAACCGTCGCTGGCGTGCACCAAAGTCGTCCTACTTCTGGAGGATCAGCTTCCTCCAAGACCTGAACTTGAACCAAAGGTATCCATGGACACAATTCTCTCGGTTTCTTCCAAATCCAAGTACCTCTCTGGCCTCCAGTTCCACAAGCTCCTGTAGCACGCCTGAAACGGGAACTAGAGCATTCGGCCTTCAGCGGTCAGCTACCTGCCAAATGCCGAGGCAGATCGTTCTCTCCGTCTCCCTGATTGAAAAGCGCATTCTTCCGATCCGAGGCCAGAAAGTCATTCTGGATGAGGACCTGGCAGAGCTCTACTTCCCGGATGATTTCATGCTCGTTCTCACAACGGGCGAGTATTCATCTCTAAGGTACCAATCTGGCACCATAAAGCGAGGCCAGCATTCGAAATATCTCCCGTATGCATTTACTGAGCAAGGGGTCGCAATGCTCTCAGGTGTTCTGCATAGCCGGCAGGCCGTCAGAGTAAATATTGCCATCATGCGTGCTTTCGTCCGGTTGCGCGAAATATTGGGAACACACAAGGAACTTGCGCGAAAACTCGAAGATCTCGAACGAAAATATGAGGGGCACGACAAGCAAATCCATGCCGTCTTCGAGGCGATCCGACAGCTCATGGGCCCGGAGCAGAATCCCAAACGGCGCATCGGGTTTGAAGTTGAGGAGAAACCTTGAAAGGCTTGGATGCCATCTTCCGCTACAAGGGAGATTTTCTTATCTTGCCTCTCAGACCTATGCTACAACCACAGTTTCCCGATTATACTTTGGCAGAACCGCTGCCAGGGACCTCACGGCTTGAAATCTCCGTTCATCGCGAAATCGTAGTACCTCTCCGGCCCTCAGTGCCACAATCTCCTATGAAAAACAGGTACTTCGGTGCCATCAACGAACGGGCCGCTCCTGCCAGCGCCGTTGCATGCAACGTCGCCGCGTGAAATACTATGATGCACAACCCGCCCTTTTTGCCAATGTAAATCTCTTGTCACGACCAGGCATGCTGGGGGAGTATGTCATCATGCCGGATCATATGCATGGGATCATAGTGATCTGTGATGATCGAAACGGCGTCTCTTATGTCGGGGCGAATGGCCCGGATCCAGAAATACATTGCAGAAAACGTAGCCAATTGGTCCGATGACAATGAGAATTCTGAGGCATTTTGCCAACGCTGAAATAGTTGCCATTTCAAAGCGCATGGGAGCGATGCGATAGCATGATCACCCCTGGCAGACATCTGCAGCCCCCCCGAAAAGGGTATTGTATGTTCCGTGTGATCGGTGTCCTTGTATTCCGTTTCGCAGTTATTTACATTGACACCACTTTCAGCAGCACACATCCAAATCGAACATCACACAATGGAAGACATATGAAAACGACTCTCAATATTTTTCTATGTATTCTAGCTGTTCAGATTATAGGATGTTCAACGTTAGTGCTTAGACCGGTTGATTTTTCCTGGCCAATCGAAGCAACTCTCCAACCCGACGTGAAAGGAAATGTGCGGGAAGCGCGGTATCAGTTAAGTTTCAATGTTAAAGCTCTCCTTTTTGAAGAGTTACGGGATTCTACCGCTGTTGCTAAACACACTCTTCATGTCCTTCGTGATCAGGCGGGCTATTATTTTATTACAGCGAAAGGATTCAAGAATGTATATGTTTTCGCCCACGAAGATGGCACATTGAGGCTTCAAAGGAAGATATTTGTTTCTGAGAAAGGACTTGATGCGCCAGCCCTGAATCAAAGAGTACCACATATCTCTTTGATCAACGAGAAAAGAGGAAACGAAGCGCCAATTCTCCTGACGAAAGACGGAATTGCGGAAGGAGGGAAAAAATGAGGACCGCGAAGAATATCATCTTTCTGATGCTCATTGCTGTCGTCTCAATGACCGCGCAACAAATATCTGATCGGGCCATTGTTGACAAGTTTACCAAAACAGTCAAAGAATTATACCGGACTGTTGATTCTGCGAAATCCGCTCACGATTGTGCGGATATCATCGCATCAATAGAAGAAATGGAGAAAGAATTTGCTTCTCATAAAGAACTATTGGATCGCGCCCTCTACCCGGACGACTACTCAAAGACGATCACCAATCTTAAAGGAAGGTTGCTGGTACGGCAGAAAGACCTTGGTGTTATCGAAACACAAATCGTTCGAATTACTGAACTTGAGAGTCAGGTCCGGGAGTTGTCTGGTAAAATAGATGACCTGACAAATGAAAATGAAAAGCTCCTTGGTGGCATAAAGAACCTTCAAAGAGTGCATGTATTAAACATGGAAGCTGCCGAAATGGATAGGGCGTTGGTTGATTCTTTGAATATTGTGATCTCCAAACTCCGCCGAAATTTGAAAGAGCGGGATGGATTGATCTTCGCACTGCTTGACAGTCTGTTTATGCAGTATGATAAAGACGTTGCGTCAATGAATGACGTGGAAAGGCAAGGAATATCTGTAAGACTTGAACGCAGAAATGTTCTGACAAACATCAAGAAGAGCATCGCAGATAATCTGAAATTCCTCGAGTCAACAAATCTTTCTCCAAATGACTATGCGGAGATTGCACGTCAAAACCAACGTTTCTCAAGCCAATGGAACGGGCTCAGGCCAAAAATTGCAGGCATCTATTTGGGTGGCAAACAGAAGAATAAGGAAGCGGTGTTAATAGATTCCATGTTGTCCACATGGTCTTCCAAAGTAGATCAAGGCACATGGAAGGCGCTTGGAGTTCTGTTGGAAAAAGGGGGGGCTCAGCTAAACCCGTTTAAAAATGGAAATGAACTAACGGGGGGGTTCTCAGAATTTGTCACTGCAGAAATTAACAATACAAAACAAGAACCCAGTGATGTGCGGTTAAAACGATTCAATACGTTCAATGATCTGGTGTGGAAAACCGATCTTGGGCCTACGTGGTTGCCGGTCTTGGTAGAATCAGGAAAAATAACAGCAAATCAGAAAGCAGAAATAGAAAAGAGGTTCGAGTCATGGCATAGCGCGATTACACCGGTTCCACCCATTGTGTATGCTCTTGTTGCCATACTGATACTAATGCTTCTTTGGTCGCTCAATCGCTATGCACGGAAAAGATCATTTACTACACGGTCACAGTAACAGTAAGAGCGTTCTCTGTTGAACAAATGCCAACATGAATCATTCGGATCCTCCCAGAACTCCTGCTAAAGCGCCCAGGGAGCTGATAGACACGTCAGCATCAGTGATTTGTTCCTAGATGATTTATCAAGGAGGTACGTGAATGAGTATTGCTGGTCTCACGATCATCGGTGAATCGATTAATGACTCTGTCCCATCCACCTACAAATTATTTGAAGAACACAACATTGATGGCATTGTTGATTTGGCAAAATTGCAGGCTGAAAAAGGTGCGGCTTACATTGATGTAAATGTTGGGTCCCGCTCTCCTGGCTTCATGGCGGAAGTCGTTAAAAAGATCCAGGAGCATATTTCGCTCCCGCTTTCAATAGATACCCCTGATCCGGCAATCGCGGCTGCAGGCCTGGAAGCATACAATGCTGAACGTGCTAAAAATCAAAAACCGATTCTGAATTCGATTTCTGAAGCACGGCTGGAAATGTTTGATATCTACAGGATTCAACCGTTCATTCCCATTTTGCTTGTCACCGAAGGAATGGATGAATTCGGCGAAATGATCATGAACAAAACAGCCGAACAAATCCATGCTACGGCGAGATCGATGGTGAGCACCGCCCGAAAACGCATGAAGAGCATAACCAACGACCAACTCATTCTTGATCCGGGTATCATGCCGATCGGGAGTGATTCAAAAGGAGATTTCAAGCGGCTCATGAATGCGATGGCGCTGATTCATCAGGACAAAGATCTTGCTGGTGTGAACATGTCAGTTGGGTTGAGCAATTTTACAGCAATGTTGCCTTCAAAGAAGGCGGACGGTTCGCCGGTGAAAAGCCCGCTGGAGAGTGCATTTCTGACTATGGCAATGCCAATGGGATTGAATACCGTCATCGGGTCCGTGCATCGAAAATACTCGCTTCTGACAAATGATGATCCAGCTATGCAATGTCTGGGAGATGTGTTGAAGTTGGAGGGGATTGACGCTATAATGAGAGTGATGATGTATTTTTCTTGAAACGTTTTTGTCACCACCGATGGCACACAGATGGCC
>Ga0208045_1000219_pt1 | contig 27520 bp, 24 predicted proteins | sample PL_2010_200m_FD_184160 | JGI IMG/M metagenome (GOLD analysis project Ga0208045, IMG submission 184160) | Freshwater microbial communities from Powell Lake, British Columbia, Canada to study Microbial Dark Matter (Phase II) - PL_2010_200m... | ecosystem: Environmental > Aquatic > Freshwater >...
AGGTAGGCGTTGTTGGGGTCCATCTCGCCGCTGAACATGCGACGGAATTCCAGCCCTTCGAGGATGCCGCGCAGGCGGTCGAGTTCGGCCGCGACATCGTCCACGGCGCTCTGGTCGTCTTCTTCGACAGCCATGTCGAGCAGGTCGCGGGAATCGGCCAGGCCGCCCTCGAGGTCGTCGATGGTCTCGACGATCTGCGCCAGGGTGGCGCGCTCGCGGCCCAGGTTCTGGGCGTACTCCGGTTTGTTCCAGACGTTCGGGTCTTCGAGTTCGCGGTTTACTTCGACGAGACGATCATGCTTCTGATCGTAGTCAAAGATACCCCCGAATTGACTGGGTGCGCTCGGACAGGTCCTTGATGCTGTTGAGGATCGGGTTGATTTCCATAGGTCGGCAGCTCTCAATCGGACGTTGCGAAAAGCCGGCGATTATAGCGCAGCAGGCCGCCGCTGACAGCCCACACGGGACCGCCGGAGCGGCAAAAGTCAAGCGGACTTAGTTTAGGAACGAGCGGAGGCGGCCCAGTGACCGCCCCGCATGCGGTCAGGCGGAGACGCCGCGCACCTGGCTTTCCAGCTCGGCCTTCAGCCCCGCATCGAGTTTCAACTGGCGGGCCAGTTCGTCCAGGTAGGCACGCTCCATGAACTGTTCTTCGTCCACCATCAGCACGCTGGCGATATACATCTCCGACGCCATTTCGGGCGTGGTAGCAGCCGCGGCAACGTCTACCGGATCGAGTGGCTTGTTCAGCTCGGCTTCAAGCCAATGCTGCAAAGCTGGGTCATCAGTGAGCTGGGCCAGTTCAGCCTCGATCATCTTGCGTTCCTGCTCGTCGACGTGTCCGTCGGCTTTGGCCGCGGCGACCAGCGCCTTGAGGATGCCCCGGCTGTGCTCTTCCACTTGTTCGGGTGGCAGCCGGTCCACTGTCTTTGGCTCGGTCTGAACGGGGTTCGGCTGAGTCACCCCGGCCCCGCCCTGCTGCGCCTGTTGTGCCTGCCAGTTGCCGTAGGCTTTGTAGGCCAGCATGCCGAGCGCGGCCAGGCCGCCATAAGTGACGGCCTTGCCACCCATGCGGCGCCCTCTTCGGCTACCGAGCAACATGCCAAGCGCGCCGGTTGCCAGCGCGCCTTTCCCACCGCCGCCCGCACCTCCGAGCAAGCTACCAAGCGGTCCGCCTGCGCCGGAAAGCATGTCACCGAGCGAGCCGCTGCTGCTGCCCTTCGGAGCGCCTGGAGGCGTAACGGAGTTCTGCTGTTTTTGTAGAAGGTCCTGCCCAGACTTGAGCAGCTGATCGAGCAAACCGGAGGCTTTCATGGTATTTCCTGCTTACGAATGGAGGGGTTAGTCGAGCGAATCGGGGACCTGCCGGATCGGCGTATTACGATGGGCTGCACGTACATATTGGGCAGGCCAGGGCACCGAGTTATCACGCAGATCTTCGGCCGCGTGCAGCGGCCAGTAAGGGTCACGCAGCAGCTCGCGGGCGAGCAGGATCAGGTCCGCCTGACCGGTGCGCAGAATGTGTTCGGCCTGGACCGCCTCGGTGATCATGCCGACCGTGCCAGTGGCGATACCCGCTTCGCGGCGGACCTGCTCGGCAAACTGGGTTTGATAACCCGGCCCAACGGGAATCTCGGCGTTGACCGCTGTACCGCCGGACGATACGTCGATCAAGTCGACGCCCAGCGTCTTCAGCCGACGCGCCAGTTCGACGGTTTCTTCCGAATTCCATCCGTCCTGAACCCAGTCGGTTGCCGACAGGCGAACGAATAGCGGCAGCTCCTCCGGCCATACGGTGCGCACCGCCTGGGTAACCTCCAGTAGCAGCCGAATGCGGTTTTCAAACGAACCGCCATAGCCATCCTGACGCTGGTTGGAAAGCGGTGAGAGAAACTGATGCAGCAAGTAGCCGTGGGCGGCGTGTATCTCTGCGATCTTGAAGCCCGCCGCCAGGGAACGCTCGGCGGCACGAACGAATGCCTGGATGACGTCTGCGATCCCTGCGTCATCGAGCGCAGTGGGCACCGCATGCTCCGGGTCGAAGGCAATGGTCGACGGCCCCACCGGTGTCCAGCCTCCAGCGGCGATGGGAACGCTACCGTGGCGTCCGAGCCACGGCTGCCAGGTGCTGGCCTTGCGGCCGGCATGCGCCAGCTGGATGCCCGCGACCGACCCCTGAGCCTCGATGAAGCGCGTAATGCGCCGCAGCGGCTCGATGTGCTCATCCGACCATATGCCCAGATCCTCAGGCGAAATCCGCCCATTGGCTGTAACTGCAGTCGCCTCGATAATCACCAGCCCCGCGCCACCCACCGCACGACTGCCCAGGTGCACCAGATGCCAATCGTTGGCCATGCCAGCCTTAGCCGAGTACTGGCACATGGGCGATACGGCAATACGATTGGGCAGGGTCAGCTGGCGCAGGGTGAGCGGCTGGAAGAGCTGTGTCATGGAAACCTCGACTGCATGGGATGCGTTTTGGACATCCTTCAGTACAGACTGTTTCGGTGACTTTGCTCGGCTTGGACTGTGTTTGCCGAAGAATCGGTGACGGGGTGTTGCAAGCTGTGCGCGAGCAAAATCCCTTCACCGGTGCGGCGCAACGCCTGCACAACGTGAAGATGCATCCGGGCGGCGCCGCGCGCAACGTTGGCTAATGCCGCGGGCTTCGGGCTCCACAGCCGTCTAGAAAGAGTTAGAGCATCAGAAGATCAGCTTGCCCGCACCGATCAACCAACGCCTTCAGTTACGCCGCCTCAACCTCAACCGGCACGCCATTGAGCGCTGCGTTTCCAGACAAAGCATCGAGCTGGCGCTCATCGGTAAGGTCGTTGGCACTGGCGCCCGGCTGACGATTGGCGATCTCTAGCTGGACGCCGGGACGACCATGGCCCCAGCCATGCGGCAGGCTGACCACACCGGGCATCATCTCGTCGCTGGTGGCGACTTCAACTTCGATCATGCCAACCCGCGAGCGCACCCGCACGCGCTGACCATCAAGCAGTCCCAGCCGGCTCAAATCTGCCGGATTCATCAGCAGCTGATGGCGCGGCTTACCCTTCACCAGACGATGATAGTTGTGCATCCAGGAGTTATTGCTGCGCACGTGACGGCGTCCAATCAGCACCAGCTGACCGGCAGGCACACTGGTCGCGGCAGCGAAACGCTGGAGGTCACCGAGGAACAGCGATGGCGCCGCCTGGACCCGCTGCCCCTCGGTTTTCAAGCGGCTGGCCAGATTCGACTTCAGCGCACCGAGATCGAGCCCGTGCGGATAGTCGCGCAGCTTGGAGAGGGTCAAGTTGAGCTCGCTTTTTTCGCCATACGGACCGGCGCGCAAGCCACGGTCAATCATTTTTTCTGGCGCCATGGTGGGTTTGAGCTCAGCGTCGACACGCGCTGCGAAGGCCCTGGCCAGACCGACGAAGATTTCCCAGTCATGCAGCGCACCCGCCGGCTTGCGGAGGACCGGCTTATTGAAGCGGGTCACGTTGCGCACGGCGAAGACGTTGAAGGTAGTGTCGTAGTGATCATGCTCCAGCGGCGCTGTCGGCGGCAGGATCAGGTCGGCGTATCGAGTGGTTTCGTTGATGTAAAAATCGACGCTGAGCATGAACTCCAATCCGTCCAGCGCCTGTTCCATTTTTCGCCCGTTCGGCGTGGAAAGTACCGGATTGCCGGCAACGGTGACCAGCGCCCGAATCTGTCCTTCCCCTTCGGTGAGCATTTCTTCGGCCAACGCTGAAACCGGCAACTCGCCACCGTATTCCGGCAGGCCCGATACGCGGCTCTGCCAGCGGTTGAAGTGCCCACCTGAGGTGTTCGCGACCAGGTCCACCGCCGGCTCCGTGCAAAGCGCGCCGCCCACACGATCCAGGTTGCCTGTCACCAGGTTGATCGACTGCACGAGCCACTGACACAGCGTCCCGAACGCCTGTGTCGAGACGCCCATCCGCCCGTAGCAGACCGCTTTGTCTGCGGCAGCGAAGGCCCGCGCCAGTTGTCGAATCTGCCCTGCCGGCACGCCGCAGCGCGGCCCCATCGCTTCCGCAGTGAACGGCGCAACCGCGGCTCGGAGTTCATCCAGCCCCTCTACCGGAAGATGGCTGGCACGTGTCAGGCCTTCATCGAATAACGTATTGAGCAAGCCGAACAGCAACGCCGCATCTTCACCCGGGCGTACGAACACATGCTGATCGGCAATAGCGGCGGTTTCACTACGGCGCGGATCGACTACCACCAGCTTGCCGCCGCGCGCCTGCACGGCCTTGAGGCGCTTTTCCACGTCTGGGACGGTCATGATGCTGCCATTGGAGGCCAGCGGATTGCCGCCAAGGATCAGCATGAAATCGGTATGGTCGATGTCTGGAATCGGGATTAGCAGGCCGTGGCCGTACATCATCAGGCTGGTCAGGTGGTGGGGCAGCTGATCGACCGAGGTGGCGGAGAAGCGATTGCGGGTTTTCAGCTGACCGAGAAAATAGTTGCTGTGGGTCATCAGCCCGTAGTTGTGCACGCTGGGGTTGCCCTGGTAGACCGCCACGGCGTTATTGCCATGCCGCTCGCGGATCTCAGCCAGGCGCTCGGCGACCAGCGCAAACGCCTCGTCCCACTCGATCGCCTGCCACTCGTTGCCGACACGACGCATCGGATGGCGCAGGCGGTCCGGATCGTTCTGGATGTCCTGCAACGCGACGGCCTTGGGGCAGATGTGGCCGCGACTGAAGCTGTCCTGAGCGTCGCCCTTGATGGAGACGATCTGCTCATCGCGGGTTTCGATGGTCAGGCCACAGATAGCCTCGCACAGGTGGCAAGCACGGTGGTGCTGGGTCGTTTCGCTCATCGCAGGCTCCGGAGGATTGTTCTTGTAATCCAATCACTCTAGGCCGGAGCCAGGCCGGCGCCAATCATGCACGTCGTGGCATATATGGGGCGATTCAGATAACCGATCTTCGTCAGCTGCCCGTTACCCTTGGAGCGAGATCAGCCTTTCTGCCGGAGACATCCCAACACCGAGCCACCGACAAGCTGGCAGCATCGATGTGGAGCGATCCGCTACTTGTAGGAGCGAGCTTGCTCGCGATCAAGGCCTCCATGCAGCAGAAACTCACCTAAAGCTCTTTAGCCCTTACATCCCCAGCGGGCAGATTCGATCGGTCAGCGCGCCGCTATATGCGCCACCAGTAGCTGCACGCTTTCCCGACCGCGAAACTCGTTCACGTCCAACTTGTAGGCCAGATCGGCCCAGCGCACGGTCGGGTTGGGCCACAGCTCGCGATCGATGTTGAAGGCGATGCCATCGAGGGTCAGCGAGCCGCATTCGCTCTTGAGCACCATTTTCAGGTGCTTCTCGCCGACCAGTCGCTGCTGCACCAGCTGGAACACGCCGTGAAACACCGGCTCGGGAAAGTGCTGTCCCCAGGGCCCGGCATTGCGCAACGCCTTGGCCAGTTCCAGATGGAACTCCTCAATGCTCAGCTGCCCATCAGTTAACAGCCGCCCGGTGAGGTCGTCTTCGCACAGCTGACGCCGCACCTCAGCGTCAAAGGCCGCCGAGAACGCGCCGAAATTCGCTTCCGGCAACGACAGACCAGCCGCCATCGCGTGGCCGCCGAACTTGCTGATCAGGCCGGGATGGCGCGCCGCGACAGCATCCAGTGCATCACGGATATGAAAGCCCGGCACCGAACGCGCGGAGCCTTTCAGCACGCCCTCCCCAGCGTCAGCAAAGGCGATGGTCGGACGGTGATAGCGTTCCTTGAGCCGTGAAGCGAGGATGCCGATTACGCCTTGGTGCCAGTCCGGTTCGAACAGGCAGAGGCCGAATGGCATGTCTTCGAGCGGCAAATCCTTCAACTGCGCCAGCGCCTCGCGCTGCATGCCCTGCTCGATGCCCTTTCGGTCCTGGTTGAGCTGATCGAGCTGAACGGCCATGTCGCGCGCCAGCGTTTCGTCTTCACAAAGCAGGCATTCGATACCCAGCGCCATGTCGTCCAGCCGCCCCGCCGCGTTCAATCGCGGGCCAAGGATGAAGCCAAGATCGGTCGAGGTGATGCGGCTGTGATCGCGCCCGGCGACCTCCAGAATTGCCCTTAACCCGGGCCGCGCACGACCAGCACGGATTCGAGCCAAACCTTGATGAACGAGGATTCGATTGTTCGCGTCCAGCGGTACCACATCGGCAACGCTGCCGAGCGCAACCAAGTCCAGCAGCTCGGCCAGGTTCGGCTCGGCCCAGCCATTGCGGGTAAACCAGCCGTTTTCACGTAGCGCGGCGCGCAAGGCCAGCAGCACATAAAAAATCACCCCGACCCCGGCGATGCACTTGCTCGGGAAGGCACATTCCGGCTGATTGGGATTGACGATGGCATCGGCCGCCGGCAGTTCTGCGCCCGGCAGGTGATGGTCGGTCACCAGCACCTTGAGCCCCGCCGCTTTGGCCGCCGCGACGCCGTCCACGCTGGAAATGCCGTTGTCCACGGTCACCAGCAGATCAGGCCGACGCTCGAGCGCCACGGCAACGATCTCCGGCGTCAGGCCGTAGCCATACTCGAAGCGATTGGGCACCAGATAGTCCACATGTGCCGCGCCCAATTGGCGCAGCCCCAGCACGCCGACGGTACTGGCGGTGGCTCCATCGGCATCGAAGTCGCCGACAAAGAGGATGCGCTGGCGAGCTTCCAGCGCCTCGACCAGCAATACCACGGCGGCATCGATGCCCTTGAGCTGGCCATAGGGGATCAACCGCGCCAGGCCCTTGTCCAGCTCGCTGATCGACTGCACACCACGGGCTGCGTAGAGACGCGTCAGCAGCGGCGGCAGGTCGCCCAGGTCGGGGAGCTGTTCGGGAAGGGGGCGGGGTTCGATGCGCATCTATTGGTATCCGGCTGCAGCGTGAAGACAATCAGAGTGAGGTAGCGGCGCGCGCGGCCTGGTCGTAAAGACCGGACATGGCGCGAAGCAGCCCGGCGAGACGGTGAATATCGTCAGGGTCGATGTTGAGGTTTTCGAAGGATGCGATCAGGCATTCGCGGCGAATATCGGCGTACTCCTGGCATAGCGCGCCACCCTTCTCAGTGGGGCGATAGAACATTTCCTTGCCCTGCTTCTCGCCTTCCACCAGACCGAGCTTGCCGAGCTTCTTCAAGGCATAAGTCACGGTGTGAGTGTCTTCGACATTGAGCAGGAGGCAGATATCAGCTTGTCGCTTGGCACGGCCGCGGCTGTACAGATTGTGCAGGACCATCACATCGAGTGCGTTCATCTCCACCGCACCGGAAGCCTTCATGCAGCGCTCCATCCAGCGCATCAGCGCAGCGCCGGCAACGATGATGCCGTACTCGAGCTCCGAGAGTTCTTGGGATTGTTCGGCGAGATGCGCCGACGCGACGATGGACGATCGCAACGGGCGCGGGTTTTTAGCGTCAACCATCTTATGAACCATGACATGAGGGGCGAAGCGTGATGCCGCCCGGTGAATCGGGTCGGCAAGCATACAGCAATGAGCCTAAAGCGACCTTCGGAAAGCCTTACATTAAATTTTTATTGATAAATCATCGATAATTTATCATCGTATCGTCACACACTATCCGGCACGCCGGATCGGGCCAGCAGTTCAGCGAGGAATGGTATGAAACGTCTACTTCTCAACTGCGACATCGGCGAGAGCTTCGGGGCCTGGACCATGGGCCTGGATGCCGAGGTCATGCCATTCATCGATTGCGCCAACGTGGCGTGCGGTTTCCATGCGTCGGATCCGCAGATCATGCGACGCACCGTCGCGCTGGCAACGCAGCATGACGTGAAGATCGGTGCCCATCCGGCCTACCCCGACTTGGTCGGCTTCGGCCGCCGCTCTATGGCGTGCACGCCGGACGAAGTGGAGAACATGCTGCTCTATCAGATTGGCGCGCTGGATGGCATCTGTCGCGCCGAGGGCACCCAGGTCCGTTACGTCAAACCGCACGGTGCGCTCTACAACGACATGATGCGCAAACCCGAACTGCTCCGCGCAGTCATGAGCGCGGTTACCGCCTATTCTCCGTCACTTCCCCTGATGCTGATGTCCACCCGCGATAACAACGCTGCGCAAGCGCTGGCGGATGAACTGGGCGTGATGCTGTGGTTCGAGGTGTTCGCTGATCGCGCCTACGATGCGGCCGGCATGCTGGTATCCAGAGCCTTGCCCGGGGCGGTACATCACGACCCCGAAACGGTCGCGGCACAGGCCCTCTGCCTGGCCAAAGGCGAAGCTCTGACTGCCAGCGACGGCAGCCCTCTCGTACTGCGCGCCGATACGCTCTGCGTTCACGGCGACAACGCCGGTTCAGTCGCCGCCGTACAGCGCATCCGCCGGGCGCTCGAGAAGCTGCCAGCATGAAGGCGCGTATTGAAGTCGTCGGCATCGACTGCCTGATGCTGCGCCTGTTCGACGAGATCGACGAAGCTCACATGCCCTGGCTGCTGGCCGCCTCACGGCGCCTGCGTGAAACCTTCGGCGCCGCCTTGATTGATCTGGTGCCGTCCTACACCACCCTTCTCATTCATTACGACCTGGCTCAGTTGGATGACGACCAGGCGCGTCAGCGGGTAGCGCAGGCGTTGCATGAACTGCAGCCGGATGCAGGAGGCCAGGCGCGCGAGCTGGACATCCCGGTCTGGTACGACCCCAGCGTCGGCCCGGAACTCGACGCACTGGGGCAGCGCAGCGGGCTCGGCGTTTCCGGAGTAATCGAGCGCCACAGCGCCCGGCCCTATCAGGTTTTCGCGCTGGGCTTCGCGCCGGGGTTCGCCTTCATGGGGTTGGTCGACGAATGCCTCGCCAGCCCTCGCCTGAAGACACCACGCAAGCAGGTACCAGCTGGCAGTCTGGGTATCGCCGACCGCCAGACGGCCATCTATCCGCTGGTTTCGCCCGGCGGCTGGAATCTCATCGGCCGCAGTCCGACGCGCTTGTTCGATAGGGAACTGGACGGCTACAGCATCTGGCAGCCCGGTGACCGCGTGCGATTCCAGCCCATCGAGCGCGCCGAGTTCGTTCGGCTTGGCGGAGACGACAGTCCTTTCGAGGTGACACCATGAGCCTGTTGATCGAGCGCAGCGGCGCCATGGCCAGCCTGCAGGACGGCGGCCGGTTTGGCGTCCGTCACCTGGGCGTGACCCAGGGCGGCGCGGCGGACTGGATTTCTCAGGCATGGGCCAACTGGTTGTTGGGCAATCCGCTGCAAGCCGCGACGGTCGAGATCACACTGGGGAATTTCGTTCTACTCGCCGAAGCCGACAGCTGCCTTGCGCTTTGCGGCGCAGACCTGGCGGCCACACTGGACGATCAGCCGCTTGAACCAGGACGCAGCTTCAACATTCGCAAGGGCCAATGCCTGACCTTTGCCCAGCCGCGTCGAGGTGTGCGCGCCTATCTCGCCGCCCCGGGCGGCTTTGCTGCACCTCTGACACTGGACAGTTGCGCGACGGTACGCCGCGAGGCGCTTGGCGGCCTGCACGGCGATGGCCAGCCTCTGGGCCAGGGTGATCGGCTGCATTGGAGCGGCGCGGCGCCCGAGCTGCGTGCACTAGATACCGATTTGATCACACCGTTGTCATCGGCAGAACCGCTGCAAGTGGTGCTTGGCGCGCAAATCGGCGATTTCAGTGGGCAGAGTCTGTTCGACGCATTCAACAGCGAATGGACGGTTGACCAGCGCGCCGATCGCATGGGCATCCGCCTACTCGGCCCGGTGCTGCGCAGCTCAAGACAGTCGATGATTTCTGAAGGTGTACCGCTTGGAGCGATTCAGGTGCCGCCCGATGGGCAGCCCATCGTCCTGCTCAACGACCGGCAAACCATCGGCGGTTATCCCCGGCTTGGCGCCCTGACGCCATTGGCAGTTGCTCGTCTGGCGCAATGCATGCCGGGCACAGTCCTGCGGTTGAAGCCGGTGGCCCTGGAAGCGGCCCAACGTCAGCAAAGCCGGCTGCTCGCCAACTGGCGATAACCCACTCACCCGGAGCGAAGCCCATGAATACGAGCCCCCATCGCCATCTGCCTCCCTCCGAACTACGCCAGTTAATCCGCAGTGGTGAGCTGAGCGGACCAACCGCCGGGCTGGCAAATGGCTTTGCCCAGGCGAACCTGATGATCGTTCGCCGGGACCTCGCTTATGACTTCCTGCTGTTCTGTCAGCGCAATCCCAAGCCCTGCCCTTTGCTCGATGTGACCGATCCAGGTTGCACCGAGCCGCTGCGCGCCGCGCCTGGAGCCGACGTTCGCTGTGACTTTCCGAAATACCGGATCTATCGCCATGGAACCCTTGAGCAGGAAGTAAGCGATATCACGAGGTTCTGGGAAGACGACATGGTGGCCTTTCTGATCGGCTGCAGTTTCAGCTTCGAGGGTGCTTTGCTGGCAAACGACGTTCCGGTTCGTCATATCGAGGACGGCCACAACGTGCCGATGTATCGAACCAACATTGCTTGCCAGAGCGCCGGTTCGCTGAGTGGCCCGATGGTGGTCAGCATGCGACCGATGCCAGCAGACAAGGTCATCCGCGCGGTACAGGTCACGTCGCGCTTTCCAGCCGTGCATGGGGCACCGGTACACATTGGCGACCCGCGTCAGATTGGCATCCATGACCTGGATCATCCTGATTTCGGTGAACCATCAACCATGCATGAGGGAGAGATCCCGGTGTTCTGGGCCTGCGGCGTCACACCGCAAGCCGTGGCCATGCAAGCCAAACCCGAACTGGTCATTACTCATTCCCCCGGCCACATGTTCATCACAGACATCCGTGACGAACAAATGGGGGTGCTCTGACCCTTCATACCGATCTCGCGGCACCTCATAACAAAAATCACATCGAGAGTCCGGCTAGCACCCGGCTGCATTCCCTACCTGCCCCAACATCAAGAAAAAAGGTATTCCGATGCACTCCACCCCGAGCGCTACCCCAGCGTCACAACGCAACGTGCTGCGCGGCGCCATCTTTATCATGGCGACGTCTTCGATCGGCCCGGCTTTTCTGACTCAGACGTCATTGTTCACCGAGAAGTATCTGGCGAGCTTCGCCTTCGCCATCGTCATATCGCTGCTAATCGACATCGGCGCCCAGCTCAATATCTGGCGTGTCATTACAGTGGCAAACCTGCGGGGTCAGGACGTGGCCAACCGGGTGATCCCGGGCATGGGCCATCTGATCTCAGCGTTCATCGTCCTGGGCGGCATTGCCTTCAATATCGGCAATATCGGCGGTGCCGGCCTGGCAATGAACGTGATTTTCGGTATACCGCCGGTGATCGGCTCGCTGATCGCCGCCGTGCTGATTATCGGCATCTTCCTGCTGCGCAATGCCAAGGGTGTGATGGACTCGATCATGCAGGTTCTCGGCCTGGTGATGCTGTGCATGATCGGCTACGCCATGCTGCAATCCAGCCCACCGCTGATGGAGGCGGTCAGCCGCAGCTTCAATCCGGACGATCCTCTGATTCTGCTGCTGCCGATCGTGACGCTGGTCGGCGGAACGGTAGGCGGATACATCTCCTTTTCCGGCGGGCATCGGTTGGTCGAAGCGGGGATAACAGGCGTACAGAACGTCGGCGTGGTAACACGCGCAGCGGTGATCGGCATTGCCACCACAGGCGTAGTGCGCATCTGCCTTTTCCTCGCCGCGCTCGGGGTCGTCAGCCAAGGTTTGAGCCTGGACGCGGCCAACCCGGCAGCGTCGGTGTTCTCGCACTCCATGGGCACGATCGGCTACAAGATGTTCGGCATCGTGTTGCTGGCCGCTTCAGTGTCTTCAGTGATTGGCGCTGCCTACACCAGCGTGAGCTTCATGTATTCACTGCATGAAAGCATCCAGCGCCACAACCAACGGATGGTCATCGCCTTCATCGCCTGCTCGACACTAATCTACAGTCTGGTTGGGCAACCGGTGAAGGTGCTGGTCGTTGCCGGAACGCTCAATGCGCTGGTCCTGCCGCTTGCGCTGGCCTGCATTCTCTGGGCGGCCAAGAAGCCTAGCATCGTCGGTAACGAGTACCGTCATCCGACCTGGATGCTGGTGTTCGGCCTGTTGGCCATGGTGGCCACAGCAGTTGGCGTGGTGATGTCGTTCAACGCCTTCGTGCAGTTCTGGCAGTCTTGACACAAACAGCGGAGGGCCCTTGCGCCCTCCTCTACAATCGCTGAGCGCTGAGCGCTTAGCCGCGCTCGCCAATCAACCACTCCAACGGCACTTCGTGCTGGCCACGCTCGTCGGTGATGAACAGCGCGCCTTCGCTGACCATCACGCTCCAGCTGACCGACCTTGGCAGATCGCGCGCGACGGCTTCCAGTGCTTCCTGCCCCACCGCTACCACGTTGATCTTTTTCAGACTGCGCACGCTGTCGAGCACCTTGGTCTGCCATACCCGCAGATTGCCGTAGGCCACCAGGCTGAAACGTTCGGCGCGCCGCGAGCACCAGGTGATCCGCTCGGCATCCGGCTGGCCAACTTCGATCCAGTGCAGCACGCGGTCATCGAGGCTCTTCTCCCAGAGCGCCGGCTCATCGACATCCGACAGCCCCCGACCGAACGCGAGCTTTTCGTCATACCAAAGCACGTAGGCGATCAGCCGTGCCACCAGCCGCTCCTCGGTTTCCGAGGGATGCCGAGCAACAGTGAAGCGCAGATCCTGATACACGTGGCGGTCAAGATCGGTGAGATTGATCTCTACCTTATAAGGTGTGGCTTGCAGGGCCATGACAGCTCCAGGCGGCAAAAGGAGCCGCAGTTTAGCCTATTGGCATAGCCTCAGAGGCGACCGTAGCGTCGGTTCCCGCGCCGCCCGGAGAAGGCAAAATCCGACGAGCGTTCTTTGACAATCGTTCTCATTATATTTAGCATCCACCTATTCGCAGACCCAACGGGTAGTTCATATGTACGTGTGTCTTTGCCAGGGCGTTACCGACGGCCAGATCCGTGAAGCCATCTACGAAGGATGCTGCAGCTATCGTGAAGTGCGAGACGCTACCGGCGTGGCTACCCAATGCGGTAAATGCGCGTGCGTCGCCAAGCAGGTTGTTCGCGAAACCCTGAGCGATATACAGAGTGCCAGCACATCTCTTGCTTACCCTGCAGGTTTTGCGCCCGCCTGAAACCCTGTCGATTTTCCGGAGCCGGGCGCATGCCCGGCTTTTTTCTGCCCGCAAATCAACACGTTGCCCGCAAGTCGCGGAACAGACTTATTCTTATTCCGGTTTACCCTTTTTAATTCAATGACTTAGGTTTGACAGAGCCCATCTTCGTGGCCAGACTGCGCTCACTACGAATCCGATTCGACGCAGGGCACGGACATGAAAGGCGACAAGCTAGTTATTCAGCATCTCAACAAGATTCTTGGCAACGAACTGGTCGCGATCAACCAGTATTTCCTGCACGCGCGCATGTATGAGGATTGGGGCCTCGGCAAGCTTGGCAAGCATGAGTACAAAGAATCCATCGACGAGATGAAGCATGCAGACAAGCTGATCAAGCGAATCCTGTTCCTCGAAGGCCTGCCTAACCTGCAGGACCTCGGCAAATTGCTGATCGGTGAAAACACTCGCGAAATGCTCGAATGTGACCTCAAGCTCGAGCAGGGTGGCATCCAGGATCTCAAGGTCGCGATCGCCTACTGTGAGAGCGTCGGTGACTACGGCACCCGCGAATTGCTCGAAGACATCTTGGAATCCGAAGAAGAACATATCGACTGGCTGGAAACCCAGCTGAGCCTGATCGGCAAGGTCGGCATGGAGAACTATCTGCAGTCGCAGATGGACGAGTAAAAGCGTCCGAGCCGTAATGAAACGGGAGCCTCGGCTCCCGTTTCTTCGTTATTGCCCAGCACCTCATCGTAAACACGAGCCGCTTTTTGCCCTGATCGAGCCGAAATGCAGACGAAAAAAAACCCGCGGCCAGGCGGGTTCTTTTTTGACGTCGCGATCAGGCGCCAGCTTTCTCAACGGCTTGCTTGATCAGCGGTTGCAGCTCACCCTTTTCGAACATTTCCAGGATGATGTCGCTGCCACCGACCAACTCGCCATCCACCCACAGCTGGGGGAAGGTCGGCCAGTTGGCATACTTCGGCAGATTGGTGCGGATTTCAGGATTTTGCAGGATGTCGACGTAGGCGAACTTCTCGCCACAGCCCATCACAGCCTGGGTCGCACGGGCAGAAAAGCCACACTGCGGGGCGTTGGGCGAGCCTTTCATATAAAGCAGCACCGGGTTCTTTTCGATCTGCTCTTTGATGGTTTCGATGATATCCATGGGGCACCTCGGCTAGTCTCGGTTGCCGCGCATTGTACAGAACAGCAGGCTAAAAGCCGAGTCACGTGCTCGGCTTTTATCAGCTCGCATCCGGCACGGCTCGCCTGCAGCGCAGGAATCTGGCGCGCTGAGGCCGATTTGCGCCGGCTGAGACTTTCTGGATAAGATCGCGCCTTTCCCGTTTCGTCGCCATCTATGCGACCCCTGTCGTAGGCCCTTCTTTTTCGTCGAAATCTCCGGCCTCGACTGCGGCAATGAAAGGTAGTTGATATGAGCGCAAGGCATTTTCTCTCACTGATGGATTGCACGCCCCAGGAGCTGTTAGGCCTGGTCCGTCGCGGCATCGAGCTGAAGGATCTGCGCGAGCGCGGCATTCTGTTCGAGCCGCTGAAAAACCGCGTCCTGGGCATGATTTTCGAAAAAGCCTCGACCCGCACGAGACTGTCTTTCGAAGCGGGGATGATTCAGCTCGGCGGCCAAGCCGTGTTTCTCTCGCCGCGCGACACGCAATTGGGCCGCGGCGAACCGATCAGCGACTCAGCCATCGTCATGTCGAGCATGCTCGACGCCATCATGATCCGCACTTTCGCTCATTCGACGCTGACCGAGTTTGCAGCGAACTCCTCGGTGCCGGTGATCAACGGCCTTTCAGACGATCTACACCCCTGCCAGCTGATGGCCGACATGCAGACTTTTCATGAGCTGCGCGGCAGCATCGCGGGCAAGACCGTCGCGTGGGTCGGGGATGGCAACAACATGTGCAACTCCTATATGGAGGCCGCGCTTCAGTTCGATTTCCAGCTGCGTATCGCTTGCCCGGCGGGCTACGAGCCCAAGAGTGAGCTGCTAACGCAGGCCGGAGACCGGGTACAGGTATTCCGTGACCCACGCGAAGCGGTAGCGGGTGCACACCTGGTCAGCACAGACGTCTGGGCCTCCATGGGCCAGGAGGACGAAGTCGCCGCTCGCATTGCCACCTTCCGCCCCTATCAAGTCGACCGCGCCTTGCTCGACGCGGCAGCCGAAGACGTCCTGTTCATGCATTGCCTGCCGGCGCATCGCGGCGAGGAGATCAGCCACGACCTGCTCGACGACAAGCGAGCAGTCGCTTGGCAACAGGCCGAAAACCGTCTGCATGTACAAAAAGCCCTGCTTGAGTTTCTGGTCGAGCCGGCATACCACCACGCATGAGCCATGAACCGCTGCTGCATCTGCGCAACCTCGACTGCGGCTATGGCGGTCAGAGCATCGTGCAGAGTCTCAATCTGCACCTGAATCGCGGCGATATCGGCTGTCTCCTGGGGCCATCCGGTTGCGGTAAAACCACTACATTGCGGGCTATCGCCGGGTTCGAGCACGTCAACGAAGGCGAGATCCAGCTCGGCGACGCTGTGCTTTCGCGCCGTGGTTTCACCCTGGCGCCCGAGAAGCGCAGGGTCGGCATGGTGTTTCAGGACTATGCTCTGTTCCCGCATCTGACCGTGACGGAAAACATTGGCTTCGGCATCCGCAAGCATCCGCAATCGCAACGCATCGTGCGAGAAATGCTTGACCTGGTGCACCTGTCGCCGCTCGGCAAGCGCTATCCGCACGAGCTTTCCGGCGGCCAGCAACAACGTGTTGCGCTCGCCCGAGCCCTTGCGCCCGAGCCGGAACTGCTATTACTAGACGAGCCCTTCTCCAACCTCGATGGCGATCTGCGCCGACGTCTGAGCCACGAGGTTCGCGAAATTCTCAAGGCGCGTGGCACCAGCGCCATTCTCGTCACCCACGATCAGGAAGAAGCCTTCGCTGTCAGCGATCAGGTCGGTGTGTTCAAGGATGGTCGGCTGGAACAGTGGGACACGCCGTTCAACCTCTACCATGAGCCGCTTACACCCTTCGTGGCGAGTTTCATAGGCCAGGGGTATTTCATCCGCGGCCAGCTGATTGACCCGGAGACAGTCCAGACCGAACTGGGCGTCATTCGCGGCAACCGCGCCTACACCATGCCGGCTGGCAGCTCGGTGGACGTCCTGCTGCGTCCGGATGACATCGTCTATTCGCCGGAAAGCAGACTCAAGGCGCTCATCGTCGGCAAGACTTTTCTTGGCGCCTCGACGCTGTATCGCCTGCAGCTGCCTACCGGCAATCAGCTGGAGGGGATATTTCCCAGCCACGCGGACTACCCGACAGGCCAGGAAGTCGGTATTGCCATTGCTGCCGACCATTTGGTGGTGTTTCCCGCGCAGGGCAGCGTTGCCGCCCACGAAAAGCTGCCAGACGCGGGCGTGCGCCGCTACAGCAGCAACGTCTGATTGCTGCTACGCCTTAGCCCTCCAACGATCCTTGCGCCGCCTCGCCACCTCGTGTCTTGAGGCGGCGCCCCTTGAAGAATTCACTCAGCACTTGGCTGCACGCCTCCGCGCTCACCCCGCCTTCGATCAGCACGCGGTGGTTGAGGAACTGCTGCGAAAAGAATTCTCCGCGACTGACCGCAACGCCAGCCTTGGGCTCCGTGGCGCCATACACCACCCGCTGAATACGCGAGTGGACGATCAATCCTGCGCACATGCTGCAAGGCTCAAGCGTCACGTACAGCGTGCTGCCCGGCAACCGATAGTTTCCCAGGCTCACCGCTGCATCGCGAATAGCGACCATCTCAGCGTGAGCACTGGGGTCGTGAGTGGAGATCGGACAATTGAAACCGCGGCCGATAACCTTGCCATCCTGTACGACCACCGCACCGACCGGCACCTCTCCTAGTCTTGCGCCTTCGGCCGCAAGCAACAACGCCTCGCGCATGAACTCATCATCGCGGGAACGATCAATGATCATCGGCTTCCTCATCTATTCCACCCGATTGTCGCTTCCATCAAACCACTTCAATCGCAGCCATCAGCCCGGTTTCCATGTGATCGATCACATGACAGTGGAACATCCAGACGCCTGGATTATCCGCCACCAGCGCGATTCGGGCCGTCTCGTTCTTGCCGAGCAAGTAGGTGTCGGTATACCAGGGATCGATTCGTTTGCGGTTGGACGAGATGACCTTGAAGGTCATGCCGTGTAGATGAATCGGGTGCTGATATTGGCTGAGGTTGCGCAGCTCGAATATGTAATGATCGTTTTTCTTCAAGGTGGCAATGGGCCGATCCGCACAGGTCTTGTCATTGATGTCCCAAGCCTGACCATTGATCTGCCAGAACGTGAACGCGTCGCCCTGCCCCGCATCGCTGGACAACGTGCCGGCCCACTCGAAGTTGAAGCGCAGCGTTTCGGCCCGCTGCAGGTCCGGTTCAGCGATTGGGTTGGCTGGCAGCGGTGCCGGCCAGTTACCCTCGTCTTCTGTCGTGGCGATCGAAGAGAGGGTCGCCAGCCGCAATGGACCATTGCGCAAAGATAGCTGCTCGCCAGCAGGCGGCACTTTCAAGGCCAGGTCGATGCGCATGCCCGGCCCCAGCCAATAGGTTTTGCCTAGCGGCCGCGGCGCGATCGGGTTGCCATCGATCGCATAGATACGCGCATTACCGCCCGGCAGATTCACACGATAAGTGACAGTGTTGGTGAGATTGATGATGCGCAAACGCACCACTTGGCCCGCCGGCAGTTCAAGGGTCGGCGCGTGCTCGCCATTGATGGTCGACAACACGCCAGGTGTTCCTCCTCGGGCAGCTTCTCGCGGTACGCTGAAATCGGTGAAGTGTCCCTGCTTGTCGACATGCCAGTTCTTAAGGCTAAGCGTTCGCTCATGGCGAAACCCGCTCGGCTCGCGCTCTTCGACAATCAACGGCCCTACCAGGCCGCGCCCCAACTGCTCGGCGCTCGACGTGTGTGGGTGATACCAGAAACTACCCGCGTCCGGCACTTGAAACAAATAATCGAACGACTCGCCGGGCAAGACAGGCAGCTGGGAAACATAAGGAACCCCATCCATATTCAGCGGCAGGCGGATGCCATGCCAATGGATAGTGGTGGGCTCCGGCAGGTGATTGGTGAAGCGCACCCGCAACCACTCCCCCTGTCTGGCGCGCAGTTCGACGCCCGGCGCCTGCCCACCGTAGCACCATGCTGGGGTCTTGGTGCCGGCGATCAACTCGATATCAGCTGGAGCTGCGATCAGCTCGTAATCATGTGTCACGGGATCAGCGGGACGTCCAAGCCAATAGCGTGCTCCGCCACCGGCAACGCCCAGCGCCGCTAGCCCAGCTAACCCGGACAGCACTTTCCTTCGGGTAAAAGTCATTTCATTCTCATCAAAACTGCACGAGCAGTGGCACAAACAACTAGATTGGAATCGCTCGCATTTGCATCATGCTACAGCTTCGTGCGCTATGTCGCAGCATGCAAGCAATGCCCTTGCAAGCCCCTCAATTAATAACAGCGAACCCTAGCGCCTAATCCCGCGTCTACTTAAGGAGACATTCATCCATATCGAGGAGGCGCCATGCACCCCACTGCAGCCCAGGCCAAAGGCGAAGTCAGCCGAGGCATCACCTGGCTCGCTCGAAGCGGCTACGCCGCACGAGGCGTTGTCTATCTGATTGTCGGCATATTCGCCTTTATGGCCGGCATCGGCAGCGGAAACACCGTCGGTACCAAAGGCGCCATTCAACAATTGTTAGGGCAGCCTTTCGGGGAGACCTTGCTCTGGATCATGGTTGTCGGTCTCGTGGCTTACGTGGCGTGGCGCTTAACTCAGGCGATCACCGATCCGGAAGGTCATGGCACCGATGCCAAGGGCCTAGCGATCCGTGCAGGTCTCGTAGGTAGTGCCGTGGCCTATACCCTGCTTGCCCTATTCACCCTTGGGCTGCTTGGTAGCTCCATCGGCGGGTCAGGCGCCAGCGGCGGGTCAGGCGGCGATTTCCTGTCGGGCCTGCTTGGTTGGAAATACTCGAACTACCTGATCTATCTGGTTGCGCTAGTACCCTTGGGCGTTGGTATTGCCCACATCATCAAGGGCTGGAAAGCCAAGTTCGAAAAGTACTTCTACGCATCCGAACACGTCATGAAATGGGTTCGCCCGATTTCCCGCGCAGGTCTCATCGCACGCGGCGTCGCCTTTCTAGTTGTTGCCGGCATGCTCTTCACAGGTGGCCGCCACTACGAGCCAACCAACCCGCCGGGCCTGGAAGATGCTCTGAACGCTCTGCAAAACTTGCCCTTCGGCACGTTCTGGCTATCGCTGGTTGGCCTTGGATTAGTGGCCTTCGCTATTTACAGCTTCTCCGAAGCGATCTGGCGCCGTATCGATACGCCGGCCGTCATGCACTGACTGAACGCGAGTAGAAGCCCCGGCACGTCGGGGCTTCTACTCGCCAAGGCGGTCCGGGAATGGTACGGCTAGGTTACCTTCGACGCGGACGGCAATTTTCGACCAGAGCGGTTCGCAGAACTCGGACGCGAGCGGTGCCGAAAACGTAGACGCGACCGCCCTAACGTCCTCGCTGGAACACGACCGAACCAAGAAAGTCTTGTTCGAACGCGAGTGAATACAGGATCGCCAGCGGTTACTAAGGCTCTCGAAGCTCGCAGCGCAACGTTTCGAAAAGCTACCGCTGTTTAGTGATATAAGTGGTTTCCCTGCGCGCTTGAGCTTTGCGGCCAATCGAGTACGAAAACAAGCATGGACGAACGTCCCGCGTTGATTCACTCCCCTCTGAACTGCTGAAAAAAAGCAGGTACGACATTGGCATCTTGTCGGCGCCAGCTGCGACTGGATCGTAAGCCTGTTGGAACATATGGCTATCAAGCACAGGGCCAGTGGCCACTAGACAGCCGCCCTCCAGGCTCGTACCGTGCTTCAGATGCGCTGCGAACGGCTCTCTTCCCTTTCTCTTTTACTGTGTTTCCTAGGCAGTCAACTCAAACAGCCGACGCGATAGAACCGGACTTCAAGGAACAGCATTGATGCAAGGAACACAACCGGAACACCTTCGCCAGCGCGACGCCCGCCCGGAGTTCTGGCAGCTTTCAATGCGTTGCTGTCAGTTGGCGGGTAGCGTCGATGTAGCCTTTTTATTCATCTTCCTCATTCTTGGCTCACCGATTCTGGCCTGGATAAACGTGGTCAGCGTGGCGATGTATATCTATGCCTATCGCGCATTCCAACAGCGAAGAAATCAGCTCGCGGTCATGCTGATACGCATTGAAGTGCTTGTTCATGCCGGACTGGGAACGGTGCTGATTGGTTGGGAAAGCGGCTTCCACTATTTTCTGCTGATGTTTATTCCTGCCCTGTTCGTCAGCATGCCCACGCGCACCGCCTGGATATACGCGGGGTGGCTATGGGCCTACTACGTCGGACTGGACGTATTGATGTGGTTCATTGAACCGCTGCAACCCATCTCCTCCAGTGCGCTGCTGGGCGTGCACGTGTTCAACCTTACCGTGGTCTTCTGCATGTTCAGCTATCTCGCGCTGTTCTATGTGGCCACGGTGACCCGGGCACACAGGAAGCTGGCGTCAATGGCAACCACCGACTCACTGACCGGTCTATTCAATCGTCGACACATGATTGAACTCGCTGAAAAGGTCCTGGCGCGACACCAGCGCCACCCCACCAACCTCACCTTGATGCTGATGGACATTGACCACTTCAAGCAGGTCAATGACCAGTATGGTCACGACATGGGCGATCGCGTTCTCCAAGCGGTGAGCGATCTACTCAAACAATCAATGCGTGACCAGGACTTCATCGGCCGTTGGGGCGGCGAAGAGTTTCTGTCGATTCTGCCGGATACGGATTTCAGCCATGCGGGCGACAGCGCCGAGCGTATACGCAAGAGTGTCGAGGAACTGGAACTCTACAGCGATGACATACGAGTCTGCATTACGCTGTCGATCGGCATCACCCAGTATCGTGCAGACGAGTTGCTCAGTGATGCGATCGCACGCGCCGACGTTGCGCTCTACGAAAGCAAATCCGCTGGGCGTAACAGGGTTGAGGTCGCTGTGGTTTAGCGACAAACAATCAGAAGCCCGCAGTTACGCGGGCTTCAGGCTTTTCTGCTAATCAGTGTCGGCCAGCGCCAGACACCCGATCATTCCCACTCAATAGTCGCCGGCGGCTTGCTCGATACGTCGTACGTCACGCGTGAGATACCGTCGATTTCGTTGATGATGCGGTTGGAGACCTTCTCCAGCAGCTCATACGGCAGATGTGCCCAGCGTGCAGTCATGAAGTCGATGGTTTCTACCGCACGCAGTGCAACGACCCAGGCGTAGCGGCGACCATCGCCCACCACACCTACGGATTTGACCGGCTGGAACACCACGAAGGCCTGGCTGGTCTTGTGGTACCAGTCGAAGTTACGCAGTTCCTGGATGAAGATGTGGTCCGCGCGACGCAGCAGGTCGGCGTACTCCTTCTTCACCTCGCCGAGGATGCGCACGCCCAGGCCCGGGCCTGGGAAGGGATGGCGATAGACCATGTCGTAAGGCAGGCCGAGTTCAAGGCCGATCTTGCGGACCTCGTCCTTGAACAGCTCGCGCAGGGGCTCGACCAACTTGAGGTTCATCTCCTCCGGCAGGCCACCGACGTTGTGGTGCGACTTGATCACGTGGGCCTTGCCGCTCTTGGCACCAGCGGACTCGATGACGTCCGGGTAGATGGTGCCCTGAGCGAGGTACTGGATGTTGTCGAGCTTGCTGGCCTGGGCATCGAACACGTCGATAAAGGTTCGGCCGATGATCTTGCGCTTCTTTTCCGGATCAGCTTCGCCGGCGAGGTTATCGAGGAACTGTGCCTCGGCGTCGGCACGGATCACCTTGACACCCATGTTCTCAGCGAACATCGCCATTACCTGGTCGCCTTCGTGCAGACGCAGCAGGCCGTTGTCGACGAACACGCAGGTCAGTTGATCACCGATGGCTTTGTGCAACAGCGCCGCAACGACCGACGAATCGACACCGCCGGACAGGCCCAGCAGCACATTGGCCGAACCGACCTGATTGCGAACCTGCTCGACCAGATCATCGACGATGTTGGACGGCGTCCACAGCGCTTCGCAGCCGCAGATTTCCAGCAGGAAACGCGACAGAATGCGCCCGCCCTGACGGGTATGGGTCACTTCCGGGTGGAACTGCACGCCATAGTAGCGACGGTCATCATCACCCATGGCAGCAATCGGGCAGCTCGGTGTGCTGGCCAGGATGTGGAAGCCTTCCGGCAGCGTCGTTACCTTGTCGCCGTGACTCATCCAGACGTCGAGGCCGAACACGCCGTCGTCGTCCATGTGGTCTTCGATGCCATCGAACAGCTTGGACTTGCCAACCAGATCGACGCGCGCGTAACCGAACTCGCGCTCATCCGAACCCTGCACCTTGCCGCCCAGCTGCTCCGACATGGTCTGCATGCCGTAACAGATACCGAACAGCGGTACGCCGAGATCGAACACGGCCTGCGGCGCGCGCGGGCTACCTTCGGCGTGCACGGACTCCGGGCCACCAGCCAGGATGATGCCGCGCGGCGCGAAGTCGCGAATGTCCTCATCGCTCATGTCGAACGGATGCAATTCGCAGTAGACGCCGAGCTCGCGCACGCGACGGGCGATCAGCTGGGTGTACTGCGAGCCGAAGTCCAGAATCAGGATGCGGTGAGCGTGAATGTCTTGATGGGCCATTTTTTTCCCCTGGGAAAAACGGCTGAAGGCTGATCGCAAGCGGCTGAACGAGACACTGCCCATCCAGCCGCTCGGCGATCAGCCTCCAGCGACAGAAATATCAACCAACCCGGTAGTTGGGCGCTTCCTTGGTGATCTGCACATCATGCACATGGGACTCGGCCATGCCGGCACCGGTGATGCGCACGAACTGCGGGTGGGTGCGCATGTGATCGATGGTCGCGCTACCGGTATAGCCCATGGAGGCGCGCAGGCCGCCCATCAGCTGGTGAATGATTGCCGCCAGCGAGCCCTTGTACGGCACGCGCCCTTCGATGCCTTCCGGCACCAGCTTTTCGGCGCCAGCGGAAGAGTCCTGGAAGTAACGATCCGACGAACCCTGCGCCTGGGACATGGCGCCCAGCGAGCCCATGCCGCGGTAGGCCTTGTAGGAGCGGCCCTGGAACAACTCGATCTCGCCCGGAGCTTCCTCGGTACCGGCGAACATCGAGCCCATCATCACGGCATTGGCACCGGCGACGATAGCCTTGGACAGGTCACCGGAGAAGCGGATGCCGCCATCGGCGATCATCGGCACGCCGGTGCCTTCAAGGGCAGCCGAGACGTTGGCGATAGCGGAAATCTGCGGCACACCGACACCAGCGACGATGCGCGTGGTGCAGATCGAACCTGGGCCGATGCCGACCTTGACCGCGTCAGCGCCAGCCTTGACCAGATCCAGCGCAGCTTCGGCCGTGGCGATGTTGCCGCCAATGACCTGCACCTGCGGGAAGTTATCCTTCACCCAGCGAACGCGGTCGAGCACGCCGCGGGAATGGCCGTGTGCGGTGTCTACAACGATCACGTCGACGCCGGCAGCAGCCAACGCTTCGACACGTTCAGCCGTATCAGCGCCAGTCCCAACGGCAGCACCGACACGCAGGCGGCCCTGATCATCCTTGGAGGCCAGCGGGTAAGTCTTGGCCTTCTCGATATCACGGAAGGTCACCAGGCCGCGCAGGTGGAAGTTGCCGTCGACCACCAGCATCTTTTCGATGCGGTGCTCGTAGAGTTTGGTTTTGATTTCCTCGAGCCCGGTGCCTTCCTGAACGGTGATCAGCTTTTCCTTCGGCGTCATGATCGCGGCAACCGAATCACCGACGTTCGGTGTGAAGCGCAGGTCGCGCCCGGTGACGATACCCACCAGCTCTTTGCCCGAGACCACAGGGAAGCCAGAGAAACCAAGCTCCCGCGCCTTGCGCAGCAGTTCGCTGATCTTGGTTTCAGGCGTCACGGTCGCCGGATCGTGAACGATGGCCGTTTCGTGGCGCTTGACCTTGCGCACCTCAGCGGCCTGCTGCTCGACATTCATGTTCTTGTGAATGATGCCGATGCCGCCTTCCTGCGCCATGGCGATGGCCAGACGGGCTTCGGTGACGGTGTCCATTGCCGCCGAAACAAGGGGAATGTTCAGCTCGATTTCGCGGGTCAGGCGGGTCTTGAGGCTGACATCTTTCGGCAGGACCTCGGAATATCCCGGGATCAGGAGAACATCATCGAAAGTCAAGGCTTCTTGGCTGATACGCAGCATGGCGGGGGCTCCCAGGCGGGAAAAAGGAAGCGCGGCATTATACCCACGCACACCATTACGCTCAATGCAGTTGTAAGGTCCGCCGCGCGCGCTCCGCTTCGTTACGCCGACAAAATGACTGGCCAGTCACCTCTACGCAACCACCACCGCCACCTTGAATCCCAGCCGTCCAGCGAACTCGTCAAGAAAGGACTGCGCAAATACAGCCTCGCCCCAACCGTTGAAGATGAAGCCAAGATTAGAAAAGCCGCAGGCAGGAATGAACAGGAAGCCGTTGATGTCATCCTCGTACCCGCATTCCGGACAGGTGAAGGTGTCGGTCTGTGCAGGCATCCACTCGTCGAGACTCTCGAACAGCGCCTCACCAATCTCTTGCCGACATTCAGGGCATCCGGCCTCCTCGGCAAACGCCCGGGTCGGCGTGTAGATGCAGCGCTTGGTCACGACCTCCAAGCCATTGATCGGCTCAGCGAACGGCAACCGCTCAGGGTGCAGCACAACGTTGCGCGCACCCGATCCAAGCGCATAGGCCATGCCGCCAACACTGCGCCCACAGGTAGTTGGCAGCGCCTCGACGATGCGCCGCTCGGCAAGCCAACGCAGGATCATTCGCGCCTTGGCTTCATGGCCAGGAAAGGATGAGATACGCGGCACGACGATCGCTTGACTATGACTCATGACTGACTCGAAAGGAGGCGAAGAAAGCGGCGCAGCTTAATGACTACTCACCGCAGGTCAACGACGCAGCGTCGACTGTTGTCCGTTGAGCCATTCGCCCTCAGCGCCTAACCATACTTTCCCTTATCATCCCGGCATGCTCAAAGATCCTTTCCAACGCCTCAATCTCGACCGTGAAGTGCTGACCGTCAGCCAGCTCAACGGTCGCGCGCGGCTGCTGCTCGAAGATGTCTTCGCCCAGGTGTGGGTAGAAGGCGAAATATCCAACCTGTCCAAGCCGGCATCCGGCCACGTCTACTTCACGCTGAAGGACAAGAGTGCGCAGGTGCGCTGCGCGCTGTTCCGACAGAACGCCTTGCGTGTGCGTCAGGCATTGCGCGACGGCCTCGCGGTGAAAGTGCGCGGACGGGTGTCCTTGTTCGAGGGCCGCGGCGACTATCAGCTGATTCTCGACAACGTCGAGCCAGCGGGCGACGGCTCGCTACGCCTGGCCTTCGAAGCGCTAAAAGACAAGTTAAGCGCCGAAGGCTTGTTCGACGCCGCCGGCAAGCGCGCCCTGCCCGCTCACCCGCAACGTATTGGCATCGTCAGCTCGCCTACCGGAGCGGTGATCCGCGACATCATTTCGGTGTTCCGTCGACGTGCGCCGCATGTTGCCCTGACGCTGGTACCGACCCCAGTCCAGGGCCGCGAAGCGACGGCACAAATCGTCCGTGCGCTGGAACTGGCCGACCGTGGCGGCTTCGATGCGCTGATCCTGGCGCGCGGCGGCGGCTCATTGGAAGACCTGTGGTGCTTTAACGAAGAACTGATCGCACGCGCCGTGGCAGCCTGCGAGACGCCGATCGTTTGCGCCGTGGGCCATGAAACCGACGTTTCCATTGCCGACTTCGTTGCCGATGTGCGCGCACCGACCCCGTCAGCCGCGGCCGAACTCCTGGCTCCCAGCAGCGCCGACGTGCGCCAGCGACTCGATGGCCTGCGCCAGCGCTTGCTGCTGCGGATGCGGGACCGTTTACACCGCGAGGCATCTCGCCTCGAAGGCCTGACACGCCGGCTGCGACACCCCGGCGAGCGTCTGCAACAACAGGCACAGCGCATCGACGATCTCGAACAACGCCTGCTGCGCGGCATCGACCGTCGGCTAGGCGCCGGGCAGGAACGCCTCGCCCGTCTCGAAACACGCCTTGCGGGCCAGCACCCAGGCCGAAACCTGAACCTGTTGCGCCAACGCCTCGATCATCTGTCCAGCCGCCTACCCCGAGCGATGCAGGACACCCTGAAAGGCCATCGCCAACATTTACAGGGACTGGCGCAGACGCTGAATGTCGTCAGCCCGCTCGCCACCTTGTCACGTGGCTACAGCATCCTGCTCGACGAGCGCGGCCAGGCCATTCGGCATGCGGGCCAGACCCAGCCCGGCCAACGACTCAGGGCGCGTCTGGGCGAAGGCGAGCTGGACGTCAGGGTCGAAGACAACCATCAAACGCCCGTCACCTTGTCACTGCTGGACTAACCCACTTTCTGCCCAGGACTCTTATGCGTTTTGCTCTTGCCCTGCTGCTCTGCCTCTCACTACCCGCCCACGCCGAAGGTTTTCTCACCCGTCTGCTCAACAAACCCGTACCGGGGGGCGTTGCGGTAATCGACCTGGGTAACGATGCCAGCGCACCGAAAGCACGGTACGACGGCAAACCCGTGCTGGTGGTACGCGAAGATGACCAGCGCTGGATCGCCATTGTCGGCGTTCCGCTGTCGGTCAAAGCCGGTCAGCAGTCGCTGGAAGTCGACGGCCAGGCACATAGCTTCCGTGTCGAACCGCGCACCTACCGCGAACAGCGCATCACCTTAAAGAACCAGCGCCAGGTCAACCCCAACCCCGCCGACCTCAAGCGTATCGAGCGCGAACTGGACGAACAGACACGGGCCTATAGGCAGTTCAGCCCGCGCCAGCCCAGTAACCTCTTATTCGACAAGCCGGTCAACGGCCCGCTGTCCTCGCCATTTGGGCTGCGCCGCTTCTTCAATGGTGAAGAGCGCAACCCGCATTCCGGGCTGGATTTCGCTGCGAAGACCGGTACACCGATCAAGACACCGGCTGCCGGCAAGGTCATTCTCACCGGCAATTATTTCTTCAATGGCAAAACCGTGTTCGTCGACCACGGCCAAGGCCTGATCAGCATGTTCTGTCATTTGTCGCAGATTGATGTGAAGGTCGGCGACGAGCTTTCCCGTGGTGCCATGCTCGGCAAGGTCGGCTCCACCGGCCGAGCCACCGGCCCGCATCTACACTGGAACGTCAGCCTAAACGATGCACGGGTCGACCCGTCGATCTTCATCGGTGCGTTCAAACCCTGACCCGCCCCAAGGACCCCATATGC
>Ga0208045_1000222_pt1 | contig 27324 bp, 21 predicted proteins | sample PL_2010_200m_FD_184160 | JGI IMG/M metagenome (GOLD analysis project Ga0208045, IMG submission 184160) | Freshwater microbial communities from Powell Lake, British Columbia, Canada to study Microbial Dark Matter (Phase II) - PL_2010_200m... | ecosystem: Environmental > Aquatic > Freshwater >...
TTCTGTGCTTCACGAAATTGAATATGGGCAGGACGATCTTATGCTTCACCCAATTGAAAGGAGGAGCAAATATCGGCAGAACGACCCCGTGTTTCATGAAATTGAACGTGCGCAAGACAATTCTGTGTTTCACCCAATTAAAATAGGGTAAAAGTGTTGGCGGGATGAAGTTGCGTTTTCTCCGATATGCCGGACGCTTGGATGATTTTGGCATAATGGTTTCAAGGCCGGACGGCGGTACCGGCGCCATAAATTTGCTTTTCTGTCTCTCAATCCACTCCCTTACCGGCGTGGGATCCTGCTTGGCAAGCTTGAAGATAGTTTCGTCGGACTCCTTCCTTTTCTGCTGTACGAGCCGCCGCTCTCTTAGAGCACTCGGAAGATTTAAGATATTCCAACCCAGGGCAAAGATAGGTATGCTGATATAAGCAATTTTTTTAGTGAAAGGGAGCTGATATTTGTTGGTCTGGAAATATCCTACAATGGCGAACCAGTAACCGATCAGGATATACAGGATTTGGCGGGAAAGATTTTTCTTTTCGTAATTTTTTATTGCCGAACGCAGGGCATTCTTTTTGCAAAAATAAAGTTTTCTATATTGGTTCCCCTGGTAGCTGGCGCTGTGCTTATGATATACAATCGCATCTTTCTCGAAGAATATGCGGTAACCCGATATGTTCGCGCGCCAGCTCCAATCCAGGTCTTCGAAATAAGCGTTGAATTTCTCGTCGAGAAAGCCGACGTTTTGGAGCGCGGCGGCGCTCACGAGCGACGCTCCCCAGCATGCTCCGAGCACCTGGCAACTCTTTTTCTTTCCGAACTGGCGCTGGAGACCGAAGTTGGCGTCGTAGCCGTCGCCGTTCCAATCAATTGTTCCTCCCTGGCTGTTGATAATCTCCGGATGATTGAAGAAAAACATATTTGATGTGACGGCGGCAATGCGCGGGTCGCTTTTTGCCCTCTGGGTGAGCGCGCCAAGCCAGTTCTCGTCAACTCTTGTGTCATTATTCAAAATCGCTATAAAAAGGGGATTATAGGCATGGAGCGAATAATGCAACCCTTCGTTCACCGCTCCCACGAACCCCCGGTTTTTCGGGAGTGTAAGGATGTCCGCCGCGGGAAAGCGCTCGCGGAGATATTCCGGAGTACCGTCGGTCGAAGCGTCGTCCACCAGGAGAATTTTGAAATTTTTGTATTTCTGAGTGGCGAGAGAATTCAGACATTCCCCAAGGAGATGTTTGCCGTTAAAGCTGGGGATGAGAACAATTGTTTTGCAGGACATTCTCACAATGTGCGGTAATAATCGAGAACTTCTTTTGTTTTGCCGAATGCTTTGAGTTCACCGTTGTGGAGCAGAATGGTGCGGTCGCAGTGCTCGGCGATTATGGATAAATTGTGGCTGGCGAGCAGAATCGTTTTCCCCCGGTTTTTATACTCACTGAAAATAGAAAGGCACTGGGGGAAAAAATCCTTGTCGCCGACGGCGAAAATTTCGTCGAGTAAAAGAACATCGGGATTGGTTTGAATCATTATGGCAAAGGCCAGGCGGGCGGTCATTCCGGCCGAAAAGTTCTTGAGTTTCATGTCCCTGAATCTTTCAACGCCGGCGAAGGCGAAAACCTCATCTAGGCTTTCCTTTATCGTTTTTCTCGGTATGCCAAGGATTGTTCCGTAAAGATAAAGATTTTCTTGGGCGGTTAATTCGCCGTGAAATCCAACCGTTAGGCTTAGAAGTGGCGCCACCCTGCCTTCGATTTGGAAAGTACCGCTCGTGGGCGGTACTATGCCGCTCAAAATTTTAAGCAGAGTAGTTTTCCCGCTACCGTTCTTGCCGATAAGCCCGATCATCTCTCCCCTTTTTATCGAGAAGCTGACGTTTTTTAAGGCATAAAAATCCTCGTAACTCATTTGATTTTTTACATAACCCAAAAGCGTTTCGAAGAGCGTTGTCCGCTTCTCGTGCGGTATTTTATACAGTTTTGCGAGTTCGTTTGCTTCAATCATGGTTTTGGTTCGATGTGCTCACCATGACCCTGAGTATATTGAGGGGTCATAATTGTTCAACCAATTCTCTCCCGTGTTTCTTGAACACTATCCAGCCTATGGCTAAGACAATGGCAACGATAATTGTAGTGATTAAAAGCTGTTTCGGCTCCGGAAAAAAGTTATATATAGTGGCGTTCCGAGCGTCAACGATGATGCGGGCCAGGGGATTCAAGAGATACCATTTTATGTATTCATCCGGCACCATTTTGTACTGATAAACGAGGGGTGTTATCCAGAAAAGCATTTGGAGGAAAATGTCCCAAATATGGCCGAAATCGCGGAAACGCATGTAGATGGGAACTATGATAAGGGAGACGCCGACGGTAAAGAGGACAAGAAGCAGAACAAGGAACAGCAGGGCCAAGACGCTCCAGTTCAGGGTCAGGCCGAAGCCGAAAAAGAATATGAAAAAAATTACAAGATTGATAAGAAACGTCCAGAATGAGTGGACGATGGCGCTCAAGACGACAATGAGGGGGGAAAGCCTTGTTTTTTGAAGAAGCTGGGCCTTGGATGTGATGCTCACGGAGCTGTCCTTCGTCGCATCGGCGAAGAAGTTCCAGATGACAATGCCCAAAAGCAAATATATCTGGTAATTCTCTATGCCGACTTTCAGAAAATAGAAGAAGACGACATAAAGAATGCCGAGCATCATGAAGGGTTTTAAAAAGCTCCAAAGAAGGCCGAGGAAAGAGCTGTAATATTTCAGTTTGAAATCCAACCGGCTAAGCTCGTAGATGAGGTTCAAATTATGTTTGAATTTATTCATTATTGGAAATTTTGTTGTAGGATGCGTGGGCGACGGCGGTAAGTGATTTAACGTTACCATCCCTGAGGTACATTGTGGCATACAGCCGGGAAAAGAAGGTCGGTTCGTTAAACAGGAGCTTTAGGCCGTTAATGCGGTTAAGCAGAAAATTCTGAAGTTGGGAGCCGTTTTCCCTCAATTTTTCCATTATCCCGTCGGGTACGGGAACGCCGAGATAATTTTTCCCCAAACCCAGGTAAAAGTAAACTTGTGACGAAGCGTTTGCCTCACGTGAAAGCCGCACGACCCTTTGCCAGTCGATGTTCTTTCTTCGTACCCTGTCGCAGAGATCGGCCAGGTACTTCAAAAGACACGGCTGCGAGTAAAAATCCGTGAGCCGGGGAATGTGCTTCGAAAAATGGCATCCCTCGAGCACGATCGAATCCTCCGGTTTGAACGTGTACAGGTTTTCACCCACCTCCTCGGCGTCGAGGTTGTCCGGGACTAGCCTGAACGGCAGGTTCCAAAGAAAGAACCTGTGGTGGATCTCGAAGAGCGCCCCGTTCGGGGCGTAATAGGAAATGTCCTTCTCATTTGGTTCCGGGCTCAAAATTCTCCTTTTCCTGCCCTGATTTTGGCGCGGGGGCGAGTTCTTTTTGATTAACGCCAGAATCTCGTTTCTGAAGGCGTCGGAATTCCCCAGATCCCTGTTGATCGAATAGGCGATTTCCTTCACGTTCTCCGGCAGGGACATGTCCATGTCCTTTCCCTCGGTCAGAAAACCCTTCTTTGCGAGAAAATCGTCGAAGGCGTCGAGGTCTTTTTCATTCACGAAGAGGTCGATATCGGCCGCATACCGTACCCCGCGGTCACGGTCGTCTTGCGTAACCAGAAAAGGCGGGTTTTTGAAGAGAAAAACCGGGAGCGGAAACGGTCTCAACTCCCGGAGGGCGTCCTCAAGTACGGCATTCGTTCGTCTCACGATACGCTGTCTTTCTTCGAGCCACTTTTCCAGTCCTTTAGGTCCGTCGCCCGTCTTCAGTAGGCCGAAGTAACACATGCCGTCGAGCGTCGTCCTCTTTATGAGCTGCTGCAATTTTTGGATGTCGATCGCGGCGAAGTCGATTCGGACCGGCTCGGGATAAAAAAAATTCCTTATCAAGCCGAGAACGGCCGATTTTTCCATGTTGGAATGGGTAAAAGTGGTCATAAGAGCTTTAGAAACGCTTTGATTTGTCTTATTATATACCATATCGCCGTCAGGCGTTTGTGATATGAAGATAATGTATTTTATCTCTTCCGTCGTCCACGGACAGGGGGGTCACCTTTATAGCTTGAGGGATCTCGTGAAAGGTCTCGACGGGAGCGGGGTGGAACCGGTCATCGTCGTGGTGGGCGACGGTAAGCCGACGCGCGTTCTCGACGGTCTGGCTTGCCGGAAATATTTTCTTTTCGTGCGCCGGGCCGATGAAACGGAGTCGGTGCTCGAAAAGTTGGAATCGATAGCGCGCTTCGAACGGCCCGATGTCATTCACTCCTGCAGTAATACCGCACTGTTTCACGCGATGTATTTAAGCAAGATTTACCGGATACCCCACATTCATACTCATCCCGGCGGAACAAATCCAGAATTTTTACCCAAAATTCCCTACCTTATCACGTATAGCGAAGAGAATAGGAAATTCTTTGCGAGCCACCCGAAGCATCGGGAGATGGAAATTTTCTATCTTCCGAGCCGGGTAGCAAGGATCGTTCCCGACCTTGCGCGAACGGAAAAGCTGAAAAAAGGATTGAAACTTCCCATCGGCCACGTTTTTTTGAGGGTGACGAGAATTTGCGGGATGTACAGGGAGAGCTTTCTGAAAAGCATCGCCCTGGTCCGGAAGTTGAATGAAGACGGTCTCAGGGCCAATCTGGTCATATTGGGCATAAATGAGGACCAGTCGGTCTACGAAGAATTGAAATCGCACGAAAGCGCCTCGATAAGAGTGGTGGCCGAGGACGAATATATTCACGATGCCGATGACCTCATGGAAATAGCCGATTGTGTCATCGGAGCGGGCAACAGTTTCATGGCGGCCGCCTCCCTCGGGAAAATTCTGCTTACCTCCCCATCGTTCACACGCTACCCCGTGCTGGTGGATAGCGGCAATTTTGACCAGTTCTTCGCCTATAACTTCAGGTGCACATTCCCGCGTCCGCCGGGTTTCGAGGTGGACGAGGACGAACGCTATGCCGCACTTAAAGAACTCCTGCAGGATGAGTGTGCCAGGAAGGCATATCGGGAATTTTCCCTGGAACTCTTTGAAAAACACTTCGACGTAAGCCGTATCGGGGATGAGTATCAGCGCATTTGCCGACGGCTCACATATCGGCCCCTCGCCGGCGTCTCGGATTATTACCGCCGCCTTAGATACACGCTTGTCGGAATGAACAGCCACGTTGCGGATAAGATCGGTTCGCTAAGACTGAACTTAGTTGTTTTTAAAATTCTCTTCAGGATGTTCTTCTTGGGTGCGCGCCGCACCGACAAAATTGTCGAGTTGGCGGCGGCGCATCACCTTGAGACCAGGGAATTCCGGATGAAAAAGAAAACATATGACTTGGTTGTGCTTGCGCAGGCGCATAATGAGGAACGTTTCATTACGCGGTTCCTCGCCGAAGCGGGCGCAGTGGCGGACGGCATTGTTCTCTTCGACGACGGCAGTACGGACCGCACGGGCGAACTCGCCGTGCACGAGAAGCTGATATTGAAGATACGGAAGGGGCGCAACGACGGTTTTAACGACTTGGCGAACAGGAATCTGCTCTTGTCGTTCGCCGAACTCATTCCTGCCCGCTGGTTCATTTTTCTGGATGTCGACGAGATAATCGACGAACGGTGCCGAACCGAGTTGAAGAAGGCGATGGAAAGAACCGACGCCGACGTAATCGAGACGGGCATCGTCCACTTGTGGGGCGATGAAACGCATGTCCGCGTTGATCTACCGCCCCCTTCGGTGGGCGGCGTGCTCTGGCGGCCCAGGTTATTCAGGAAAAAGGAGCAAATGCGGATACTTTCTTCTCAGCGGTATCATTTCAAACTTTTGCCGTACCAAACCAATAGGGTAGTGCGGGAGCGGATCATGGTCAGGCATTACGGAAACATAGACCGGGAAAGAAGAACGATGAGGTACGAGCGCTATCAGAGGGAAGACGCCAATCGTATCTCCCAGCCGGGTTATGAACACCTTATTACGGAGAATGTGGTGCTCAAGCCCATTGAAGATGTTTATAATGGAATTGATCTTTAAACGGCTATGGAAATAGACGCGGGAGAAATAGAGAAAGAGCGCGGCCGTTTGGGCATCCAATTGCACGCGGACGAGATCAGTGAGATCTTAAAGGCCATAAAGCCGCCCGCCAATTTTCTCGTTTTTGGCCTCGGGAACGATTCGGTTTTTTGGGCCGAGGCCAATAAGGGCGGCCGGACGGTCTTTTTGGAAGACGGAAAGAAATGGGTCGATAGCATAAGAATAAAACACCCATTTTTGGAGACCTATCTAGTGGATTACGGTACCAAGCTGACCGATTGGAAATATCTCTTGGAACACCCGGGAGAACTAAACTTAGATCTGCCTAATGAGATTTCGGGAGTTCAGTGGGATGTTATTCTTGTGGACGGACCGGCAGGGTATTTCAAGAAAGCACCGGGTCGCATGAAAAGCATCTGTGCCGCATCCCGGCTCATTCGGAAGGGGGGAGACGTTTTCGTTCACGATACGGAAAGAGAAGTTGAAAATGCATATTGCAATAGATTTCTTCTGCCGGGAAACTTGGTAAACGGGGTGGAGGGGAGGGCTCATCTCCGCCACTATCGGATCATATAGAGTCCCTTTTGGCTTACCCGGTTCTCACCCGTCAACTTCTTTAATAACTCTTTTTATCTCGTTAATCGCCTTGCTTCCCCATTTTAGGCTCTCGTTCCTGCCGTCCCAGTCAATGTCATCGAAGATGTACGGGTGATTCTCCCTTTCGGACACTTCCTTGAGGGCGCCCTTCAATTTTTTGAGGGCGATATTTTTTCCCGTAGTTCTTTCCACGTAAGCCCTGGGGCTGAATTTTCCGATATTTCCTAAAACCTCCTCGATCTTTCCCGCAAGAGCTTCCGGGGTTGGTTCGAAGAAGCCGCCGGTTTCTTCGTTGATGTGTTTTTTGGTTGGATAGCTGGTATCGGCGGGAACCAAAACCGGAACGCCGGCAGAAAGGCATTCCATCTTGAATCGGTTTATCCCTTCCGCTTTCGTGGTGAGGATGCCGACGCGCGCGCGGTTGATGTATTGATTCACAGCTTCCTTCGTCTTAGGGAACGCATCGTTCTTTAGGGCATCCGCGTGCGGAAAATCGATGTTCGCTCCCAATTCCTTGGCGAGGTGCATATCCCTGTTCCTTATTTCAAATTCTTCGGGCGTTCCGTTTTCGGAGAAATGCCCAAGTTTCAGGAATTTCCTATGAGGAAGAAATCCGGCCGCTTTCACGAACATATCGGACCGCTTGAACTCGTCCCAGCGAGACACCTGGATTACGTCGTAATCTTTCGTGAGTCCGAGGGGTTTGAACGCGTCGGTGTCGACGAAGTCGGCCGGCCCAATATCCAAGCATATCGCGTTCGGGAATAGTTCGCGCGTCTGGTCCCACAGGAAAAGGTCCTCCACCAGCTTGATGTCCGCCAGTTTGGAATCATTCAGGCCGTACCACCCCCTTCGCTCAATGACGTAGAAATATTTCTTTGTGTCGGGGATGACCTCGCAAACGATGTCGCAGGCCGAGGTAATGACCGCCCCCTTAACAATCTGGCCGTTTTCTTTCTGCGGTTTTTTCAGTATGGCGGCCGAGATCAGCATGACGGCGAGTTTTCCGAAAGCGTCGTCCTCGATCGTCTTCGCTCCTTATCCTCCTTTATCGCCTGGTACGTCCCCCCTTGTCTCCTTCTTGTGAAAATCCCTTCGTTTCTGTCGACCGTTTCGGCGACGACATACCGCTTTTCATGGTCGAGGTGGATGACGGTGAATTCCTCGATCTTCGGGAAGAACTGCAGATTGAACGTGTTCTTTAATTTCCATTGCAGGTCGGTGTCCTCGCACCCCCAATTGACGTACTGTTCGCAATAACCGCCGATGCTCTCGAATTGTTCTCTCCTCATGAGATTTCCCCCGTAATGCATGCTTTCGGACCATATGACATGATCGTTCGCCTTGAGCGAAGGATCCGCGATATATCTTTCAAACTCCTCCATCGAGGTGGTGCGAACCCTCAGATCTCCCTCCGAATTGGCTATAGATACCCTGACATCTCTTTTCTTGTCGTCCGTGGTGGCGAGGAACTCATTGCGGAGGTTCAGGGACGCAATCGTCGCCTGGATCCCGTTCTTTTCCGCCCCCTTTTTGAATTCCTCCAGGTTTTCAATCGGAAGTTTTCTCATGGGCGGACGGTGAAGAACCATGTCGTGGTTTTGATTGAGAATCTCCCTCGACTTCTCGAGGAAATGTTCGTTCATGAAAATGGCGTCCGCATCGTTCGTATAGATGAACTCGCCCGAAGCATTGGTAACCGCATCGTTCCTCGTTTCGCCCGGATTGAAATCCCCCTCGCCTTTCTTGTGGTCGCGTTTTTTGAAAAGATACTTGATGGATGGGTCCAATTTGTCCTTCAGCTTCGGCGATTCTCCCTGCTCGGAGACCACTATCTCGATATCGACGCCTTTTTGGGCGCGGGCTGACGCGATGGCCAAAAGAAGACGGTCGGTGTAAAAGTTGCCGTAGACGGGGAAGATGACGCTCACGAGGCCCCTTTTCGTCGTTATTTCTTTCTGGGCTTCGCTGAACTTTTCCGTCTCGTTGAGTTGCAGTTCGATCTTCTTGTTGCCGCAACTCACCTTTATGGATCTGACGAACATGATGCCGAGTGTTCTGATGTCCACAGAGCCATGAGCCATCATTGCCGGTACGAACGTGTAGTTTTCCACCATGCATCGCCGGGCACCGCGGGGAACCGTGATCTTGATTATGCATTCGTCATCGCCGATCTCGTGTTTTTCCGAGGAAAGAGCCTTGTTGGCGCCGTCGAGAAAGGTGAACGTGACCGAGATCGGACGAAGTAGTCCGCTCTTTACGGTGAATTCAAGACCGGTAATTCGGTCGGAATTTATAAGGAAAGAGGATTTATCCTTATTCCAAGTGAAACAGTAGCCCGTCTCGGGATTATACTCCGTCGGATACCAGCCCTCCCCAAAAAAAATGAGTTTCTCTTTTTTGTCCATAGAGCCGCTTATTTAGGGGTATATTAGCTACTATACCGCATAATGGCAACGGGCAGAAATAGGCGTTACTTTGCGGTTTTCGGGGGAAGAGGCAGGGCTTCTAAAAACCTTTCCAGCTCCCCGGCGGCCAAAACGTTTCCGGCGATGTTCCAGTGGATATCGTTGGGTTTGTAAAGCGCGAGCCCCCGGTCGTAGGCCTTCTGGAATGGTTCATAGAGGTCCAGAAAAGGCGCATTGTTTTTCCGGAACCAATCATCGAGCACGGCATTGGGATATGAGAAATCATATTCTCCGCCGTATTTTTTTTCGTTCAGATTGGATTTTTTAACTTCTTCCCGAAGCACCGGATCGATTTGCATTCGCTCCGGTATGACGGCGAATGCGACCTTAGCGCCGTTCTTTTCGCTCAACAGTTTCAGTTCGCCGAGCTGGGCCGTGACTTTTTGGTAGAGATCTTCAAAAGCGGGGCAGGTCTTTCTACAACCGGCCAGTGTGAATACATAGGATTCTCCTCTCTCCACCTCCATATATGCATCCTGATTGAAGGCGGGCCTCTCGTCGTCGTAGACGTCGGCGCTGAAATCCGTCCCCGTGTATAGAGAGGGGCGTATGGAAAAGATATAGCGCAGAAGAGAGAAGATGTAGGAATATTCTCCAGGCTTTCCCTCCATATCCGTGGTGAGGTGGGTAAAGTCGTTGCCCATGAAAAAGGAAACGAGAACGAGGTCGGGTTTGAGCTGGAGCCCCTCGTCCGCCAGAACCGATACGTAATCCTGGGGGCCGGCTTGGGGGATCCCCATATTCAACACCTCGACGTTATAGCCCTTGTCCTGAAGCCCTTTTTCAATGACTTTCAGGTAATTGTTCTCTCGGGGCACCACTCCGAAGGTGAAGGAGTCGCCCAGGGCGACGATGCGGAACACGCCTTCTTTCTTCGGCTGAAATTCCGCGTCGTTGAATCCCCGCGAATTCAGTTTGGAGCCGTAGAGCTCGGAGAAGGGTTTTCCCCGGAAGCGGTTGTAGGATTGGTCGTAGAAAATGGAGGAAGGCGAGTATGAATTGTAGATTCGGAGCAATACCTCGGCGCACCCGAGTCCGATGGCTGCCATGAGCACTACGCCGAGGAATATCTTCAGGTGTTTAGACATATATTATTTGACGATAGGAAAATTCACGGTTTCTTCCAGGTACTTCTCTATCTCCTCCGCGGCCAATTCGTTCCCGGCGATATTCCAGTGGGTATCGTTGGGTTTGTAGAGCGTAAGTCCCCGGTCATGAGCTTCCTGGAAGGGCTTGTATAGATCAACATAGGAGAAATTATTTTTCTGGAGCCACTCATCGAGCACGGCGTTGGGATATGAAAAATCGTACTCCCCGCTATATTTATCAAGATTGGCCTCTTTGACCTCTTCCCGGAGTGGCAGGTCAAGTTGGGTTTGTTCCGGTAGAACCGCAAACGCGATCTTGACCCCGTTGCTTTCGCTTAGACGTCTCAACTCTTCGAGCTGGGTCGCAACTTCTTTGTAGGCACTTTCAAAAACAGAAGAGTTTTTTCTGGAGCCGGCCAGCATAAATACGTAAGAATTTCCCGCTTCCGATTCCTTCAAGAATGTTTCTCTGTTCAAAGTGGGCTTGTTATCGTCGTAGACATCAGTGTCAAAGTTCGCCCAATCATGAAGGGAGGGGCGGATGGAAAAAACGTAGCCCAGAAGAGAGGCGACGTACGAATAACCTCCTTTCTCTTTTTGGGTAATGTCGTCGGTGAAATCGTTGCCCATGAAAAAGGAGACCAAAACGAGGTCGGGGTCGAGCTCTAGCCCCTCGTTCGCCAGGACCGATACGTAATCCTTCGGACCCGTCGAAATGATTCCCATATTCAGTATCTCAACATCATAACCCTTGTCTTGCAGTGCCTTTTCCGTGACCTTCAGGTAATTGTTCTCGCGGGGTACCACTCCGAAGGTGAAGGAATCACCCAAGGCGACGATGCGGAACACACCCTTCTTCTTCGGCTGGAACTCCGCGTCGTTGAATCCCCGCGAATTCAGTTTGGAGCCGTAGAGCTCGGAGAAGGGTTTCCCCCGGAATCTGTTGTAGGACTGGTCGTAAAAGATGAAGGAGGGCGAGTACGAATTGTAGATTCGGAGCAGCCCTTCGGCGCACCCGAGTCCGATGGCTGCCATCAGCACCACTCCGAGAGTTCCCTTCAGGTATTTTCGTTTCATATCAATTGAATATTATGCTTTCCATTTGTTTGGCGCTCTCGTCCCAATCGTGGGTTGCCGCCCATGCCCGGCACTCCTTTTCTTTTTCGCGGACTTTCTCCAAGTTGAGCCACTCGGTAATCGCTTTTGCGAAGCGGGGGGTATCATAGCAATCAACAAGTAAACCGGCCTTCCCGTTCTTTACCGATTCCCGAAGTCCCGGAACGTCGTTCCCGATGACGAAAGTCCCGGTCGCGTTCGCCTCTAAAACGGTAATGCCGTATCCTTCGATTCTTGACGGAACCACGAAAAGCCACGTGGTTTGGAGGAGTTCCCGCTTTTGCTCTTCCGAAACAAAGCCGAGGAACGATATATCCTCCGGCCGATAATCGTGGCGGTATTGATCCATCACTGCCCGGGTACGGTTTCTGCCGAACGAAAAATCGGGACCCGCTATTACGTACCGCACGTCCTCGACCATACGTTTTACAAGCGGGTAGGTCTTTAGGAGAAGATCGGTGCCTTTCCTTCCCTCAAGGCGCCCCAGAAAAAGGACCGTCGGTCTTTTAGCATACTCTTTCTTTATGTTTAGGAGGTCTTTGTCCACGCTATTAAGGATTTTATGGATATTGGTGAATCCGCTGCTCAGTAATTTATCGCGCATCCATTCGCTTACCACTATCACGGTCTCTTTTTTGTACAGGATGCGGAAGAACATTTCAGCGATGACCGAGATCAGGGCGAAAAGCGGCCTTTGGGAAGAAAAAGCGTACTTCCCGTTGAAGTTGTGTATCATCACCGCTTTCTTTTGCTTCGGATAAAAGAGGGGAGTAAAAAGCGGTATGACGCTCACGTCTTCAAAGAGAATGTCGGGTTTGAGCGTCCGCAGGTATCTTTTGAGCGCGAACGGCAAAAGTAAATGAATTCGAATCACGTTTTCCGAATGGGGGTTGCCGATTCGGATAATATTGATATTTCGATGGGATTCTTCGCGGAGTGCCCCCGGGAACATTGCGGAGATGAGATAGACCCGATTGTGCGCGCCAATGCGCGAAAATATCTCGGCCAGATTTTTCTCGGCTCCCCCGGCCTTCGGATGAAGGGGGCAAAATTTATTTATGACCAGTATCGTCTTTTCCATTTTTGTCCGATATCCAAATTATCGCATTTTTGTATTACAATGGGCAGGTGGAAGGGGTTTACGATAAGCTGAAAAAAATTTCTCTCGGAATCGGCCGCGCAATCTTATGGATCGTCGTAGTGGTTCTTATCGGAGAGATTGTCTCGATGTTGCTTTTTACCATTAAGGATGGGAAGTTTATTTCCGCGAAGGAAAGGTTCCTCTCCGGGGCCAATGTTTATGTTCAGGAACTCAATGATCTGGCTGATAATAATTGCACCGCGGACGAGATGTACGCGCCCCATCCCTATCTCGGATATGTTCTGAAAACCCTCGGTCGCTGTAGCGTGCCCTCTGCGAACGAGAGCGGTCTATTCGGGGAAAATCTTCCGCTCGAAAAATCCAAGGACAAGTTCGTCGTTCTTTTAAGCGGCGGTTCCGTCGCCACCGAATTCGGACAAATGAACCCGGGCGGGCCAAGGTATCTTGAGGAGGTGTTGAACGCTAAATATCAAAGCCCCAATGGGAAGCCGTTTCTGGTTCTGAACGGAGCGCTCGGCGGATGGAAGGAACCCGACCAGTTCATACTTTTCTCGCTTTACGCGAACGCCCTTGATGCGGTCGTCACATTGGATGGCTATAACGAGTCGGGGATGATTTTAGGAACGGATCGATTTGAATTTCCCCCGGACTATTATTTTTCGGCTAATCCGGAAAGCTTGGCGGGAAGCGGTTATACGCCGGTTTTGGCCGGCTGGCTGGCCGACAATTTTTATGCGGGGCTCATGAGTAACGTGATAACCTCCCATTCCCATCTCGCCTATCTTTTGGGTGCCGTGGCGGAACGCGTGGCGGGATACTATAGTGCCGAGAAAGCGGGAGACGGCAATATCGTCAGGTCGGAAATGAAGCTGCCTTCGGATTGGAAGACCGATAAGCGGTTCGAATGGCAGATGAACCAATATATGAGCTATATTAGAATGATGAATTACATTGCGGAACGCATGGATATAAAAACCGCCCATTTTATTCAGCCGATGCCGCTTATAAATAAGCCACTTACCGCCGAAGAGAAATTGAGGAGTAGCGAGAACAACAATGCTCGTTTGAAAGATAACTATGGTAGGATAGCGAGTGAGCTTCTGGATCTGCGCAAAGAGAGTATGCCGATTTTCAGTCTGCTCGATATATTTGCGAATAACAAAGAAACCATTTATCGTGATCATATCCATCTGAACGACGAAGGTTATCGGATTATGGCGAATGTAATGGCGAAAGATATCGGCGGGGCCTGGGGATTAGAACCTAAATTGTAGTTATTTCATGTTAAAAGATTTTTTCAAAAGCACTTCAATATACATAAGAACCGTTGTCGGCCTCTTCCGTTTCCTTTGGAATAAGCGGCTTTGGTTCCTCATCCCTCTCGTTATCGTGCTCGTGATATTCGGCCTCTTCATATTTCTGGGGCAGTCCACGCCTTTGGGTCCTTTCATCTACACTATTTTTTAGATGCTGGGCCGCTTTTTGAAGGGACTGAAAAAGATCGGCGATTTCATATCCACCTGCATTTTGGTGATTTTTTATTTCACTTTCTTCTCTGTCTTTGCCTTTTGCGTAAGGCCATTCTCCGATTTTTTGAGCAAGCGGCCCAGGAGTTCGAATTTTTCCGGAACGCGGTCCCGCTTCGAAGATTTGGAAAGCTTCAGGTATGAAGGATAAAAGCGCGAAAATTCTGGGACTCTCGTTCTTCTACCACGACGCGGCGGCGGCGCTCTTGATTGACGGCGTGCCGGTGGCGATGGCGGAAGAAGAAAGATTCTCGAGAAAGAAGCATGATTCCGGGTATCCCGGGAAGGCGATAGATTTTGTCTTGTCCCGGGCGGGTGTTTCTCCCGAAGAACTGGATTACGTGGTCTTTTACGAGAAACCCTTCGTAAAATTCGAGCGGGTCCTGAAAACGCTCATCGCCACCTGGCCCTGGACGCCCATTGTCTTCGCCCAGTCCGTGAAAAGCTGGTTCATCGACAAGCTGTGGATAAGAAATATCATCGCGCGCGGCCTTAAGATCGACTCGGGAAAGATTCTTTTTTCCGACCATCATCTTTCCCACGCCGCTTCGGCATTCTTCTCTTCTCCCTACGAAGAGGCGGCGATTCTCACCATTGACGGGGTAGGCGAGTGGGCCACCATGTCCATCGGAGTGGGCCGGGGCAACAAGATCGAGATTATTAAGGAAATAAATTTTCCCCACTCGCTCGGCCTTCTTTATTCGGCCTTCACGGCATTTCTGGGCTTCGAGGTGAACGAAGGCGAATACAAAGTGATGGGAATGGCTCCCTACGGCAAGCCCCGGTATGCAGACGAGGTGCGTAAAACGGTAAAGTTCCATCCGGACGGTTCGTTCGAACTGGATTTGGATTACTTCGATTTCTACCGTTCGGACGAGAGGTCTTTCTCCGATAAGTTCGTGAAACTTTTCGGAAAGCCCCGCGACTCCAAATCCAAATTCTTCACGCGGGAATCGGGCTGGCTCAAATATTTCGGAGAGAGGCCGGAAAATTGGGAAGCGCTGGCTGAAGAACAGGAACGCTATGCCGATATCGCCGCCTCCGTTCAGAAAGTGACCGAAGACATTATCATCGGCCTCGCGAACGCGGCCCACCGAGAGACCGGATTGGATAAGCTTTGCTACGCCGGCGGCGTGGCCCTGAATTCGGTGGCGAACTGGAAAGTCGTTCAAAATACTTCTTTCAAAAATATTTTCATCCAGCCGGCGGGCGGAGACGCCGGCGGAGCGTTGGGCGCGGCCCTTTATGTTCACTACGTGCTTCTCTATGCCGGAGAAAAAAGGAATTTCGTCCTGAATCACGCTTTCTACGGCGCCGAATATGGAGAAAATGACATAAAAGATTTTTTGGATAAAAAAGGAGTTTCCTATTCGTATTTCGAAAAGGAAGAGGAATTGCTCGCGTACACGGTTTCCGCCCTGACACAAGGAAGGGTCGTCGGCTGGTTCCAGGGGAGATTTGAGTGGGGTCCCCGGGCGCTGGGTGCCCGCTCCATTCTAGCCGACCCGCGCAATGCCGAAATGAAGAACATCGTGAACGTGAAGATAAAATTCCGCGAACCTTACCGCCCCTTCGCGCCGTCGGTCTTGGCCGAAGATGCCGAAGATTTTTTTGAATTTCCCGATGCTCTACACCACTTACCCGGACGGTTCATGCTTTATGTGGTTCCAGTGAAAAAGGACCGCCGGAACGAAGTCCCGGCCATCACTCATGTTGACGGAACCGCCCGGCCCCAGCTTGTCTTTAAAGAGACGAGCGAGCGGTACTATCGGCTTATCCGTAAATTCAAGGAAGTTACGGGCGTACCGATGGTCCTGAATACCTCCTTCAATCTGAAGGGAGAGCCGATCGTGAACACTCCCGAAGACGCCTTTGCGACATTTGAAAGAAGCGGGCTGGACGCCCTTATTTTGGGGAACTTCGTGATTACTAAGAACTAGTATTCTGCCGCGCCTATTTTATGGAGAGCGTCGAGAGCACAACGGAGTTTGAGATGGTCTCTAGGCCGATGATGGTTGAAACGAGCATCGGGTCAAAAAGGGATGAGTCCACTCCGGCGATTTTCATGATTATGGGTACACCGATAAGCAAGGAGCCCAGTGTGAGCGCGGACGAGAGCCGGAATCGGGCATAAAACCTTCTTAAGGATTCATTGGTCTCGTTAAATCGCGTCATCAGATAGGTTTTTGCGAAAAGCCCGAGGAAAAGTATTTGGACACCGAAAATGGGGAGAAGAATTCTAACCGTGGCGGTCGCAAAGATGGGGTTGATCCCTTCGCCGGTTGCAAGTCCCAGAATACCCAAGAGCAGGAGAATGCCACCCACGGCCAGATAGGCCGATATCGGCGCCTGGATAAGGATGTATTTGACGTGGGAAAATCCGTCCCGGTACGGCCTCAATTTGGAAAACCCTTTTCTCCGGAAGTAATCAATGGGCATCTCTTTGATTATAAGGTTTTTCTTCTTGGCTTTTATTATCATCTCCGTCGCGAATTCCATTCCGGCGGTTTTAAGTTCAAGCTCGTCGAAGGTTTTCCGGCGGAGAACCCGGAAGCCGGATTGGCTGTCGGACGTTTTTATCCCGAAGAACAAAAGGAGCAGAGTATTGATTATCGGCGTGCCGATGAAGCGGTGCGAGAGCGGCATCGCGCCTTTCTCGATATTTCCCATTTTTCGGCTTCCGATAACGAGGTCCGCGCCCTCGAGTGCGCGGACGAGATTCGGGATTTCAGTGAAGCGGTACGTTCCGTCTCCGTCCGCGTAAACCAAAATTTCTCCGCGCGAATTTTTCACGCCTTCCCGGATGGCTACGCCGTAGCCCTCCCGGTCGTGTTTCACAATTCCCGCTCCCATATCCGCGGCGATGCGGTGGGAATCGTCGCTTGAAGAATCCGATACGATTATTTCGCCGTCAATGTTTTCTCTCGCCAGCACTTCCTTGATCTCCCGGACGCATTCCCCGATAGCTTCTTTCTCGTCCCGGCACGGCACGATGACGGAGATTTTTATGCCTTTCATCCGTATTAGCTTATAATAGAAATATCCTCATGTCGATTTTAATCGCCTCCCCGCTCATTTTTCTTTTACCCGGCTACGCAATTACCCTTGCGATGCCTTGGGTGCGGAGCGCAATCGCGCGATTGGGATACGCCTTAGTGACGAGCGTTGCTCTTGGGGTGGTTGTGAGTTCCGGAGCGGCCTATGCGATGCTTCCGTTGGGAATTTCTCTTTTCGCATCACTCGCCGTCATAACGCTCGTTTTCGGGTTGCTATTTAGGCATCGGATAAAGACAATTGTGCAGGAATGGCGTAATACAACGAAGATAGAGCGGGTTTTTCTGGGACTCGTATTCCTTGTCACCGTTGCGGCCGCCGTTTTCATTGCCATTCCCCATTTTAATTACCCCTGGCCCAGCCACGGGGATGAATGGTGGGCGGTCGGCACCGTCCAGAATCTTTTGGATGGAAAATCTCTCAGCGCTCATCCGTATCTCCCGATAGATTTTCCCGATTACAAGCCGGGTTTTTACAGCTATTTCGCCTCCTTTTTTGAACTCACGGGTGCCGATCCGATTGCCTCCTGGGCTTTCCTGCCCGCGCTTAACGTTCTTTTTATCTCGTTTGCAGCGTCGCTCTTTCTATTCCGCCGGACGAAGAATTTCTTTATGGTTTTGCTTCTGCCGGCTTTTTTGGTCGCCCTGCGGTCGGATATCAACATACTGGGCTGGTGGTTTTTCATTCCCTCAATGTTCGCGTTCTTTTTTATGCTGCCCTTGTTCTTCTGTATGCGCGATTGGCTCCGTTCTTCTTCCGGTCTCGGGTGGGCGGCTCTGATACTTGGCGCTCTTTTTCTCGTTTACCCTCCTTTTGGCGTTCTGACTGTTTTTGCGTTGGCATTGTCCGCCGTTTTCATCTTGGATAAGCGCCGCCGTATTTTCTTGCTGGCCATCATTTTATTTCTTATTGTCGCGGGAATTGTTGCGGGGATGGCATTCAGTCCCTACCGCGTTTATTGGCAGGTAGCGAACTTTCATTCCTCTTCTCCGCTCGTGGAAAAGTTTGTTTCGTCGTTCTTCGTGCCCGCGGAAGCGACGGTGCCGGATGCTCGCCATGCGTTCCTAAATTTCCTTGGTTTTCCGCTCCTCGCGCTTGCGGTAATCGGGGCGTGGTGCGTGCGGAAAGAGAAATGGATATACGGTGTGCTTGCGGCATTCGCCTTGGGTGCGTCCAATCTGCTCCTGCTTTGGATGACCAACGCTTCTTTTCTGGTTTTCTATCAAAGGAACTACTATTTTCTCGGAGTGACGGCAGCGGTTTTGGCGGTTTTTGGTCTGGAATGGTTGATTGGAAAGGTAATGGAAATTCGAACGCTGGAAAAAATCGTGGCCGCCCGCTTTTTGGTCCCAGTTATTATTACGGCACTCGCGGTTTGTTGGATGTTTAACGGCTATTTTAAATTGTCCGCCGGTTCCGAGCTTTATTATCTGGTGGATCAGGAAAATTTGGCTGCTACCCAATGGCTCCGCGCCCAACCCGATTTGAAGGGCAAGACCGTTTTAGCCGACGAATTCACGGGAAGCATTATTACGCCCCTCACCCGGCTCTATTCCAAGCTGTCTCTTCTCACATCGCAGAACATTCAATCGGTTATCAATCCCGTTGATTCGCTGTTTTTCCTGAAATCCTGCGACATAAAAAAAGACATCATACGGCGGCTCGCGGCCGACATTGTTTATTCAAGGATGTCCCTGGATTGTCCGTTTTTGAAGGAAATATATAGCTCAACTAGTACGTTTATATACGCTACGGAAGTAACGCCGGCATCGGCTGAATAATCCTCCTCGGGAAGGCAAAAACAGAACCTTCTTTTGTTATAATATAAGTAACAATGAAGCAGGGAGACGAAACCAAGGTTGGGGGGAAAACCTGGCGATTGGGCGCAGTAATCGTGGTGATAGTCGCCGTCGCAGCAGGACTTTATTATTTGTCCGGCATCCAGAATTTTCTGGGCGGAAGTCAGGCACCTACTGGTGAACCGACGGTTGGAGCCCCACTGGTTTTAGGCCCAGTATACCCCGAGTTTAATCCGGCTGTATCTTCTTCAATCACAAGCCCCACTACTCCTGATAAAACTTCTACCGAAGAACTTACTGGCCGGAATGAAAGCGTGGTGATTTACAATATCAGTGCGGAAAACTGGGCCTACAATCCCAGTCAGCTGGTGATAAAAAAGGGAAAGCGGGTAAACATCTATTTTACCGCCGTTGACCGCGACTACGATTTGGCTATCTCTCTTCCCATTGGTGCGTACGTTTCCGTGAAAAAGGGGGAGATGGTAACCATTGGTTTCGAGGCAGACAAGGTGGGTACATACGGGATGCAGTGCGAGAAAATTTGTCCCCCGGGGAAGGATATGAAAGGCGAGCTCGTGATAATAAAATAGAATGATATGAGTTACCGCAGAATATTAAGCGGAGTTGTGATAATTGGGGCGCTCGTCGGTTCGGCGTTGTTTTTTAGAAATGCATCGGCTACCAATTATCAAGTTATCTCTCTTAGTGCAACGCCGGCGTCCCAGTCCCAGGTCAATATTTATTGCAGTGGCGCTCCGAACTCATATGTATACATGTATCGCGACGGCTCCTACTGGGGATACGGCTTGTGCAACGGAGCTACCTGGTACGATACGGGAAGAACCTGTAACACCTCTTATACCTACACTGCCACTGATGCTTATGACTCAAGATACTATTCCAACCCAGCTGTCGGCACTACTGACCAGTGCACGCCGGGGGTGCCGACAATTGGGACGAATACTCCAGCGAGCCAGCTCGCTTTTACAACGACCTGGTCGAGGAATGCGCCTTTGACTGAAAGTGGATTTGAGGTAAACAGTTCGCTAACCCCCTTCCCGGCAAATACTGCGGCTGGAGCCACGTCGTATACGGAAAATTGGGCGGTGTCTTGCAACACAACCGGGAATAATTCGGTTCGGTCTTTCATAACCACGAATGGAAGAACTTATTACTCCGGTATGTCCGCTGCGAGTAATAACGCTACTACTGACGCGTGCACTCCTGCCGCTCCGACTATGACGAGCGCCGCAACTGTTAACCAAAGTCAGGTGATCGTCTATTTCACGGACAACTCAACCAACGAGACCGGGTTTTACATCATGACAAGCGGTGGTAGTCAGATGGGATCTTCCGGCGCGATAGGTGGGACCGGGTCTCCAACCGCCGGATACGCTACCGGTCTTTCGTGCAATGTGTCCGATTATTTTTATGCGGATGCTTATGTTAATACCAATGGACGCACATATCGGGGCAGTTCGGCATGGAGCAACTATGTTGCCACCGACCAGTGCACCCCGGGAGCCGCAACAATCGGAACGGCTACGGCGGTAAACCAAACGAGTGCGACCGTCACCTGGACTAGGGGTTCTCCGTACACCGAAACCGCGTTCAACATTTGGGATCAGACGCCTACTTTCCGGGGTTCTGCCGGAGCCGGCGCCACTTCGGGAAACGCCACCGGGCTGACTTGTAATACCTCCTACCAATTCAGGGTTGTGCCATATGTGACCGGCGTGAGTGGTGCGACGTATACCCCCGGGCAAACCGGCCAGACGAATTCAATAACTACGGGTCCCTGCACGCCGACGGCACCTTCGGGGCTATCCGCAACCGCCGCTTCCCAGACGCAGGCAAACCTTTCCTGGGCTGACAATTCGAACAATGAGTCCGGTTTCGGCATACAGCGCTGCACTGGCGCGTCATGCTCAAATTTCGCTGATGTGCTTACGCCCGCCGCGAATGCAGTAAGCATTTCCGACACGGGCCTTTCGTGCGGCACCACCTATCAATACCGAATGTATGCTTACGTGAACGGCACGGGCGGCCCCTACTATTCCGGATATTCGAATACCGCCTCGGTGACTACAAACTCTTGCGACACCACTCCGCCCTCCGTTTCGTTCAACCCCACCTCTAACAGCTGGTCAAGCGCCACCATCTCCGTCACACCGACTGCCTCTGATGCGAGCGGCGTCTCCTACACTCGTCACTGCTGGGTGGATGTCATTGATGCGAATAACGCATGCGACGCCGGTACTACCGCCGCCTCGACATTCACGAACGGCACCGCGGTTACTTACTCGTCTGACACCGGTTCTCTCGGAGTGCGGCTCTGCGTCCGGGCGCGGGACACTGTGGGGAACTGGAGCGGCGGTACGTGTGCCAGCCCTTACTACAAAGATAGTGTAGCCCCCGCCTTCTCATCCAAGACCACTTACTCAGGTTGGTATAACGCTAACCAGACTTCCACTTTCACATACACTGATGCTCTCTCGGGCATGGGAACAGTGACGGGTAACACTTGCACCATTACAGAAGGTTCTGCCCAAACCTGTGCCACCACAGCACTCTCTGCCTGCGATGTGGCAGGAAACTGCAACATCACGAATCTCACCTCGAATGCTGCGAATATCGACAAAACCGCTCCCACTTTCTCATCCAAGACCACTTTCTCCGGATGGTACAATGCTGCCCAGACATCCACCTTTATATACACCGATGCGCTTTCCGGTATCGCCTCCGGCAACAATCCCACCTGCTCGATTGGGGAAGGATCGGCTCAGACCTGTACTCTCTCTGGCAAACCGAATGTGATAGACGTTGCCACCAATTCCCTGAATCCAAACGGAACTGTTTCGAATGCCGCGAATGTTGATTTGACTAATCCGGTTCCCGGTACCACCTGGTCTCCGTCCTCAGGTCCCTGGCACAACACATCAACCGGTACCACATTCACGCTTACTGGTTCAACCGACACTGGTGGTAGCGGCATGGCAGCATCGAGCTATCCATGTACGACTGGGGTAAACAATGGAAACACGTGTACGGCTACCGTCTACGACGTCGCCGGAAACTCCGCGGGCTCTGCGGCGAGTCCGCCGAACAGGGTTGATACCACTGCACCGTCTTGCGGCACCACCTGGACGCCGAATCCTGGCCCTTGGCATAACACGTTAACCGGGACCTCTTTCACCCTGACCGGTTCAACCGATACCGGCGGGAGCGGCATAACCGCATCGAGCTACAACTGCACAACCGGACCGAATAACACCAATACGTGCTACGCAACCATTGGCGATAATGCTGGCAACACGGCAGATTGCGGACCGAGTCCGACGAACAATGTTGATCAAACAAATCCTTCCACGGGAACTCTCTCGGCAAATCCTTCCGGCTGGACGAACGGCAGCAGTGCGTCCATTACCGGCACCGTTACGGATGCCGGTGGCTCCGGAGTCGCTGGATATTATTACAAATGCACCAGTGGTGGTTCTTATGTCTATGCTGCCGGCAGTTCCATCTCTTTTTCGTGCTCCACGACAGGCGGGCAGACCGCCTACGTTTACGGCGTTGACGGCGCGACTAATACCAATTCGGCTTCTCCTTCATCCGTTTCTTATTACATTGATACCACGAATCCTACCGCGAGCATCTCCGGCAACTCCGTTAACGAAAACAGTGCCATGACCCTGAACTCCAACGGCGCCGATACCGGCGGGAGCAATGTAGCGAGCTATGCCTGGTACAGCGGGACGCTTTGTTCCGGCTCAGTATTGACGGGAGGTACGTCAGCCACATATTCAGCCGGAACCCAACCTGAACCGTATAGCACGAACTACGCCGTTAAGGTAACCGATGGTGCCGGTAACACTGTCTGTGCAACCGCGGCCGCCACGTGGGCGAATGTCGCTCCGACCGCCTCGGCTTCGGTCAGTCCCAATCCCATCTGCAATGGAAGCTCAACGGTGTGGACGGCCTCGCCGTCAGATCCCGGAGGGACCACCTTCAGTTATCAGTGGTACAACGATGGCAGTTGCTCATCCTTAAAGAGCGGGGCTACAGCTTCTACGCTTACCGACACCGGAACTTATCCCTCAACTGCTCGTTCGGTTGTCGTGAAGGATGCCCAAAACGCCGCCGCCTCATGCGCTCCGGCGACGGTCACCGTAAACAGTTGCGTCTCTGCGCCTTCCACACTGAGCCCCTCGACCGACCTGGATCCCGGCCGTCCCCGCGTAACATTCAGCTGGTCTTCCAATGCGGTCGGATACCAGATCTGGCGCTACGCGCTCGGCGCCTCCAGCTCGACCAGGACTCTCTATGCAGATACCGCGAATAGTTCCTTTACGATACAAACGCTGTCGTGTCCCGCTGGATATACCTTTGAGTTCGTGGCGTATAATGCCGATGTGTCAGTAAGCGGCGTAGACAGTTCTTGCTCTCTCTGGCAAATTTACAATTCGAAGTGTTCGTCTGCATCTGTGGCCAATACCAAGGTTGAATTCTGCACTAGATTGTTCTTGAACCAATAGGGTAATATAAAAATATGGAAAATACCGGGAATATAACAAAAGAGGATGGGAAAAAGAAAGCGGTCATTATTTCGGCGGTCGCGGTCGTTGTGGTTTTCATTCTGGGAATTTTGATATGGCAATCTCCCTACCTTCAGGATGTCTTGGGTATAAAACCCATCGATAAGCTGAATGACGTCCGGAACCGGACGCTTCTCACGCCCACCAAAAAAATCCTATCGACCACCCCGTATTTGGGAAAGACAGACGTGCGATTCAGGATTTTTGACATAAGCATGAGCAAAAATGGCATAACGCCGTCCGAAATCGTCGTGAACAAGGGCGACAGAGTTCAGCTTAATTTTACGCCGGTGGACGGCAAGTATGACTTGAATATTAAACCCTTAGGTTTTTATCTTGACCCCACGCCGCAGGGTAAAACGAGTGAGGGGAGTTTTGATACGCTGATCGCCGGAGATCTTCCAATAACTTGTTGGACGGCTTGCCCGCCGGGGGCCAAGAGCGCGAATCTGAAGGTGCTTCAATAGGGAATTGAAAAAAGAGAAAGCCGATGTGCACATGTGTGCGCATCGGCTTTTCGATTTACTACCCTTGCTTCTGCTCCCTTCTAATTTCCGGAAAGGACAAGGTCTTTTCCTGTCGTCTCTTCTGAGAAGTACCACCGGCCGTGCGTGATAACAATGGCAACGGCGGTCGGATATCCTTTCCTTCCGGGTGGAAGATAAGAAACGAGCCCGCTGGTGCTTCCGTGTGGATATTGCGGTCCGTCCCAGTCGATTCCTTGAGGAATGGTATCCCTCTGTTTCCAGATCGGCCGGATTCCTGTTTCCGTAAACGGGGGATTCAGTTTCCAGCTGATTCGAACGATGCCCTTCCCTTCGGGAATGCCGGTAACTTCCGATGGCGCTCCCGGAGTGCATTGGTCGGTTTCGGTGTATACCGTTTCCGACATTTCCGATTTCCCGGCGCCATTCACGCTTCGTACCGCGTAAACGTATGTTGTCCCGCACTCCAGACCGTCGTCGATGAACAGGGGATCTTTCGCATCCGCCACTTTCGCGGCGTCGCGATAAATCTCGTAGTTCTTCGCGTCAGGACTCGATGCCCACAGAATCTTGATGCTGCTCTGTGAAAGCGGAACTGCCGACACCTTGCTCGGAACGGAGGGTATCGGCTCGAGCGGGGATTGGCACGAGAGAAATATAAGTGCCATGATGCCTGCCATCAGGATGATGGTGGTTATGCGCGTTTTCATCGCGTAGTTCCTTTCTCGCCTCACTTGGCGTTATATGCCTTAAACATTCCAAGATTGTTTGACATGGCCGTGTCGCTCTTTACTCCGGAGCTCACGGCAGTGACTGTGTAGTATATTCCGTCTATGCCGACTAAATTGCTCGGCAACGGGTCGTGGTACTCTCTCGTGCTGGCCCAGACGGTATTGACTTCCGTCCAGCCGACATTCGGATTGCCGCGGGATATCAGAAACTTATCCACTTGACCGGAATATTTCCAGGTCAGATTGGATTTGCTCGGAGAAATCAGATAAACACTGACGTTCTCCGGTGGCTTTGGTTTCGATACTACGACGGGAGGAGGTTCGGGCGGAGTGGGTGGCTGGCTTACGGGGTTAGAATATTGGCACGCGGAAAGCGCGCAGCCAACAATGAGTGAAAAGATAAGGGTTTTCATCTTCGGACTCCTCGGTAGTTTTCAATTATTTATTTTCCGGTTGTATTATACTCTTTTCCCTCACTTTTGTCAAAGTGGGGATTTGAGAAAGAGAAAAGCCGACACGCATGTGCGCGTCGGCTTTCTTGTTTTGGATGCCGAACTCGATCCAGTCAGTAGGTAGCCATGTTGCACGTTACCGTGTCCGACAGCCCTGCCTCGTTGTATGCTTGGAGGAGGTAAGATACCCCTTCTGACATATCGCCGGGCTTTACTATCCCGTCGATGTAGGACTTTGCGGGCAACTCGATTGTTGCAACTCTCATCCAGCCGGAATTCTGATTGCCACGCGAGAGCACAAATCCTTGAACGTTCTTTCCGGAGTGTTCCCAGCTGACCTTTACGATGGCTACTGCCACGTTTGTGGCCCAGCCGGTTATTTCAGCGCGGAGGTTGGTAGGTGTATCGGGTCTCGCAGGTGACGGGGGAACTGGTTCTACGCCCCTATCCCCGCATCCTACGAGTGTAAGCACGCAGACGGCGAGCAAGAAAATGATGATCGGTTTCATGTGACACCATCCTTTAATTGGTGAGATTTCTGTAATTTTCAGTTCTCAAGTTTCGTGTTTGTGTTATACTCCTTTCTGCTACTTTTGTCAAAGCCCCCCTGTTTGTTATAATGTCTCTGTGACGGGAGAACCGGAGGAAGAGCAACAAATTCGTTCTTCGGACAATATAAAGAACTTTTTGAAGTCCAGAGGATTTCTCTTCGTAATTGCCCTTGCGGCGGTTATTGTTTTATTCGTTGCCGCCGGTCCGGTTCGCCGATCGGCGGGAGAATTCCTCGCAAGCACATTTGGCATTGTTCAACGTACTTTTTCACCGAGCGAGGTTTATGTCGGAGAAATTCCCTTGGACAAATCTGCGGATTCGGCGAATTCGAACAATACTTCCGCCAATCCCATGGATAGGACTGGCGTATCCACCGCTAAACTTCCGGCCGTGTCCCCCAAATTGCCTGGTTCTACAAGTAGAACCACCGCGGATTCGAAAGATAAGCAGATAAGCGATATGAACGACAAGATAAACGAACTGCAGGCCAAACTGAATACCGCTTCAATCGCGACCCAAGCTACTACCCAGTCGGTCTCTTCCGCCTCCACTTCGACAGTCGCTGTTCAATCGCAGCCGCAGATACAAATTCAAGCGCAAACAAATCCCCAACAGAGCCCCATCTCGGGTCCGGATCCAACCGGAACGGGAAAGGTTTTAATCAGTGAGATAATGGCCGGCGCGGACGGCAACTCGAATTACGAGTTTGTCGAACTCTACAACGCCGGTTCGGCGCCGGTGGATCTGACTGGCTGGAGTGTGAAGAAAAAGAGTTCCACGGGTAGCGAGTCCTCGCTTGTGGCCGCCAAGAATTTTCTTGGAGAAATTATTCAGCCCAGCCGTTACTTTCTCTTGGGGAATGATGGCGGTTATCAGGGGAGTGTTGCGCTTGACGCGAGTTGGGCCCATTCAAACACGCTGGCTTATACAAATAATTCTGTCGTTCTTTATAACGGCAGCGGCGCCAAGGTTGAAGAAATCTTCTGGGCCGAGATACCGAAAGGGCAAAGTTTCGCGCGAACCGGTTGGGAGAACAGTCGATTCACCCTCTCCGGTTCGCCCACGCCCCAAAATTCCCAGGGTCTCTAAATCTGGGGATAAGTTGGCTTGACGAGGTATTGATTTGGGGAGCTGGAGGATTAGAATTAAAGTGATTTGAGAGTAGAAAACAAAGAGCGGCTTTCCGCTCTTTTGTTTTCTTAAAACAAACATGGATAATCAAAATCAATCTCAACCACAAAATCCATTGTCCACGAATCCCAAATCGGATGGTTCTACAAGTAGAACCATCGCCGGTTCGAATTTACCGGAGAATATGCGGGTCAAAAAGAAAATCTGGATCATCGTCCTTGCCGTCGCAATCCTCCTCATCCTAATTGGTGCCTACTTCGTCTGGGCAAATTATCTAAGCCCCGCCGCTCAGCGCCGGATAGAGTTGGAGAAGAATTACGAAAAAACGACCGCAGCGATGAATGCATTTGAAGAAGCGATGCGCGCGGACACTTATGGCGGCAAAACCCCACAGGAGACGTTGAATATGTTCATTGATGCGCTGAAGAAGGGAGATATGGAACTCGCGAGCAAATATTTTATGTTGGACACGAATGAACAAGATTACAACAAAGATTATTATTTAACCAGGAAAAAATGGGAAGATGGTTTAGTTCGAGCC
>Ga0208045_1000223_pt1 | contig 27294 bp, 28 predicted proteins | sample PL_2010_200m_FD_184160 | JGI IMG/M metagenome (GOLD analysis project Ga0208045, IMG submission 184160) | Freshwater microbial communities from Powell Lake, British Columbia, Canada to study Microbial Dark Matter (Phase II) - PL_2010_200m... | ecosystem: Environmental > Aquatic > Freshwater >...
TGAACTGCTCTTCTGTATAACCACAGGAGCCTAACAAGTGGTTCAAATCGTTCGCTTCGCTCACTGGGACGGGCTAAAGCCCGCCCCTTAACCAAACGTTAGGCGGTTATGAAATATTACGAAGTGTGCCTAGCTGATTACGAATGCATCCTTCCGTTGCTGGCTGAGCTCCTTGGAGCTAGCTACCAAGGCGGGGCCTTCACCGCAGCAGATAATTGCTTTCACGAACAGCGGTTGCCATTTAGCGAGTGGGTTCTATCTGGAGTAAACGGACGGCTAGTGATCCGGCTGGAGCAATACGAGGGTTATTATTTTGCAACGCTTACAGCCTCCGATAGAATTTATGCTACAGCTAGAGAAGTGCTTCATGCAACATGCTTGGCGCAGGGTGGAAATGCTAGATGTAATGAAACGTAAATTTATACTACCTTTTTGTTCTCGCCTAACATGTGCTTCAAGCCGCTCGCTTCGCTCACTGGGACGGGCTAAAGCCCGCCCCTTAACCAAACGTTAGAGGGCACAGCTATGACAGTCTTAGTTCGTCGCGCTTCAGAAGCAGATGTCACCGGAGCATGTGATGTTTTGCGCCGCTCCATTCGTGAGCTGTGCGTGGACGATCATCATGACGACGAGCAAACCCTTTCTATTTGGCTGAAAAACAAAACTATAGAAAACGTTAGCGCCTGGGTTTGCAGCGAAACAAATTTTGCTGTTGTCGCGGTTGAGAGCACACAGGTTTGCGGCTTCGGTCTTATAGATCGTAATGGTGAAATCCAGCTCTGTTATGTTGCTCCCGAGCTAGTTGGTCGTGGCAGCGGTAAATCAATGCTTTGCTTACTTGAACAGCAGGCTAATAGCTGGGGCTTAAACACGGTATTTTTAATGAGTACACTTACCGCAAAACCATTCTATGAGCACCATGGGTATTTTGTATCTGGCTTACCCATTTCAACACATGGGGTAAATTGCGCCTTTCCAATGTCCAAGACTATTGCACTCTAACAAGTGGTTCAAATCGCTCGCTGGGACGGGCTAAAGCCCGCCCCTTAACCAAACGTCAGGGTAAGAACATGCTCCTTCAGCTAAACGCTAATAAAGATAACCACAGAAAGGTTTTAGCTGAGTTGATAAAATGCTGTGAAATATCAGTACTTTGCTCTGGATGGCTGAAGCAGGCGGGGCTTAAACACTTACTCCCCGCCATTGATCTCGCCTTAAAAAATAAAAGCCAAATCACAATTTACTCAAATAAAAAACACACTGATAGCGAAGCAATAGATTCTCTAAAATCAAGAGAGTCAATTCTCCATATAGTAGTGGACGATAGCGTTAAATATCTTCATTCAAAAATATACTACTTTGAGAACGCTGGTGAATATAAAGCAATCATAGGCTCTGCGAACATCACAAACGGCGGATTAACCTCTAACGAAGAGCTTTCAGTAAGCTTGACAGGAACTATCGGTGACAGCCAAAACAATCAAATAAAAAAATATCTAGCTCGGCTTAAAACCGTGGGCCACCCTAACTAGTGGTTCAAACCGTTCGCTGTGCTCACTGGGACGGGCTAAAGCCCGCCCCTTAACCAAACGTTAGGCATATCAGATGAGCAGCATTGTATTTGCGTTTGGGGCCTCGCCAGAGACTAACGACCATGAGGTTCGCCCTAAGGTAAACGGCATCGACATTCTGCAGGAGCTGGAAGCGGAGGCGCTCGGTATCGATCCGCCAGAGTTTTTTGCTCAAGCTGAGCTTGAGCGTGGCGGCCAACTTCTAATTGGGCGATGCGGATGTGGCGTGGTCGGGTGTGCCGACGTGCATATTGAAGTGTCTTTAACAGATGGAGGCTATTTGTGGCACCTAGGCGCTGATCGCGAGTACTCCTTCGAGTCGGATCAGTACTTGGCCTCGGTAAACGTCGCGGTAGCCTACAAAGGCTGGGAGTCAATCGAGCGAACGGCGGAGCGCCTCGTTTCCGCCATCGACTTCACGAGTCTTGCGGAATCTGGATATCAGTTCGAATGGGCGTCCGCGCGCATCGCCAAAGGGCGTATAACCCTCTCTTTTTCCAAAGCACAGACACAACGATTGTTTGAAGTGGGATGGGACGCGCAAAGTCCTGACGATGCAGTCCAGCAAGTAAGCCGGTGGGTGGCAAATTATGTCTAACAAGCTGTGCGGCAGCTGCCAACTAGGCCGGATTTGTTCCACAGCCTAACAACTGGTTCAAATCGTTCGCTTCGCTCACTGGGACGGGCTAAAGCCCGCCCCTTAACCAAACGTTAGGCACCGCGCATGAATATCGAGCAGGCTTCAGCATTCTATTATTTCGATTGCATAGCCAGCGAAATGCTACCTGACGTAGCAATGCAATCATTGCTTGATGGCTTAGAATCAGAGAGTTTAATTCTGCTAGCTTCAGAAACGGACAGAGTAATGTCCACTGTAGGTCCGTTGTTTGAATTGTGCCTCAAAGAACTTGGATTAAACGGCAGAACCAAGGAGCAACATAGCATTGAAGCAGCTAAATATTATGCAGCCATATTTCTATCAGGAGAAATAGATGCTGAAACGTTTGGCTTCAAGGTTGGCGGGGTAGCCGATTACGAATCAGCGCCCGAGATACTAAAAGAGATCTATATGAATGCAGTCTGGCATGATGAATGTGCAACAGAGTACGGATACTCTCCAGACTTCATGGCAACAAGGAATGAGTGCGTGAAGCGAATAACCGAGCTTGCCAAATTGCTATGCGCCTAACAAATGGTTCAAACCGTTCGCTGCGCTCACTGGGACGGGCTAAAGCCCGCCCCTTAACCAAACGTTAGGCAGTATATGAATCTAGAGCAGGCTTTTGTCGCCGGTAAACTGATCGGGTTAGCAGCTATTCTGCTACAAGCCATTGCCTTATTCATTTCCTCTCGCCTGGATTTTGGTGACCTCAGTATCAAGGCGGCTGAAGAAAAGCTACCAGAAAGTATTTTTCTAGACGTTTTCAATGCCGCAAAATCTGGCACGACCCGCTCAATAACAACTGAAGAAGTTAATTTAAAGGTTTTGCAGTCTAGCCGTACGGCAGAGAATAATCGCCGAATATTCAAACGCGTCGTAGTGATCATCGGCATCAGCTTGGTTTTTCAGATGTTAGCTGCGGTAGTAGATATTTTCGTGACCTAGGTCGCCATAGCCTAACCAGTGGTTCAAATCGCTCGCTTCGCTCACCGGGACGGGCTAAAGCCCGCCCCTTAACCAAACGTTAGAGATCACAAGATGTCCCATGCCAAAGTTTCATTCGAGCACGGAATAAGAGATGCAGAGGAGCTTTTGGCTCACTTCGACGCAATTAATGCCAATCCCCCACCTCCTAATGCGGAGGTTTTAAAGCGTGCAGGACTAGTAATGGCGCTTACGGCATGGGAAACATACGTCGAAGATCGTGTAACGGAGGCAATGAACAAGAGACTTGCAGCTGTTGCAGGAAGCTATGTTGGCGAGTTCATTCAAAAGAAATTGCAGCAAGAACTTAAGCAGTTCCACAACCCAACATCAGATAAAACAAAACGCTTATTTCTTGACTATCTCGGCATCGACGTTACTCAAGGATGGAACTGGGCAAATAACGATCCCGAAAAAGCCAAGAAATCACTGAACGAGTGGATATCCAAAAGAGGTGATGCAGTACATCGCTCCAAGCCAATAAACAATGGCTCTCCTGCGGCCCACCTCATAAAACGCGACGAGCTCGAAAAGGTCATACGTTTCATCAAAGAGCTGGTGAAAGCAACCGACTCATATCTGGAATGCAATCTCTAACAACTGGTTCAAACCGTTCGCTTCGCTCACTGGGACGGGCTAAAGCCCGCCCCTTAACCAAACGTTAGACGCCTTCATCTGGAGTATTGGATAGCTCGCACTAAAACGAATTATTGCCCTAATTTTTATTTTCACATCTGGCTATGCCATGACAAACAACCAAGAGCTCGACGGACAGATCTCAGAAGCTGCTGAATATTTCTCAGGAGCGATTTCTGGAGACATTGATATTCTCCTGTCTACTAAATTAGACAGGAAAAGACTGGACTACTCATTGGAAAGCCTAGATGCAGTAAGTGCCTGGCTATCTGAGCTACGCGCAATAAATATAAACTCTCAAACAGAAGGTGTAGCAGACTCTATAATTTGGTCTGGTGCATACGTAGGCGAAGTTATTAAGCGTTGCGCCCAAGAGCCGTACTCTTGGAAACGATATGAGGATTACATGGCTACTCAGAATGAAAGCCTACGAAACGTAATTCCCTATACTTTTGGAACACAATTCATTCTTTCCTCAAAAACCGGAGCAATGACTTTGCCCGTAAACAAAGTAATACGTTTCCTTGAGGAAGGCCCGGAGAATGACCTCCGCTTCTACGCATCAGCGGAATGCAAGCCAGTTCGTTAAGGCGTCTAACAACTGGTTCAAATCGTTCGCTTCGCTCACTGGGACGGGCTAAAGCCCGCCCCTTAACCAAACGTTAGCAACCATGATCAAATCCATCGAAGACCTCCACAGCATTTATATCCAAATTCGTTTTGGCTGGGCGAATTGGAGTGCCCTTTCTCAGTGGGCACTTGAGCGACTACTAAACCATGAAGACAATGACGATGAGAATATAGTCCTCTTGGCAGGATCGTCGTTCGAGTATGAAGCAAATGAACTAGCGAACAAGATACTAATGCAGCACCTTGAGATAGAAAAACAAAACGAAGAGTACTGGGCAGGAAATTACATAGTACAACTCCGCGACAGATTCTATAAAGAAGAGCTCAATATCCTTGAGCTTAGCGATATAATTAACAAAATCTACTACAAACTCGGATATCCAAACTGGCTTGTTATGCTTTCTCGAAATTGCGAGTACGCAACTGATGTAGAGGAATTTGAAATACCGTTCCATAAAGAGTTAAATTATATCTCTCAAATTTGGCAATCCTGCATGAGCCTCACCGAGTTTTTATCAAAATACGACCGAACCATTTCGAACACCCACGATGTACAAGGCTGCTAACAACTGGTTCAAACCGTTCGCTTCGCTCACTGGGACGGGCTAAAGCCCGCCCCTTAACCAAACGTTATGCGTTTAAGTAAAATTCGGAAAAGGAATCCACATGGATACACTTACAGAGCAACAAGATAACCCAGAGCATGATTTTCTTACCAAGCTCAACAATAGGAAAATTGGCTTAATTATAATTTCAATTATTTGTATTCCATGCACTGTGGCACTCTCCTATGCTGGCAAGTCAGAAAGCATTGAACGACCCATTATAGATATCTTGTTCTTTATATCTATTTTCGCACCAGCGCTACAAACATACCTACTTACATCAATGCTCTTCTCAAAAACAAAATCTTTTTTCTTTGCTTTAGCAATGTTTATACCAACGATTATTCTTCAAGTTATAATTGCAGTAAGTCTTTGGGCTGGCATTAATCGTGTATTATCAATCAGAAAAAACGCATAACAATTGGTTCAAATCGTTCGCTTCGCTCACTGGGACGGGCTAAAGCCCGCCCCTTAACCAAACGTTATGAGCCAACAGCATGGACACGCATAGCTATCTAGAAATACTCGTTACCGGCAGGCTCGGCGGCGATAAAAGCCGAGTTGTCGAGCTTTTTGATGACGATGAGGTTTATCGAAACCTTGTAGTTCTAGATGTGACTGGTGTCTGGCTAAACTACAAGAACAATCTCAATGATGGCTGGCATCTTATAGAACACTTCGGGTTCTATGACGTTTACTATCAAGAGCGGGGAGCTATCCTAGAGCGCAGCAGGTTTGAAAAGCTCAAAGAAGCAGCAGCGTTTTTCTACACGGAATCGGGGTATGTTGGCTCATAACAAGTCGCTCAAATCGCTCACTTCGTTCGCTGGGACGGCGTGCCGCCGCCCTTTAGCTTAATCGTTAGAAGCACATGAAATATTTCGCCAGCCTTAGAGAAAAGACAGACTTAGTTCACCACCAATTTTCCGAGCTGATTGGCAAAGCAATTGTAGGCTATGAGTTAGCCCAAATCTGGTGTGAGGAAACCGCCGCTTGGAGCGACTGGAATGACCTTCCAGTATTTTTAGCAGTTGGTTCAGGTGAGCTCTCTATCTCATGGCAAAAATTTGATGAGCTCGCTATAGAGACCGGCCGCGTGCTGCCTTTTTCACTTTGCGGGAGCACAGTGCGCTGGATAGATAGCGGAAATATCCATCTTGACGCAGCTATTGGACGTACCGTTGAGTCAGCTTCTTTAGCACAAGGAGAAATGACAGTAGGCGGCAGCGAAATAGAAATCTGGACGCGCTTACTAATTCATTTCACAGGCGGTGGTAGCTTGGAAATTTTCAATGCGCTTGACGAAAACGGCTTTGAACTGCATACAAAGACTGTAGAGGCCGGCGTGCCGTGCTTCTAACTAGTGGTTCAAATCGCTCACTTCGTTCGCTGGGACGGGCTAAACCCCGCCCCTTAACCAAACGTTATGTGTAATCAAGGATCAAGCATGGAATTTCAAACAATACCTATTTTGCGAATTTTCGATGAAGGCAAAGCGAAAGAGTTTTACCTCGATTTTTTGGGTATGAGTCTGGATTGGGAACACCGCTTTGAGGCCAATTTTCCGATATACATGCAGGTGTCAAAAGGAAATCTTGTCTTCCATCTCAGCGAGCATTCGGGCGACTGCACGCCTGGCAGTAAGGTTTTTGTCAACGTAGGTGATCTTGCAGCGCTCTATCACGAGGTTACTTCACGGCCGTATAAGTACAGTAAGCCGGAAATTGAGCAGGCGCCATGGGGGGATCGTTGTTTTACGGTAACAGACCCGTTTTCGAACAGGGTGCTATTTAATGAGCCGGCAAACACATAACAACTGGTTCAAATCGTTCGCTTCGCTCACTGGGACGGGCTAACGTCTGCTCCTTAACAAAACGCTAGGTGCTTTTCCTAGAACATGGAGCTTTTGGATGAAGATTAGTCACCTGGATCATTTAGTGCTGACAGTTGCTGACATTCCAACCACTGTCGAATTTTATGAAACCGTTTTAGGCATGAAGGTCGTTAGTTTTGGGGCGGGCCGGATTGCTCTAGAGTTTGGACATCAAAAAATCAATCTCCATCAACTAGGTAAGGAATTTGAGCCTACGGCTCAGAATGTACAGTGCGGAAGCGCAGACCTGTGCTTCATTACTGACAATGTATTATCTGACGCAATGGAAAATGTGAGGAATCAAGGTGTAAATATCACGGAGGGTCCAGTAAAACGTACAGGCGCACAAGGATCGATTACATCATTTTACTTCAGAGATCCTGATGGAAATCTAATTGAAGTATCAACCTACTCAAACGCATAACAATCGGTTCAAGAGGTACTATCCACGCGTGAGGTTTCCAGTCCTTTTGCGCCGTGATGGTTACGGTTGTTTTTATTGAGTTTTGTGGTGTGCGTTACCAACCCATTAGCCGGGCGTTAAACATTGTAAGGAGCTTATGTGAAGGCTCGGTTTGATTCAGGCGCGATCGGCGCGAAAGCTTCAACGCTAGGCTGATTAATCGGCGAGAGCCCTGGCCGGCCGATTCGCTCAGTGCCAGCCTGGTAGCTGTTCAGCTCCGAGGCTGGCTGACGCGCACGACTAGCTGCCTTGTTTTTGCTGGCTGCCTTGCTTCTGCTGTTTCTGCTGGCTCTGCTGCTTTTGGCCCTGCTGGCTCTGGTCCCGAAGAACGATGATCGATTCCGCATTCAGCCTACGGTCGCCGATCGCTGCGCTCCCCAGGTTACCGGCAACGGAGACGGTGTCTCCTTTCCCTACCTTCTGACGACCTTCGTTATCGAGCGGATTGTTTTGCATGCCGCTCGTATCGACGGTGAACTCTAGGTCGCCGGTGTTTACCGTGAACTGTCGATCTTTGATGCTTTGCACAGTACCGGTCAGGATCAGGTCACCCACCACAACGGGCGTTACCGGAGCCACGTCCATGACGGCAAACGTTGTCATGTCGTTAGTCGGCGAAGAGTAGTAATAGGTGGCCGGCTCTTCGATGAAGACGCTGTCTGCTTCGATGGATGCATCGACAAAGAAGTGTTTTTCGACACGCCCATACACCGTCACTTCATCACCTGGAATAAGCTCGGGCTGATTGCCCACCCAGCCCATGTCATCCATTTCGACGCTGATCTGTCCTTGCCCGTAGTCGAGGGAGAACTCGTCATCTTCGGCGGTGAGCACGGTACCGCTGATTGAAACGTAACTGTCGTCGGGTTGGAGTTTCGGCATTTGCGCCATTGCCGGTGCCGCGATGAGTGTCGAGGCTAGTACGCTGAGAGCGAACGCTGATTTCTTCACAATGCTTCCTCCATTTGAGTGGGGATTCATAAGGAGCCAATTACGGCCCTCATAAGTCCCGACCGGAGTGAGTTTTCAGAGTTCAGCGGCCTCGCTTTCTCATTAGCCTCGTAATCGGAACCTTAACCGGCGCAAATGATTAATGGTCGGATGGCTTTCAGGTAACCCACGGTCATCGCTAATAACTAGCACAGCGATCTAGACAAAGCGCTCGGATGGCTCTGCTGATGCGGCCCAATTCACTCGCCTACGAACAAGCGCCTCGTCGATACGAGTGAACTTCCCCCCCAACGGCACGATCCCCATTTATGCACAGTCAGAGCGATTCAGGCAGCAGGCGCATCCGCGCGATGCATCAGGCCTGGGTCGTCCAGCGATGAGGACGCTTCCGTGACCGTTATCACTCACAGCACGCATCACACGACACACAGCATCTCGCGCCACGTACCTAACCCAGTTCACGCAACGTTTCTCGGGGGGACCGTTCCGCTGTTTCTTGGCGGCCTACTAAGCGATATCGCGTACTTCCAGACCTATGAGATTCAGTGGACCAACTTCGCGTCTTGGCTGATCGCCGGGGGCCTGGTCTTTTGCGGGTTCGCGATCCTGTTCGCGCTGGTCAATCTGGTCAAAGCCACCCATAAGAAAGGGCGGCCACTGATCTATCTGGTGCTCCTGGCCGCTACCTGGGTGCTGGGCTTTTTCAACTCACTGGTACACGCCAAGGATGCCTGGGCGAGCATGCCGTCAGGCCTGGTCCTTTCGGTGATCGTGACCATCCTGGCCTGTGCGGCGACCTGGATCGGCTTTACCAATCTGCGCGCTGGAGGTGAAGCATGAAATACGCAGCCCCACTAAGCGCCCTGAGCGTGGCGTTGTTACTGAGCGCATGCGGCGGCGCGGATCAGGACATCGCGTTGGTAAAAGGTGAGAACCCCAAACTTGTCGATCCTGAGCGCGGACTGTTGCCCAGCATGACGATTGCCGACCCGGTCGGCTGGGGTGATAAGAAGCCAACGGTACCCGAGGGCTTCACGGTCAGCGCGATCGCGACGGATATGCAGATCCCGCGGCAAACCCTCGTGCTGCCCAATGGGGACATCCTGGTGGCCGAAGGCCGGGGCGGCAATGCACCCAAGTTAAGACCGAAGGATGTCATCGCCGGCTACATCAAGGCGAAGGGCACCACCTCCGTCAAAAGCGGTAACCGTCTGACCCTGCTTCGCGATGCCGACGGTGACGGCGTGTACGAGTTGCAGAAGATCTTTGCGGACGACCTTAACGCGCCGTATGGCCTGGCACTGGCCAATGGGAACATCTACGTGGCCAACCAGGATTCGCTGGTGCGCTTCGAGTATCAGGAAGGTCAGACCGAGGCCAGTGGCGAGCCGGTCAAGGTCACGGACCTGCCGCATCGGATCAACCATCACTGGACCAAGGCGCTTACCGCGAGCCCGGACGGTCGTTTCTTGTACGTTGGCATCGGCTCGAACAGCAACATCACCGAACGCGGGATGGAGGCGGAAGTCGACCGGGCCATGATCTGGCAGATCAATGCGGAGACAGGTGCGCACAAGCCCTACGCAACGGGTCTGCGTAACCCAACGGCACTGACGATTCGCCCCGACACGGACCAGCTGTGGGCGGTGGTGAACGAGCGGGACGAGCTTGGTCCGAATCTGGTCCCTGACTATCTCACCTCGGTACAAGAAGGCGGCTTCTATGGCTGGCCGTATAGCTACTGGGGGCAGCACGTCGATGATCGCGTTCGCCCGCAGAACCCCGATCTGGTCGCGGCCGCGATCAAGCCGGATTACGCGCTCGGCCCGCACGTCGCTGCGCTCGGCGTGGACTTTTCTTCACCGGTCATGGGCGAGAAGTTTGCCGAAGGCGTGTTCGTTGGCGAGCACGGCAGTTGGAACCGCGAGAACCCGTCCGGCTATCAGGTGGTCTTCGTGCCATTCAGGAACGGAAAACCCTCGGGCGAGCCGGTTGATTTCGTGACGGGCTTCCGCACTGCCGAAGGGACACATGGTCGGCCCGTGGGTGTGACGGTCGACCCTCGCGGTGCTCTCATCGTGGCTGACGACTTGGCTAACGTTGTATGGCGGGTGACCCGAACGCAGTAACCCCAACGGCCGGAAGCTGCGTGATACGCCCGGCATAGAGCCTGAACGCATGGCCCCACCGCAGGTGCGCTGGGGCCTGACTTTTGGAGAACAGATGGTGATGAAGCGACTCTCTTTGCACCTCGTTAGCGCCATGGCGCTGGGTACAGCTTCGCTCGCAACCGCTGCGCCCGACGCCGTTGAACAGGATGAGTGGCCGTTCAGCGCAACGCCACGCGCCAGTTTCTCCGAACCCTGGGCCATGACCTTTCTGCCAGACGGGACGGCGTTGATCACGGAAAAACGCGGCGTGCTCAAGCATGTCGATGTGGAGACCGGGACGGTTCACGAAATCAAGGGCGTACCAAAGGTGGTCTATGGCGGTCAGGGCGGGCTTGGTGACGTCATCCTCCATCCCGATTTCGCACAGAACAACGTTATCTACCTCAGCTATGCCGAGCATGGCGACGGTGGCAACCGCGGCGCAGCCGTCGCCCGCGCAACCCTGAAGCTAAGCGACGATGGCGGCTCCCTTTCAGAGCCGAAAGTGATCTGGCGGCAGGCGCCCAAGGTCTCCGGCAAAGGCCATTACGGGCATCGTCTTGCGTTCGGCCCAGACGGCAAACTCTGGATTACCTCCGGCGAGCGCCAGAAGTTCACCCCTGCACAGGACATGGACGCCAACCTCGGCAAAGTCATTCGCCTGAACGAGGACGGGAGCGTACCGTCCGACAACCCGTTCGCCGACCAAGGCGGCGTGACGGCGCAGATCTGGTCGCTTGGCCACCGCAACCCACTGGGCATCGCGTTCGACGCGCAGGGCCGCTTGTGGGAACACGAGATGGGCCCGGAAGGCGGCGACGAATTCAACCTGATCCAGAAAAGCGGCAACTACGGTTATCCGGAAGTCTCGAACGGCGATCACTACGGCGGGCGACCGATACCCGATCACGACACGCGCCCCGAATTCATCGAGCCCAAGAATTCCTGGACACCAGTGATCTCCCCTGCCGGCCTGATCATCTACGACGGCGAACGGTTTGCGGACTGGAAAGGTGATGCATTTATCGGCGGCCTGTCGGCCGAGGCTTTAGTCCGTGTCACTTTGAACGGCGAAGCAGCCAGCGAGGCCGCTCGCTACGACATGGGCGCACGCATTCGCGAAGTCGAGCAAGGCCCGGACGGCAGCATCTGGCTGCTGGAAGATGGGGATGGTGGGCGTTTGCTGGAGCTCAGTCCAAAATAGGCGAGGCATCAAACGGGCTGCGCCTTGAGTGGCGCAGCTTCGATATCAATGGCGTGAAAACAGGATCTGGCCCTAGGCGATGTGTGAAACCGCCTATCCCCCCTTCCCTATCCATCGAACGATTCAATCGCTGCCCCCAACGAGCCTCGTCACAACCTCGTAACAGACCCCGCCTAGCGTGTTTCGGCCAAACCCCATCGCCAATCGCCGAGGCTCGCATGAGAACACCGACCCGCCTGACCCGTACCGCGCTATCCACCGCGTTAACACTGGCCCTGCTGCCGCTCGCCTCTCAGGCTGCCTCATCGCGCGCCGCGGAATACTTCGAGCGGGTTGCAACGTTTCCGGTGTACAGCAACCTCGGTGCGGACGAAGACGCCTCCCGCGAGACCGTCGCTGAAATCACCGCAGTCAGCCGCGACGGCCGTACGCTGATCTACACCGATAGCCCCGGCGAGCGGATCGGCCTGGTCGACATTCAAGACCCGAAATCGCCAAAGCCTGCAGGCTTCGTGAAGCTCGAAGGCGAGCCGACCTCAGTCGCAGTGCATCACCACTTTGTACTGGTGGCGGTCAACACTTCGGCCAGCTTTGCCCAGCCCGACGGCGTGCTGGCGGTGTTCGACATTCGCAATCCCGCGCAGCCCAAGCGCGTCGCCACGTTGCCCATGGGCGGCCAACCGGATTCCATCGCCGTCAGCCCGAAGGGCCGTTATGCCGCCGTGGTGATCGAGAACGAGCGTGACGAGGATCTGAACAACGGTCTGCTTCCTCAGCTGCCGGGCGGCTATCTGCGGATCGTCGATCTTAAGGGCCAGCCGTCGCGATGGACTACGCGCGACGTGAGCCTGACGGGCCTGGCCGAAGTAGCGCCGGAGGATCCGGAGCCGGAATACGTCAGCATCAACGACCAAGACGTTGCGGCCGTCACGTTGCAGGAGAACAACCACATCGTGCTGGTCGACCTGCGTAGCGGTCGGGTGATCCGACACTTCAGCGCCGGCCAGGTCGATCTTGAAGGCGTGGACGTTGAGGAGAACGACCGCATCGAGCCGGTGGGCGTCCTTAAAGGCAAACGCCGCGAGCCGGATTCCATCGCGTGGCTCGGTGCGCTGCTGGCCACTGCCAACGAAGGCGATTATGAGGATGCAAACGGCGAGGAAGGTGGCAGTCGCGGATTCACTCTCTTCGACTACAACGGCCAAGTCTGGCACGACGCCGGGGTCTCGATGGAACACGCCTTCATCCGCGCCGGCCACTATCCGGAGAATCGCTCGGAGAACAAAGGCATCGAGCCAGAAGGCATCGCGGCGGGGAGCTTCCACAAGCAGGATTTTCTCTTCGTCGGAAGCGAGCGCGGCAATGCCGTCGCGGTGTACGACGCCGCCCGCCCTTGGGCACCGGTGATGCATCAGTTGTTACCGGCCGGCATGGGGCCCGAAGGCATCCTGCCGATCCCAGCGCGCAACTTGCTGGTGGTCAGCAGTGAAGAAGATTCGGCCGAAGACGGCTATCGCTCGACAATTTCGATTTATCAGTTCGGCGCCAGGACTGCGAATTACCCGGAGATCCGCTCCAGCGAGAGCGATCTGATCCCCTGGGGAGCGCTCAGCGGCCTGGTTGCGGACGGTACGCAGATTGATCGCCTGTATGCCGTTCCGGATAGCTACTACAAGGCCTCCCGGATCTTCCACGTCGACACCAGTAAAACACCTGCAGTCATCGACGGGCAGACCGAACTGCGCAAGGACGGCAAGACCGTCAACTATGACCTGGAGGGCATTGCCCAAGCCAGCAATGGCGACTTCTGGTTGGCCTCCGAAGGCAACGGCAAGGCCAAGCCGAACCTGCTGATCCATGCCAATTCAAAAGGCGACGTGCTGGCCGAATACGCGCTACCGAAAGCCGTCTCGGCACAGCGCACCAGCAACGGATTCGAAGGCGTATCGGTGGTTGGCGAAGGCGCCAGCACCCGCGTGTATGTGGCCTTCCAGCGCGGGTGGAAGAACGACCCGGCCGGAAAGGTGCGTATCGGCGTATTCAATCCGAGCAGCGGCGAATGGGGCTTCGTCCATTACCCGCTCGACCCGGCTGTCGAAGGCGGCTGGGTCGGGTTGTCCGAACTCACCTCTATCGGTAACGGCCAGTTCCTGGTGATCGAACGTGACAACCAGCAAGGCCCGGCCGCGCAGATCAAACGCCTGTATCGCATCGACCTGACCGGCGTGCAGCCCGTAGCCGAAGGCCAGAGCTTCCCACTGGTGAGCAAGCATCTGGAGCGCGATCTGCTGCCTGATCTGCAGAGCGCTGGCGGCTGGGTGCTGGACAAGGTGGAAGGCGCGGCAGTCGACAAACTGGGCCGTCTGTTCGTCGTCACCGACAACGATGGTGTGGAAGATGCCAGCGGCGAGACGCGCTTCATGCGCCTCGGCACAATCAAGCGCTGAGATTGCCTGCGGAGCGGCAAACCCGCTCCGCAGGAGCGCTCAGCTCTCGCGGGCGCGCTTGATGCGATGATCCCAGCGGCGCTTGGCGAAGCGCCGCATGTTCGGAATGTCGTCCGTTTCGTCCATGATCGGCTGGCCGATGATGGTTTCCATGATGTCTTCTAGCGTCACCAAACCGCGCCAGCTGCCGAACTCGTCGTAGACCAGGCACATATGCTGGCGCTCGTGCAGCAACTGGGTCATGAGATTTTCGACACTGGTCATTTCCGGCGCAACCTTCACCGGTTTCATGATGGTCGAGACCGGCGCTTCGTCTTCGGTCGCTGACAGGGCGTCATAACGGAACACGACACCCAGCGGGTTTTCGTTGTCGCCGATCACTGGATAGCGTGAGAACTGGCTGTCGGCGACCTGCGCCTTGAAAGCACCAATCGTGATGTCCGGCGCCGTGTAATCGCACACCGTGCGTGGTGTCATGACGTCACGCACCTTGATTTCGTGCAGGTCGAGGATGTTTCTGATGACGCGCTGCTCGTCCTCGTCGAGGCTCTTGTTCTCGCGACCCAGCACCGTCAGCGCCTTGATCTCCTGGCGGATGTCGTGCTCCGGTTCCTTGCCGCCGACCAGCCGCATAATCATGTCGGACAGGTAGATGAAGGGCTTCAGCACCAGAATCATGCCGTTCAACAGAGGCGGCAGGTAAGGCGCCAGCGTACGCCAGTAACGCGCTCCGATGGTCTTGGGCAGGATTTCCGAAAGCACCAGAATCAGTACCGTCATCACCGCCGAGGCGATTCCGACGTAGCCGTTGCCGAACACCACGGTGACCTGCGCACCGACGCCAGTTGCGCCGACGGTGTGGGCGACGGTGTTCAAGGTCAGGATCGCCGCAAGTGGCTGGTCGACTTTGTCTTTGAGCTGTTTCAAGCGCTCGTAGAGCTTCGGACGGGACGTCTTCTGGTGTGCGATGAAGCTAGGCGTGAGCGAGAGCAGCGCAGCTTCCAGGATCGAGCAGATGAATGAAACGAGGATGGATAAGACAGCGAACGCTATCAGGAGGGTCATGTAAGGGAGGTTTCGTTGCCAATGGCAGGCCAATTTACAGCAAAGCTGCCAGGGGTTAGCTGATTACCGCGATGGGCTTGCAACATTTGATTTCCCCATTCGAACGCTCGCGCAGGACACTGATTTCGACAGCAGCCTTCAACGGAGTTCACGACCACGGAAACGGGCCAGCGAGCCATCCCGTCTGCTGAGATACTCCTCGCACTTGTTTCCCGACACACTCCTCGGCTAGGGTGCGGCCCTCGATGAGACAGCCCTTCAGGAGCATTGCAGATTGATCAGAACAGGGATGTTGGCGCTGGGTTTGCTGTTGGCGCTACCGACACAGGCGGCCGAACAGCGGGTCTATCTGGTGGCCACGATGCAGCTCGACGGCTCCAGCCTGGCACAGAGCATTTTCTTGCATGAACCAGGCATCACCGAACTGGAAGGCTGCCGCGAAGCGGTGCGCGCGGGCCAGCGCGACCGTGACTGGCAAAAATACCATCACATTTTCCGCAGCGACCGCTTCAAGGGTTTCTCCGGCCACATGCAATACCGCTGCGCAATCAGCGACCAGCAATTCAGTGGCTGGCAAGACGGTCCACGTTACAACCGGTCGTACCTGATTGGCGTCGACGAACATTCGAAGCTCAACGTAGAACGGACGTCGAGTCAGGCCCAATGCATGACGCAGCTTCGGGCGTTGCCGGCTGCCCGGCAGGCGCATCGCTTCTGCGCCATGGGCAACCAGCAGATCATGCCCTGAGCCGCTCGTCCTTCCAGCCGAGCGGTGGTAGGTAGTTGTTCTACTCCGGCTGGTAGCTGCCCGGCACCGGCGCGAAGGACACCCCGAAGCGATTCCAGGCGTTGATGGTTACGATGGCCAGGGTCAGGTTAGTGAGCTGGGCCTCGGTAAAATACTCGCGCGCCTCCTCGAACAACTGCTGCGAAACACCCTGAGGCAGCAGCGTATTGGCCTCGGCCCAGGCCAGCGCAGCACGTTCGCGGTCGGTGAAAAACGGCGTTTCGCGCCAAGCGCTCAGGGCATAGATGCGCTGTTCGGTTTCGCCCAGGGCGCGAGCGTCTTTAGTGTGCATGTCGATGCAGAAGGCGCATCCGTTGATCTGCGAGACACGGATCTTAACCAGCTCCATCAGCGGTTTGTCGACGCCATCCTCGCGGCGGCTCTGCCTTGCCAGATAGGTTTCCAGCCCTATTAAGGCGGTCATCACGTCAGGTGCGGCGGTCTGGTAGTTCATACGCATGGTGGTCACTCCTCGGTTGAATGTGCAACCCAGGCTACGCAGCCGCCACGCTGCGCTATTGTAGATTTTCGACATCTTTGGGCGCCCTCCATGTCCGCTTCCTTGCACGGCCGCCTGCCCTTCCTGCAGGGCTTCGTCACCCGTCCGCCGAGCCCGGCGCTGGCCGCGTACGTCCAGCGTTTCTGGTGGCTGGAAGGCGACGGCTCGCAGGTTTATGACGAGCAGATGCTGCACCCGGACGGCGGCAGCGGGCTCATCTTCAACTTCGCTGATCCGCTGCGTTTCGATGGCACCCCGCGCGGGCGACGGGCCCTGATCGCCGGGCCGCAAATAGCCAGCACCCGGCTGCAGCTGGTCGGCCAGGTCAAGATGATGGGCGTGCGTTTTCTTCCCGGCATGGGTGCCGCGGTGTTCGGCATCGGCCTCGACGAACTGACCGGTCTTCAGGACGCTGACTGGCCCAGGCTGGCGCTCGCGCATCTGATCGATCAGTTGGCCGAACTGGAACGGGACGCGCAGCAGGCACTGGTTGAACGGGCGCTGCTCGGTCGTCTCGGTGCGCTCCAGGCGCGGCGCACCCCGGTGCAGCAGCTGCTGGAACAGATCGCCACCAACCAGGGCCGGGCGCGGCTGGCGGACCTGCTCCAGACCGTACCGCTCGGCCAGCGCCAGCTGGAACGGCTGTTTCGCTATCAGGTCGGTCTGACGCCCAAGCAATTCAGCCGTACCCAGCGTGTGGCGCTGGTCCGCAACCAGTTACGCGCCGGCCAGCCACTGCTGGATACCGCCATGGTCTGCGGCTACAGCGACCAGGCGCACTTCATCCACGATTTCAAGACGGTGGTCGGCATGACGCCGGGGCAATATCGGGCCCGGGCGAAGGTCGCGGAGAGGTAAGACTCCTCATTCCACGCGCCGGATTACCTGTCCACACAGATCGGCATGCCCGCGCGCCACGGTTATCTCGAGCGCATGCGAGCGCGGCGGCCAGCCAGTTATGCCGTCTGGCAATGCCCAGCCGGGGTAGTAAGCTCACAGGCGATGGCAAGATCCGTGGGGTCCTTGTCATTGCGACACGACTGTGATAGCCGCAGACTGCAGGCATCTTCCTGAGAGGTGCACCATGGACGCCACTCGCACCATTGCCTGCCTGGTTTACCCCGACGTCATGAGCCTGGATGTGACCGGGCCGATGCAGGTGTTTGCATCAGCCAACGTCGAGCGCCAACGACAGGGGTTGGCCGCCCACTATGCGCTGCTGTTGATTGGCGAACAGGCCGGTCCTTTTGCTACTTCCGCGGGGTTCAAGCTAGTTGCGGACGCCCCGTGGGGCAGCATGGATCCGGCGGGGTTGGACACGCTGTTGGTTCCGGGAGGCAGTGGCGTACAGGTGCAGATGCACAACCGCTCGCTGCTGGACTGGCTTCGCGGTGCCGAACCGCAGATACGCCGCCTGGGCTCGGTATGTTCTGGCGCCTTGATTCTGGCCGAAGCCGGGCTATTGAACGGCCGCAAGGCGACCACTCACTGGGCGGACCTTGCCGCCTTGAGTGGATACAGCGCTATTGAGGTACAAGGCGACCGACTGCATACCTACGACCCGACGGATCGGGAGTCCGCTCACCTGTTCAGCTCGGCAGGCGTCACGGCGGGCATCGACCTGGCACTGGCGCTGGTCGAGGCAGACCTTGGGCGCGCGCTGGCCCTCAGAGTGGCGCAACGACTGGTGATGTTTCTGCGCAGACCAGGCGGGCAGACCCAGTTCAGCCCGATGCTGGCCGCGCCGACCGGTAGCGTGGCCCGCCTCGCTGAACTGCTCGAGTGGATTCCCGGACACCTGAGCGAAGACCTGTCCATCGAGGCGCTGGCCGAGCAGGCGCACATCACGCCACGCACCCTGTGCCGACTGTTCAACCTGGAGGTTGGCATGGGCCCTGGGCAGTACGTCGAACGCGTACGGCTCGAGGCGGCACGCAACCTGCTGCTCGATGCCCAGGCATCGATCGCGACGGTGGCGCGGCTGACCGGATTCGGGCACCCGGAAAACCTCAGGCGCAGCTTCCAGAAGCATCTTGCAGTCAGCCCACGAGATTTCTTCCAGCGTTTCGGCTAGCGCCCCCTCCCAGCTCTCAACTTATCGCTTACGACAATCCGGCTCACTGCCAGGCGCCGCTGTGCCCGCTTTTCATGACAAGGACCGACCCCATGCTTCTACTGTTCAGCAATAGCCAGGTACTCCGCTTGTTCATCGCCCAGGCGCTGTTCTGGTCATGCTCGATGACCGGCATCATCCTGACGTCCATCGTCGGCCTTCACCTGGCACCCATTGCAGACCTGGCGACCCTGCCGCTTGCAGTGCTGATGCTCGGCGGCCTGCTCGCTCTGCAGCCTATTGCGTGGTTGATGCAGCGCCGCGGCCGCACGATAGGCTTTCTCGTTGGCACCCTGGCCGGCGTGCTGGGCGGTCTGACAAGTGCACTGTCGCTCTGGCTGGACAGCTTCACCCTGCTTTGCCTCGGCGCACTGTCCATCGGCGCTTATCAGGCGTCAGCAATGTATTACCGGTTCGCAGCCATGGAGGCGGTGAGTGAAGCCTTAAGGGGCCGAGCCACAGGATGTGTGATCGGCGGCGGCGTGGTCGCTGCGCTGGCTGCACCCGCGCTCGGCGACGCCGCACGCGGCCTGGTATCCGTGCCCTTCGCGGGCGCCTATCTGATGATCGCCGCACTGGCAGCGGTGGGATTCTTCGTCCTGGCAGGACTAAAGAGCAGCCAGGCTAGCGCACCCGTACCGGCAGCCACCTCTGCGGTGTCCTGGCGCGACCTCCTTGCCCGGCCAGTGGTGAGGGCTGCCGTGTTGACCACGGCTGTGGGGCACGGGCTGATGATTCTTGTGATGAACGCAACGCCCCTGGCAATGCACGGCGAAGGCATGAACCTGCAGGTCAGCGGTCAGGTGATCCAGTGGCACATGCTGGGCATGTTCCTGCCGGCGTTCATCGCCGGGCCGCTGGTGGACAGGCTGGGTAGCAGGATGGTGGCCTGCCTGGGCGGCGGATTGCTTATCGCGAGCGCGGCGGTCGCTCTGCTCGGTGTTAGCCATCTGCATTTTCTGATCAGCAGTTGCCTGCTCGGTATCGGCTGGAATCTGATGCTGGTGGCCGGCACCACGCAGCTGGGGCAGGGGCACGGGCTGCAGGAACGGGCACGGGCCCAGGGATTGATGGAAGTCTGCAACGGCAGTGTCGCCGCCGTGATGTCATTCGCCTCGGGTGCATTGATCGCGCAGGCGGGGTGGGCCGCGGTGAACATCGGCATGCTGCCGATCGTCGCGCTGGTACTGCTGGTGCAGCTTGCCGAGGCCTATCGGCAACGGCAGCCAGCGTGAGAGGAGCCTGCGGTCCCTGCATATAAGCAAGGTGCGCTAGCTGCGCGGCCGAATCCCATCGAGTATCAGCGCCTGCAAACTCGTCAGCGCTTCTTCAAAAAACACCGGATCATCCAGCGTTTTGCCTGTAACTGCCTCGATCTGCACGCGGAAGTCGGCGTAGTGCTGCGTCGTGGCCCACAGCGAGAAGATCAGGTGACGGGGCTCGACCGGGGCCAGTTTCCCGGCGTCTATCCAGCCCTGGATGACCGCGACCTTGTTCTCGAAGAGCTCGCGCAAAGGCTGTTCCAACTCGCCAAGCATCAGCGGCGCGCCCTGCATGACTTCCATGCAGAACAACCGCGACTCGGCAGGATAATCACGGGAAAGCTCCAGTTTGACGCGCAGGTAGCCCTTTATCGCTTCGATCGGGTCCTGGTCCGCAGCGAATGTCTGCAAGGGCTGCAGCCAGACTTCCAGCAACTGCCGCAAGACGCTGACATAGAGCTCTTCTTTGCTGTCGAAGTAATACAGCAGATTGGTCTTGGAGACGTCGGCCGCGGTGGCTATCTGATCGAGGCTGGTGCCATACAAGCCGAAGCGGGAGAAAAGGCCGAGTGCGGCATCGATGACGGTCTCACGCTTACTTTCGATCATGCGCGAACGGCGGTCGACTGCGCTGGCACTGGGCTCGCGTGCCGAGCCTTTTATCTTGGCGGTCTTGCTGGCAGTCAGGCGTCGGCGTGGTGGTACGGGGGTCTGGTCTGTCACATCGCTACCGGTCGGGCTCAAACGGGCCGCTACTGTAGCGCGAGGCGAACCATGCGCGCAGGAATGCCGACGGTCGACCTTACCGTTGCTCAACGGGCGCAGCGTCAGAGCAGCGCATGGACTGATCTGGCTATCCCACGAATCGCAGACCGCCTTTCAGGCCGACTCACACTCTGTCCTGCGCCTGTTTCAAACGCTGGATGCAATCAAGCGATCACGTGCGGCTGTATGGCTGTGGTTCATATGCACTGGATCGCGAATGTTATGTTATAACTATAGCATTCAATTCGCTGTGCACTTGCCATGACCGAAGCCGAACTCCTCGCCCTCCCTGCCGACGCCTATATGAACGAGGCTCAGCACAATTTCTTCCGTGACTTGCTGCTGCACCAACGCACGGAGCTGCAGGCGCGCATTGCCGAGGAATTTCAGCTGCTGCGCCACTACGAGCCCAGTAGCGACCCGTCCGACATCGGCACCACCGAAGAACAGCGCCAGTGGCAGCTGCGGCTGTTGGAAAGGGAAAAGAAGCTGCTCGACAAGATCGACGACTCCCTCGATAGCCTGGCCCGGGGCGACTACGGCTGGTGCGCCGAAACCGGCGAGCCGATAGGCCTGAAACGCCTGCTGCTGCGCCCCACTACGACGCTGTGCATCGAAGCCAAAGAGCGCCAAGAAGAGCGCGAAAAACACCAACGAACCGCCTGAGAGATCGCCATGAATCGCCTCCCCGTCACTGTGCTGTCCGGCTTCCTCGGCGCCGGCAAAAGCACGCTGCTCAATCACATCCTGAAGAACCGTGAAGGTCGCCGCGTCGCGGTCATCGTCAACGACATGAGCGAGATCAACATCGACGTCGCCGAAGTCCAGCGCGACGTCAGTCTTAATCGCGCCGAAGAAAAACTGGTCGAGATGAGCAACGGTTGCATCTGTTGCACCCTGCGCGAGGACCTGCTTGAAGAGGTTGGCAAGCTCGCCCGCGAGGGTCGCTTCGATTATCTGCTGATCGAATCAACCGGCATTTCCGAGCCGCTGCCGGTGGCCGAAACCTTCACCTTTCGCGATGAACAGGGTCAGAGCCTCGCCGACCTTGCACGCTTGGACACCATGGTCACGGTAGTCGACGGGGTCAACTTCCTGCGCGATTTCCACGAAGCCGAAAGCCTGGCAAGCCGCGGCGAAACACTGGGCGAGGACGATGAGCGCTCCATCACTGAGCTGCTGATCGAGCAGGTGGAGTTCGCTGACGTCATCCTCATCAGCAAGATCGATCTGATCTCCAGCGCCGAGCGCGAGGAGCTCATCGCGATCCTGGGCCGTCTGAACACCCATGCCGACATCCTGCCCATGAGCATGGGCAATGTGGCCCTGGCAAAGATCCTCGATACCGGCCGCTTCGATTTCGAGCGGGCCGCCCAGGCGCCGGGCTGGCTCAAGGAAATGCGCGGCGAGCACGTCCCGGAGACCGAGGAATATGGCATTGCCTCGACGGCCTACCTCGCACGACGCCCCTTCCACCCGCAGCGCTTTCACAGCTTCCTTAACCGCGAATGGACCAATGGCCGCCTGCTGCGCTCGAAGGGCTATTTCTGGTTGGCCAGTCGTCCGCAGGAAGCCGGCAGCTGGTCCCAGGCTGGCGGCCTGATGCGCTACGACTACGCCGGTCGCTGGTGGCGCTTCACCCCCGACGCCGAATGGCCGGAAGACGAAGCGTCACGCGCCGCGATCCAGCAAAAATGGACCGACGAATGCGGTGATTGCCGACAGGAATTGGTGTTCATTGGCCAGAACATCGACTTCCACCGCCTGCGCGCAGAACTCGACACCTGCCTGCTCAGCGACTACGAATGGAACCTTGGTCCCGAGCACTGGTTGCGCATGGATGATCCCTTCGCTCCATGGTTCGAGGAGGTCGCATGATGCTGGCGAGCCAATTGCACTGGGCATCACCGCAGCAGGTGTTTGGTGACACGTCTGCTGTGCTCGCCGATGCACTGATCAATGGTGTCAACTTGGCGGCCTGGCAGCGTCAGTTACCGTCTCAAATCGCTCACTTCGCCGGGGCGCTGCTGGCGCTGGACGAGCCCTTGTCCGAATCACTGACCGTCGAGCCAGACGCAAGCGGCACCGTATCGATGCCATCGTTGGCGGCAGCCTACCGTGGCGTCACCGGTCACAGCGAATTCGTCGCCGATGTAGCGTGGCTTGTCAGCGCCTTCACGTGCCTGCTTGAAGCAAGGCGCATCGGGGTGCGCCTGCGTGTGTTGCACAAGCCCATGTGCCCCCGATTCCACGTCGATCACGTGCCGCTGCGGTTGATCACCACCTATGCCGGCGCCGGCAGCGAGTGGTTGCACGAAGATGCCATGCCGCGTCACCGTCTGGGCGAGCCGGCTGCTGAACCGCATGACAGCCGAGACATTCAGCAACTGCTAGCAGGTGAAGTCGCGCTCTTCAAAGGCGAGAAATGGGCCGGAAACGAAGGCGCCGGCATCATCCACCGGTCACCCGCTGTGGCTGCCGGGGCGCGTCGGCTGATCCTGACCCTTGATTGGCTGGCATGAAAAAAGGCCGACAGCGGTGCTAATCGGCCCTCGGGATGTAGCTCATTCCGATCAGGCAGCCATCTTCTCGCACTCTTCGGCGCACTGGCGGCAGGCTTCGGCACAGGCCTGGCAGTGGTCCATCTGGTGGCTGCCGCACTCTTCGGCACACTCGCGGCAGGCCTGGGCACAGATACGGCACATCTCCTTGGCCAACTTGCTGTCGCGTGCCATCAACGTGGCGGCGAGCGCGCAGAGGTCCGCGCAGTCGCGATCGAGTTCGATGCAGCGAGCCATCATCTTGACGTCGTCTTCACGCAGGCAGGATGCGGCGCAGGTTTCGCATACGATGGCGCAGTTGGAACAGGCCTGAATGCAAGCCTCGTACTTGGAATTGAGCATTGGGGGTCCTCCAAGGTCGATGTTCGCGAATGGGGTGAGGGCTATCGCCCCGTCATAACATTCGTGCCGGGCACGCCGTCCGAAGTTCAGTTGGATCGACCCAATGGTCCAGTCACCCCATGGCGCGTTGTGCATCAGGTCCCAATCGGCGACCGTCGCCGCTACACTCCTCGCCCCCACTGGCCAGTTCCGCTATGCACATGACCTCCACTCTTGCCGCGCCTTGCGAATATCAGGAAACCATCCGCAAGAGCCGCTTCCTCGCCAAGGCTGCGCCCGTGTCCAGTGCCGAGGAGGCTCAGGCGTTCATCCAGGCGGTCAGCGACGCCAGCGCCACGCATAACTGCTGGGCGTGGAAGGTTGGCAATCAGTACCGTTTCAGTGATGACGGCGAGCCCGGCGGAACGGCCGGGCGGCCCATGCTGACCGCGATCGAAGGGCAGGAGTGCGACCAGGTGGTGGTGGTAGTGATTCGCTGGTTCGGTGGCATACAACTGGGTACCGGAGGCCTGGCACGTGCTTACGGCGGCTCAGCGGCGAAATGCCTGCAGGCCGGCGAGCGCGTCGAGCTGGTCGCCCGGGTTCGCTGCAGCTGTCATTGCCGCTTTGCCGAGCTGGCGCTGCTCAAGTCGCGACTGAGCGACTTCGATGCGTTGATCGAAAGCGAAACCTTCGACGCGGAAGGCGCTGAGCTGCAGCTGGCCTTCCCCGCAGCGCAACAACCCCAGGTGCAGAAACTGCTGTCCGACATCAGCCGTGGCCGCTCGGAACTGCACCCGCTTGACCCTTGAGCATCCCCCCGTTGAACTGCGCGATATCAGAGAAGTCCCTATAACAGCGGCACTTGCCGTTGGGTCGGCGCATTCATGCGTACGTGCCCCAACACAAACGAGTGGAAGTGCCGAGACACGCATTCCGCTGCGAAACAGGAGTCTGATGAATGAAAAGCAAATATAAGTGGCTGATCCCCGGCGCCGTACTGCTCACCACCCTTGGGATGGCAGGTTGCGACGTCGAGAAAACCGAAGAAGGCTCGCTTCCAGATGTTGAAGTCGAAGGCGGCAACATGCCGGAATATGACGTGGATGCGCCAGAAGTGGACGTAGGCACCAAGGAAAAGACCGTCACAGTGCCTGATGTCGATGTCACCATGCCCGACGACGACGAGCCGGACGTAGGTGAACCAGTGGAGCCACGCACCCCCGCCCCCACTCAGAACTGACAGATTGTAGAGCGTGCGCCTTACTGGCGCGTCTGCACTCGAAAGCCACGCTGCCCCAGGCAAGCGTGGCTTTTTTTCGTCCGCAGGTTGTCCACCGTTCGTGTGCACCACCTTGTGGATAACAATGGGAGAAATGCGGCAAGCCCAACGGCGACGCGGCCTCGATACCTGCGTTCAGTTTTTAACCGAAACGCCAAAACAGCATTTCGGTGTGCACAAAACCATTGATTACCAAGCGTTTTTAGCTCAGAAAATCAATCAAAGCGGATGATTTCATACCGCCATTAAGCGCCTTTGCGGTTATCCGCAGAACAGGTGGACAAGATTGTGGATAACCGTTGGGCTAAGCGTGCTTAACCGCGCCCGCTCTCGCTTCGACGACCTTGCTCATTTTTTGCACAGTCCGAACGACTCGTGACCGAACTGAACGTGCAGCGCGGGAACATCAGTCCATCAGCAGCCAATCTGACCCTGGGTCAATCCGGCCAGCGTGATTAAATGCGCCTTTTCCAGATGGGGAATCTCTCATGTACGACTGGCTAAACGCCCTACCGAAAGCCGAGCTTCATCTGCACCTCGAAGGCTCACTCGAACCCGAGCTGTTGTTTCGCCTGGCTGAACGCAACAAGATCGCCCTCCCCTGGGATAACGTCGACGCGCTGCGCAGCGCCTATAACTTCGGCAACCTGCAGGAGTTTCTCGATCTCTATTACGCCGGCGCCGATGTGCTACGCACCGAGCAGGACTTCTATGACCTGACCTGGGCCTACCTGCAGAAGTGCGAAGAGCAGAATGTCGTGCACACCGAGCCCTTCTACGATCCGCAGACTCACACAGATCGCGGCATCCCGTTCGAGGTCGCGATGCGCGGTATCAGCGGCGCGCTGGCTGACGGCCGCGAGTTGCTTGGCATCAGCAGCGGGCTGATCTTGAGCTTCCTGCGTCATCTACCCGAAGAAGAAGCCTTTAAGACGCTGGAACAGGCGATGCCTTTCCGTGATGCCTTCTTCGCAGTTGGCCTGGACAGTTCCGAAATGGGACATCCACCGAGCAAGTTCGAGCGCGTCTTCGCCAAGGCCCGCGCTGAAGGTTTCCTCGCCGTGGCCCATGCCGGCGAAGAAGGTCCGCCGGAATACATCTGGGAAGCGCTGGACCTGCTCAAGGTCAGCCGCATCGACCACGGCGTGCGTGCATCCGAGGACCCGAAACTGATCGAGCGGCTGATCGACGAGCAGATTCCGCTTACGGTCTGCCCGCTGTCGAATACCAAGCTCTGCGTGTTCGACGACATGAGCCAACACAACATCCTGCAGATGCTGGAACAGGGCGTGAAGGTGACGGTGAACTCCGACGACCCGGCCTACTTCGGCGGCTACGTCACGGAGAACTTCATGGCACTGCATGAAAGCCTGGGCATGACCGAGGATCAGGCTCGCCGGCTGGCACAGAACAGCCTAGACGCCCGCCTGGCCAAGTGATCGATAAGGGCCGCCCGTGTGCGGCCCGTCAAGAGGCGAACGGCGCCAGCTGGATCAGCCTCTGGCATCGCTCAACCAGGTGCTCGCGTAACAGCCGCACCCGTTCGCCCAAATGTGCACGATGGGCACAGATCAGGTTCAGCGGCGTCGGCTCGCCCAGCAGCTCCGGCAACAGCACCACCAGTCGGCCCGACTGCACATCCTGAGCGATATCCAACCAGGATTTATACACCACGCCCCGCCCTGCCAGCGCCCAGCGGCGCACCACATCGGCATCGTCGCTGACGCGATCACCGCTCACCAGCTGCTCTAGCTCGCGGCGGCGGTCGTCGAGAAAGCACCAACGCTCATGCACCCGCCCGGCCAACATGAATCGCAGACAGTTATGGTCGACGAGATCGGCCAGCGTGCGCGGCGATCCATGTGCCGCCAGGTAGCCCGGCGAAGCGCAGAGCACGCGACGATTGGCCGCCGCCACCGGGACCGCCACCAGACTGGAATCTTCCGGCTGGCCATAGCGCAGCGCGATATCGACCGACTGCCGAAACAGGTCGGCATTGCGATCCGCCAATAACAGTCGAAGGCTCAAGAGCGGGTGCTGCAGCTGGAACTCGTCCAGCCAGGGCAGCAGCACATTGCGGCCGAAATCTGACGGCGCTGACAGCTGCAGCGTGCCACTGATAGTCGCTTTACCGCCCGCAAGCAGTTGTTGACCCTCGACCAGGCTCTGCAAGGCCGAACGCGCATGGGGCAAATAGAGCTCGCCTTCGCCCGTCAGCCTCAGGCTCCGGGTCGAACGCACCAGCAAGCGGCAACCCAATTGCGCTTCCAGTCGCTTGAGCGCCGCACTGGCAACGGCCGGCGACAGTTCCAGCTGCCGAGCGGCCGCCGACAGGCTTCCCAGTTCAGCGGTCAGTACGAATACCTGTAGGTCATCGCTACGCAGCATTTTCAATATTCCATTGAAAGAGTCTCTGCGAAATATGCGGTTTTTCATCGCAGCGCGAAAGCCGAACATGGCGGTA
>Ga0208045_1000225_pt1 | contig 27250 bp, 23 predicted proteins | sample PL_2010_200m_FD_184160 | JGI IMG/M metagenome (GOLD analysis project Ga0208045, IMG submission 184160) | Freshwater microbial communities from Powell Lake, British Columbia, Canada to study Microbial Dark Matter (Phase II) - PL_2010_200m... | ecosystem: Environmental > Aquatic > Freshwater >...
TAATCTTATGGACCTGTTATTAAACGAACAACTTGAAGAACTCAAGAAACGGTTCGACAACCTTGAAAAGGGAACCAAAGACCAGATCTCCGTGGTTGTATTTTCAGGAGATCTCGATAAACTGTTGGCAGCCATGATCATCGCTACAGGAGCCGCTGCCTACGATATGAAGGTAAAGATGTTTTTTACCTTCTGGGGAACGGCTGCTCTGCGTGACCCCAGGAAATCTGTGAAGGGAAAAGATTTTATGGGTACAATGTTTGGCTGGATGCTTCCCAGGGGAAGCGGGAAGGTCAAGCTGTCAAAGATGAACATGTGTGGTATGGGAACAGCCATGATTAAGGGAATTATGAAGAAAAATAATGTCGCTTCCCTAGACGAGCTTATTAAAATAGCAGGGGAGATGGGAGTCGAAATCGCACTCTGTGAAATGTCCATGAATCTCATGGGATTCAAAAGGGAAGAGATGATTGATTACCCGCATATGACCGTCTGCGGTGTAGCCACCTTTTTGAGCGACGCCGCAGAAAGCAAGGTACAGCTCTTCATTTAATTACGAAATACGATTTTCGAATTACGATTACAGATTGCGAAATGTAGAATGCAGCATTAGGAAATTTACTTTTCAATCATCATTATCAATTTTCAATTATCAATTATATGAATACCGATGAATTAACAACCCTGACCTCCAACAAAATTGTTGACGCACGGGGAACTGCCTGCCCCGGGCCGCTGCTGGCTGCCAAGAAAGCAATCGGTGAGATCAATTCTGGCGAGATCATGGAGATTTACTCTTCCGATGAAGGAACCAAAAACGACATCCCACGGTGGTGCCAGAAGATGAGCCACGAATTTCTGGGAATCGTGGAGGAACCGAGTTATTCGAGATTGTTTTTGAGAAAAGCTTAAACCCCTTCTCTGCCCCTAAATTTCCGGAAGGGGACTTTCTCCACTACGTGGGTATCCCTGAATTTTTTGAAGGGGACTGGCTCCCCTCTCCTTGAGGAGAGGAGTTGGGGGTCAAAACCGAACAACATGGAACCAATAAAAAAATCACCGAAAATCCTGGTCTTCTCCACGGATAAGATATCCGATCCGGGGATCGACCAGGCCGGGTTGCGGAAGCTGCACTATTCGCCTTCCGTTTACGTCATCAGCATGCCCTGCTCGTCGGGGATCAAACCACGCTGGATCCTGCATGCCTTTGAACAGGGGTTTGACGGGGTGTTCATCGCAGCCGACGGCCACGAATGCTCCTACAGTGCAAAATGTCCCGAACATACGAATACGATCATTAAGGAGGCTCAGCGTCTGATGGAAGAGAAACAGATCAGCCCCAAGCGGATCCGGATGGCAGCACTCTGCTCGGTTTGCGCTGAACCGTTTGTGAGCCACATGAACAACTTCAGCAAAATTCTGGCGGAGATATGAAAAAGAACGAAGAAAAATACGATGCCCTGATCGTAGGTGGAGGGATCGCCGGACAGGAGGCGGCCCTGAGCCTGGCTAACATGAACCGCAAGGTGTTGCTGGTGGAGAAGGACCTTTCCATCGGGGGCAAGATGATCCAGCTTTCCAAGGTCTTCCCCACCCTCGACTGCGCGGCCTGCATCACCACTCCCAAGATGTCGGAGACCGCCCGCCATGGCAACATCACGCTGATGCTCAACAGCGACATCAAGCGGATCGAACGGAATGAAAAGGGGTTCCATATAGAGGTCACAAAGAATCCCCGCTACGTCAAAGCGGAAGCCTGTACGGGGTGCCAGCAGTGCGAACAGGCCTGCCCGGAGGTCCGTAACGACCAGTACAACCGAAACCTGGTCGGCCGCAAGGTAGCGTACATCCCCTTCACCCTGGCCAACCCCCGCATCGCGGTGATCGACCGCGAGAATGAATCGGCCCCCTGTACCGCAGCCTGTCCGGGTGGAGTGAAGTCGTACGGGTACGTTTCGCTGGTGCGCAACGGGCAATACGAAGATGCCATGCGCCTTCATCTGGAAGACGCTCCCATCCCCGGCAGCCTGGGACGTGCCTGCTTTGCCCCCTGCCAGGGCGAGTGCACCCGCGGGAGCGTCGACGGACCGGTGGATTCCCGGCGGATCAAACGGTTCTTTACCGAAGTCTATTACGAAAAGCATCCGGAACCTCCTGCTGCGGAGAAACAACCCCCGACGGGAAAGAGCGTGGCGGTGGTCGGATCAGGTCCGGCCGGACTTGCTGCTGCCTATTTCCTCGCCCTGAAAGGACACCGGGTGAAGATCTTCGAAGCCGCACCCGAAGCGGGAGGCATGCTCAAACTCACCCTTCCCGAATACCGGCTTCCGAAACAGGTGGTCGACCGCGACATTAAAAACATCACCTCCCTGGGGGTGGAAATCGAGTGCAACTACCGGGTGACCAGCCTGAAGAAGCTGAAAGAGGATGGATTTGACGCCGTGTTCGTCTCGGTCGGAACGCACGATTCCGTGAAGCTGGGGGTGGAAGGATCCGATCACCCGGGAGTGATCTCCGGACTTGATTTCCTGCTTCAGGCGAACATCGGCAAGCGCGCCGGCTTGACCGGGAAAAAGGTGGTGGTGGTCGGAGGTGGCAATTCGGCTATCGATGTCGCCCGGACGGCCGTGAGACTGAAAGCTGACGACGTCACGATCATCTGCCTGGAACAGAAAGGTGAAATGCCGGCCTACTCCTGGGAAGTGGAAGAGGCCGAAGAAGAGGGGGTCCGCATCATACCCGGACAGGGGATCAGGCGGATCATCTCTTCCGGGAAGAGTACCTGTGTGGTTGAACTCAAGAAGTGCCTGCGCGTGTTTGATGACCAGGGGAAATTTGCCCCCGTCTATGAAGAATCTGCCACGGATGAAATCCGGGGATCGAACTGTACAGAACCGGTCGACCTCGTGATCGAAGCGATCGGAATGCGTCCCTCCACTTCTTCCTTTGCAGCCGAGCTCACCCTCCGGAAAAACGGGACCATCGAAGCCAGTCAGGATACCCTTCAGACCTCCACCGGCTGGATCTTTGCCGGCGGCGACTCGGTGACCGGTCCCACCACCATCATTGAAGCTGTGGGACAGGGAAAGCGGGCCGCCTTCTACCTTGATAAGTATTTGCTGGGAGAAGAGCTCTCCCAATTCAGCTTCGGTGACAAACTGGAACCGGTGGACAAAAAGAAACTGCTGGCGCACAAGAAAATCGAACCCCGGAAACCCATCACGGATAAGTACCGGAAACCGGAAGAGCGGATCAGGGACTTCCGTGATGTCGAACTGACCTACACCGAAGAGGAGGCCCTTGTGAGTGCTTCGCGCTGCCTCGACTGCAGCAACTGCCGTGAATGCCACCAATGCGTCTCTGCCTGTCCGGCCAACGCCATCGACTTCTCTCAGAAAAAAGAGGAGGTGCCGGTATATGCCAGCTCCATCATCCTCTCATCAGGATTCAGGCTTTTCAGCGCGGGCCAGAAACCACAGTATGGCTTCGGGAGATACCCCAATGTGGTGGATGCCCTTCAGATGGACCGCCTGATCGCCCCCACCCGGCCGTTCAACAACGTCCTGCGCCCGGGCGACGGGAAGGTCCCCGACAACATCGCCTACGTACTGTGCACAGGATCCCGTGATTCCAGCCTCGAGAATTTTCCCTCCTGCGGAGCCGAATGCAGCAACAATCCGATCTGCTCGCAGATCTGCTGCATGTACTCGATCAAGCAGGCGCAGCTGCTGATGGGGGCGCTGCCGCTGGCCGACATCACAATCTATTACATGGACATCCGGTCGTTCGGGAAGGGCTATGATGAGTTCTTCCGGCAATCGGCCGACATGGGGATCAATTTCATCAAGGGGAAGGTCGCGACCATCCGCGAGAAGGATAATCGAAGCGGTGACCTGATTGTGCGGATCGAAGACATTGAAAGCGGACGGGTAAAGGAGTTCAGCCACGACCTGGTGGTCCTCTCCTCCGGGATCAGGCCAGAAAACGATATCCTCAGAACTTTCCGGGGAGAGGTTCCCGAGCTGGATGAGTTCCGGTTCATCCGCCAGGCTGACCCCCTGATGAGTCCGGCCCGGACCACCGTCGATGGCGTATTTGTGGCCGGCACGGCCGCCGCTCCGATGGACATCCCCGACTCGATCCTCTCGGCAGGGTGCGCCGCTTCCGAAGTGGCAGCCTATCTGAAATCCATGGAGCAGACACCGGAGTTGGTGGAGAAAACAATACACATAGAAGAATATAGCCGATAATCATGGAAAACGAAGGGAAAAAACAACGGATCGGAGTCTACATCTGCCACTGCGGCGGAAACATTTCCGATTATGTCGATGTCGAGCAACTAAGCGACATCATGAAGCGGGAGGAAGGTGTGGTGATCTCCAGGGATGTGATGTTCACCTGCGCCGACTCCAACCAGAAGGAGATGATCAGGGACATCCACGAGCATCACCTCGACGGATTCGTAGTGGCCTCCTGCTCGCCCAAGCTGCACCTTCATACGTTCCGGAATGTGGCTCAGCGTGCGGGGTTGAATCCCTACAATTACGTCCAGGTAAATGTGCGTGAGCAATGTTCCTGGGCTCACTCCGATCATCCCGATCAGGCTTCGGTGAAGGCAGCCGGACTGATTCGTGCCGGGATTCGCCGGGTCTCCTATTCCGAGGCCCTGGAGCCGCTGAGGATCACAGCTGTAAAGAGTGTGGTGATCATCGGCGCCGGCGTGGCCGGCATGCGGGCCGCCATCGAACTGGCCCGCATGGGCAACGAGGTCTTCCTGGTGGAGAAGGAGGCGGAGGGCGGCGGACAGGTTGCCGCCTGGGACACCCTTTATCCCACAGGGACCTCGGGAAAAGATCTTACACAACTGATGCTGAAACAGATCCGCGAGATCCCGGCCATAAAACTCTTTACCAATGCCACCGTTGAACATGTCTCCGGAAGCCTGGGGAACTTCATGGTGGAGGTGAAAATCCGGCACGAAAAAGAGGAATCTCTCAAGCTTCCGGCCGGAGCAATCCTGGTCACCACCGGCTTCGATTCCAACCTGCCGGCGGAAGGAACATTCGGCTACGGCCTGTCGGATCGGGTACTGACGTTGCCGGAATTCAGGAAGAGGATAGACGAAGCATCCGGGAACCTGATGGTGAACGGCAAAAAGATCCGGATCGTTGCGTTTATCTATTGCGTAGGGATGCGCCAGGAGAAGGGGGGGAACAAATACTGTTCCCGCACCTGCTGCACCACAACCATGCATGCGTCGCTGGAACTTCACCGGAAGTTCGGCAATGTCAAGGCGATCCATCTCTACCGCGACATCCGTACGTACGGCAAGCAGGAGGTACTCTACAACCAGGCTTCTCAACAGGGAGATCTCTTCATGATGTTCAAAGAGAATGATCCGCCTGTAGTATCCCTGCAGGATTCACGACTGAAGATCGAGGTAACGGACCATCTGACGGATAGGACCCGGTTTGAACTGGAACCCGACCTGCTGGTGCTGGTGACCGGGATGGTTCCCCGTTCGGACAGTGACCGGATTGCGCAACTGCTGAAGATCCCGGTCGGGAACGATAAATTCTTCAACGAGATCCATCCCAAGCTTCGCCCGGTGGAGACCGTCATCAACGGGATCATGCTGGGAGGCTCCTGCCAGGGACCCAAGAACATCACCGAATCCATTCAATCCTCCCTTTCGGCCGCAGCCAAAATCAATGCCATCCTGTGCAAAGAGAGCCTGGAACTGGAGCCGATCGTGGCCCGGATCAATGAAGAGGCCTGCACCTGGTGCGGAATATGTGCCGGGGTGTGCGATTACGATGCCATCTTTCAGATGGAGACCGACGGGAAAGTGATTGCAGGCGTCAACGGGGCTGCCTGTACCGGCTGCGGTATCTGTGCCCCGGTTTGTCCGGCCGATGCGATCGAGGTGGCGCAATATACCAACCATGAGATCGAATCGATGATCGACGGCTTCATGGCGCCGGTTATACTGGAGGAGAAACTCGCTGAACCGGGTAGTGAAGAGGAGACAGGAGAGGGATTGATGAAAGAGTATCCCGGCATCTGGAAAGAGATCCTGAAGCAGCTTGACAAAGAGCCGCTGACGATCCCGCAGATCGCTAAGCAATTACAGCAGGAGAGCGAGTTGATCACCTACCACGTCATGACCATGAACAAGTACCGCATCCTCGAACCTGCAGGTACTGACGAGGATCTGACCTTTTATCTCTACACGCCTAAAACCCGGTTATCATGAATAAATTAAATCTCCAGTTGGCGGATACACTCCGGAAATATGGAGCGAAAGAGTTTACCGCCTGTTACAATTGCGGAACCTGTACGGCCATATGCAACCTGACGGACAGCTCCAGTTACTTCCCACGGAAAATAGTGCGGTATAGTGCATTGGGATATGAGAAAGCGCTGGAATCATCTTCCGAGCCCTGGCTGTGTTACTACTGCGGCGAGTGCAACGAGTCTTGTCCGAAACAGGCGGAACCTGCTGAACTCATGATGTCGATCAGAAGGTACCTTACAGCCCGGTACGATTGGACCGGACTATCCCACAAACTGTACACATCAACAGCGTGGGAAATTGGATCCATTGTTTTCCTGGCATTGATCATCCTCCTGTTATTTGTTTTTTATCATGGGCCGATGACGACCGAACTGACCCCGCAGGGTGGAGTGAAACTAAACACGTTTGCCCCCTGGAAAACCATCGAACTGGGCGATTGGCTGATGGCGGGGATGCTCTCCTTTTTCCTTCTGACAAACATTTTTCGCATGTATCTGAAGATTATCAGACAGGATAAAAGCCTCCATATTCCCCTTGTTCTCTATTTTACAGAGGCGTGGAGGATTGTGACTAATTTTTTCACGCAGTGGCATTTCTCGGAATGCACCTCAATTGAATCGGGGAAGAAGATCAGTTTCAGCGCCTACTGGATCATTCACTGGTTCCTGATGACCAGTTACCTGGTCATGTTCACGATGATCGTGGTCTTTTTGGGTTGGTTTCAGACAGAGACCATCTATGCATGGTGGCATCCGCAGCGAATACTGGGATACTATGCCACCATCGGATTGACCGTGGGCATCGTGTACTTCTTCTGGGCCAGAGTGAAAAAGAACCAGGAAAAAACCAGGCATTCCCACATCACCGACTGGACTTTTCTCGTATTGCTTTTTCTGACTACGATCACAGGGATCCTGGTGCACATTTTCCGGATCAACGGGTGGCCTATGGCAACCTATTACATATATGTATTTCATATCATGGTCCTCTTCCCGATGCTGATGATTGAAGTTCCGTTCTCGAAATGGTCGCACCTGGCCTACCGACCATTTGCAATCTACTTTTCCAATGTGGTAAATACAGCAGAAAAGAAGAAAAGATCCTGACCCTATTCACTATCTTTGCGGTGCATGAGCACCGAACTCCTCTTCTCGATCATCTTCATCAACCTCGCCATGGTATTGTATTCCATCGGCGTGTGGGCTGAACGGATCCAGCGGAAACTGAAATGGTGGCACCTCTGGTTTTTCTGGAGCGGGCTGGTATGCGACACCATCGGCACCGCGGCCATGACACTGATCGCAGGTTCCTTATGGCAGCTCACCTTTCACGGCTTCACAGGCAAAGCGGCCATCCTGATCATGCTCTTTCATGCCATCTGGGCCACTTGGGTCCTTATCAGAAAAGATAAGAAACTGATCCTTAGTTTCCACAAATTCAGCGTCATCGTCTGGATCATCTGGATGATCCCGATGCTGAGCGGGATGATCTTAGGGGCGAGTGTATAAGTGGTGCAGTGGTGCAATGGTGCAGTGGTGCAGTGGTGGGATGGTGAAATGGTGAGACGTCGAAATGGTGAAATAGTGAAATAGTAAAATGATAAAAGCCAGGAGCATTCATTCGCAATATATGGCAATAAATGAGCAATTTATGAGCAATCATTCCCTTCGTACCCTCGGCCGTTCCGGCCTTCAGGTCACCCCCATCGGCTTGGGCTGCTGGCAGTTCAGCAAGCGCAACAACATGGCCGGAAAATTCTGGCCCAGCCTCGACGATAAAGTCATTGATCAAATCGTACGTGTGAGTCTTGACCTGGGGATCAACTGGTTCGATACAGCCGAAGTCTACGGTAACGGTGCCTCCGAAAAAGCGCTCTCCAAGGCTTTGCAAAAAGCCGGTAAAAACCCCGGTTCAGTGATCATAGCCACCAAATGGTGGCCCATGTTTCGTTTCGCCTCCAATATCCCCCGAAGCATCGGTGCACGGTTGCGGGCAATGGATCCATATCCGATCGATCTTTACCAGGTTCATCAACCATTTGGGTTCTCTTCGGCCACTGAGGAGATGAAGCAGATGGCTGAGCTGGTGAAGAAGAAACAGATCAAACACATCGGCGTGAGCAATTTTTCGGAGCAGAAGATGCGGGAGGCGGCAGAAGAGATGGACAGGCATGGGTTGAAACTGATCTCCAACCAGGTAAGATACAGCCTGCTCGACAGGAAAATAGAACATAATGGCGTGATGAAAGCGGCCAAGGAGCTGGGCATCACCATCATCGCTTACTCGCCGCTGGCTCAGGGAATCCTCACCGGGAAGTTCCATGACAACCCGGAACTGTTGGAGCATGTGGGGTGGAGGAAAAGTTCAGGACCGTTCAAAGCCGAAAACATGAAAAGAAGTAAGCCGCTGATCGACCTGCTGAAGGAGATGGGCTCAAAATACGAGGTCTCCCCGGCTCAGATCGCTCTCAACTGGCTCCTCCATGCCAACGGTGATACCGTGGTGGCGATCCCCGGCGCCACAAAGCTTTCGCATGCCGAAGATAATGCCGGAGCAATGCGGTTTCAGTTAACGGAGGAGGAGATTGAAAAATTATCCGGGATCCGGGATCCGGGATCCGGGTAGAGCCGCAATTAATTGCGGCTCTATTCATAACAAAACCTCTTCATCACCCGGTACGCATCGGCAATGCCGAGCTCACCGGCCTGGCTGAGGTAGCGGCAACCCGAATAGTTCTCTTTCAGTAACAGATAGATCAGGCCCAGGTTATAATAGCCTTCGGCGAGGTTCTTTTTCAATTCTACTGATTTCCGGAAGTCGGAAAGCGCTTCCCGGTAGTTGCCCAGAGCAGAAAGAATCACCCCCCTGTTGTAATAAGAAAAGGGAAAATCGGGATCAAGCAGGATCACCTTTTTGTAATCGAGCAACATGGCTTCCAGGATTACTGCGTTCTCCAGCTTCCTGGCCGAATCCGGTTCAGTCTCCACAGGATTCCCGATCCCGGGCAGCCGTTGGGCTTGTACCTCCTCCTGCCGTTGCTGGTAAAGTCCGTAACGTGCATTCGCACGGGCAAAGTAGAGCAACACGAAATCGGGATCAAGCCGAAGGGCTGAATCGCAGTCGCTGATAGCCCGGTCATATTGTTTCAGGCCTGTGTAGGAGACGGCCCGGATCAGGTAGGATTCAGGATTCCGGGAAACAGAATCAAGCAGGATGGTCTGTCGGCCCACCACCTCCCGGCGGGCCGAATCGGACATCAGGTAGGGGCGGTTGGCCAGGGAGATGATGCTGGTGTAGTAGTGCTTCCTGGGATAGGAGTCGTATAATTCGATTTTATCGTACGGGGCCTGTCCGAAGAAGAGGTTAAAGACCGGAGAAAGCTGAATGTCGACATACTGGTTCTGAAACTTGCTGTTCAGGGTGTTCATCTCTTCGAAACTACCGGTCAGTTTGATCAGGTTCTTGAGGTAATTCTTTTCGTCGAAATCCAGGGTATCGGGCCGGTTTTGGTTCCGTGCGGCTGCCTCCATGGCCAGCTGATGGTCCGTAGCAGCTCCTTTACGGTCCTTGAGCTTCTCCTTCACCCCCGATCGCGCCATGTATCCATCAGCATAGTCGGGGTAGAGTTCGACGGTTCTGGTGAAATCCTCCAGGGCTCCCTGCAGGTCGCCGGTTTCCGTCCGGAGCAAACCTCTGTAGTAGTAACTGATAAGGTTCTCAGGATTGAGCCGGATTACTGTGGTGAGGTCCCGGATAGCGGCCTTTTTCTCTTTCAGCTCACTCAGGATGACGGCCCGGTTGAAGTAGGCGTAGGAGTTATAGGGGGAAAGGATGATGACCCGGTTGAGGTCGTCCAGGGCTCCCTGCTTCTCCTGCTTTTGAGCGCGGGCAAGAGCCCTGTTGAACAGAGCAAAAATGTTCGAGGAATCCAGTCTGAGGGCCCGGTCGTAATAAAAAATCGCGGAATCGGGCTGCTCCAGCTCCATCCAGGCAGCTCCCATCTGCACAGGACCGAATGGATTACCGGGATTCTTTTCCAGTACCTTTTGAAATGAAGCGATCGCGGTATACTGGTTCCCCAGCCCCATTTCGGCACTCCCTTTCAGCAGGTAGACCAGCTCGTCGGAATCATCCAGCCGGATAACCTGGTAGCAGTCGTTGATGCATTCATCAAACCGCTTGGTGTAGAGACTGATCCGGGCCCGGTTGAGGTAGATGGTCGCATTGGTACTGTCGAACTCCAGGGCCCGGCTGAAATCCCCGAAGGCTTCGTCAAATTTTTCCTGCTGACTGCGGACGATGGCCCGGTTCACCAGTACATCCGGCTGGTAAGGGAATAGCTCCAGTGATCGTGTATAGTCGGTTTCGGCCCCGATGAAGTCGTCCAGCCCGTATTTCGCATAGCCGCGGAAAAAATAGAGATCCGAGGCTCCGGGTTCGTAGCGGATAGCATCGTTGAGGGTGTTGAGAGCCTCCAGGTACATGCCATTCTGCAGCTGCGTCACACTGAGTTGGCGCAGGTTGGTCCGGTGCTGGGGAAACAACTGTAGTGAGAAACAGGCAACAAACATCAGCGAAAGGAGAAATCCGCGCATGGTTCAGATCTTATGATACACTAACGACGCCCGCATTCTGATAGTATTCAGATACCGGGAATTCCATGGGCCTAGTGCCGAGCAAGCCGGTATACCTGTACATTGCCTTGCTGGTAAACAAGACTGTATGGAAGGGTGTCCTGAAAACTGCTTCTGATGATAAAAAGGTATTTGCAACCTGCCTGCTGCATCTGATCGACCGCACCGGGCTGACGCAGATCCTCATCCGAAACGCTCCATCCTTTCCGGTGCAGAAAATAGATCAGCTGTGGGTCCAATCCCCCGTTGACAGCTACCAGATCCTCCCGCTCACTAACCTGATCGGCAATCGATTCCAGGTTTACCTTATACTGATCGCTCTCTTTTATCAGGAAATCATGGTACTGGTTGAGGATCGCTTCCACTGCTATTCCAGCCAATAAGAGAAATGAGAAGCCTGGTCTGGGCAAGGAAGCGAGCCCATAGCCGGCCAGCAGGGCCATCACCGGGACAAAGGGAATGATGTAGTAGGTGTGGTTGGAAAAGACGTTTCCGGCCTTGACCATGTAGATGAAGAACATCCCTCCGGTAAGAACAAGGATCACCAGGATCAGTTTGTTACGATTCCTGATGGCGTAATAGAATCCCAGGATGAAAGAGGCCAGACCAACGTAGGACTGAAGAGCTACAAAGGTGAATTTATCAACAGTCCAGAAGCCCATGTCGATCAGCTCCTGAAAGCCCTGGAAAACGGAGCGCGGAAAATAGAGCTGGTTGTGGTAAGTCCGAAGGAGGTAAGGCTCCCACCAGAAGTACCAGGCCGAAATCACGGCCACCGATAAAAACAGAGCCGTGCCGGTCAGTACACGTTGTCCTATCCGGATGCGGCTCACGAACAGGGGGATCAGAGCGGTTGCCAGGATGACCGTAGCAGGGATCTTACTCAATCCTCCCAGAGTGCCGGTCAGAAAAAAGAACAGCAGGTACTCCGGACGGTTACGATCCAGGTAACGGGTCAGGAACCACAGGCCGATAAGCACCATGGAAATACTGAATGTATCGGGCATGATCTTTCGGGAGAAGGTAAACCATACGGAAAAAAGCAGGATCACACCGGCGAAAAAGGCGGTTCGCTCCCCGTAATACCTTCTGACCATCAAGTAAAAACAATAGATCCCCAGGGAGGATATCAGCAGGTTGATCAGGCGCCCGTACCAGTGGCTATACCCGAATGCCCTGGCAACCAGAAATATAATGAAGTTGAAGGCAGGAAATTCCGAGGCCACGATATCCGGATTATATCCAGGCATATCTGTGCGTGGATACATGGGGTTGGCACTGATCTCCACCATATTCCTGGATACCATGCAGGTAAACGCCTGCCGCCAGCTATGGGTGGTTTCTATGGGAGGATCGGTAATTCCGAACAACCTGACGGCAAAGAACAGGAGGATCCAGAACCGGATATCGGACAGGACCGGGACCAACCATTTTGGATTCATACGAAAATTTTACAATCTGGTTATTTGTTGTGAAAGTAATCGAATTTGAGTATAAACTTGAGAAAAAATCAGCTATGAAGTGGTTTTTAATTCCCTGCCTGCAGGGTGTAGAAGTACACGCCTTCGTCCAGGGACTCAAGGTGCAACGTCAGACGATGCGGACCGTTATCAAGCATTCCGAAATTACACTCCCCGACTGCCTGTCCCAGGGTGTTGTATACCACCACGTTCACGGCACAGGCCTGAAGCAGGTTGATGTTGATATAGGTGTAATCCCGGAAGGGGTTCGGGAAATTCCGGATATCGGTGACAACAGGTCCGGATTCCTGATCATCCATGCCCATAACCACATAGGACTGTTCAAAGTCGGGGATATACCAGAACTGTACAGGGGCAGCCACGTCTTCGTCGGTCAGTTGCTCGTAGACAAACGGAATGGTGCAGTCATAATTGCCGCCGCCGGTTACCTCCGCAAAGACATAATGCGACATACCTCCCAGCTGAACCTCGATGGGGTCACTCCAGGTCTGGCCACCATCCGTGGTTTTAAGGAGAATCGGATGATATGAAGTATACGGAAGGGCAGGGAGACGATCGGACATCACACAGATCCATCCGGTCATCCCATCGGGAGCAAACGCCACCTTTACGTCGTTGATCCCGTCGCCGGGAGTAGCCAGCATCCGGTGAATAAAGGTGACAGAGTTGACGTCATTGACCGCCCAGAGGAAGGTGGTACGCATGTATGCAAATCCCCAGGCGTTTCCGGCCTGGCCTATGGCAATGGGATGCACAATAGAACGTCCTGCAGGTCCGTCATGCGAAAAGCTGACGGTTTCCGGAACGGACCAGTCGGAAGAAGATGGCAGCATACGGTCTTCGGTCTGGGAAGGAAATTTTACCGGAGACCGGAACCTGCTTTTGTCTGCGTTTTGTGCAACCAGCATAGTTGCGCTAATCAGGAGAACCAGAGTAAAGATTTTTTTCATGGCACAATGGTATTGGTTAAAACATATATCACTGACCAAGATAAAAAAGGGAAAAGAGGGCGACAAATTTTTTCTTTTAACCGCCTGAATATGCAGATGACCGTTCAAAGTGCATCGTCATGTTACCATGCGGATAGACGAAACCCCTGAAATGACAGACGAAAGACAAAGGAGGAAGGAAAAGTCAGTTGGAAATTAGGGGAATGAATCGGAAATTCCCTTGACCCTAATCCTTCGACTTCATGTAGTTCAGTGCGCTGCCCGCCTTGAACCACTCGATCTGCAGGGCGCTGTAACTGTGATTCACCGTGATCTTCTCAGAGGTTCCGCCGGCATGGTGGATCACCAGGGTGAGCGGTACGCCGGGCTTGAAGGTATCCAGACCCAGGATATCGAAGGTGTCATTTTCGTGGATGCGGTTGTAATCCTCTAGATTGTTGAAGGTGAGGGCCAGGATCCCCTGCTTTTTCAGGTTGGTCTCGTGGATCCGGGCAAAGGATTTCACCAGTACCGCCAGTACATTGAGATGACGTGGTTCCATGGCAGCGTGTTCGCGCGAGGAGCCTTCGCCGTAATTTTCATCACCCACGATCAGGGAGCAGAGGCCCCGCTTTTTATAATCCCGGGCCACCTTCGATACCTCCTGGTAGTCATCAGACTCCTGGTTCTTTACCGAGTTGGTCTGGTCACTGAAAGCATTCACCGCACCCATAAGCAGGTTATTGGAGATGTTATCCAGGTGGCCGCGGTACTTCAGCCAGGGTCCGGCCATCGAGATGTGGTCGGTGGTGCATTTCCCTTTGGCTTTGATCAGTAACCGGAGCCCGGTAAGGTCTTTACCGCTCCATGCCGGGAAGGGTTCGAGCAGTTGTAACCGCTCCGAACCGGGATCTACCACTACGGAGATCTGATCCGGGTTATCCGGGGGAGCCAGGTATCCGATCTCCTTGACCTCGAAGCCATCCGGGGGAAGTTCAAACCCGGCAGGCTCGTCCAGCATTACCTCCTGGCCCTCTTCATTGACCAGTTTATCCTTCATCGGATTGAACGCCAGGCTTCCTGCCAGTGACATCGCCGTGACGATCTCCGGAGAGGCGACAAAAGCGTGTGTGCTGGCGTTGCCGTCGTTACGCTTGGCGAAGTTCCGGTTGAAGGAGGTGATGATGGAGTTTTTCCGGCTCGGATCGTCCATGTGCCGTTCCCACTGGCCGATGCAGGGGCCGCAGGCATTGGCCATCACCACCCCGCCGATCTCGTCGAATGCCTGAAGGATTCCGTCCCGCTCGGCAGTGTACCGGATCTGTTCCGATCCGGGTGTGATGAGGTATTCCGACTGCACTTTCACCTTCTTTTCGCCGGCCTGTCTGGCTATGGAAGCGGCCCGGGTGAGGTCCTCGTAGGAGGAGTTGGTGCAGGATCCGATCAAGCCGACCTCCAGTTTATGCGGGTAATCATTTTTCCGGAGGAAGGCAGCCAGTTCCGATACCGGGTGTGCGGCATCCGGTGTAAACGGACCGTTGACATAGGGTTCCAGTTTCGACAGGTCGATGCGGATGTATTGATCATAGTATGATTCCGGTTTTTTAACTACCTCATCATCCGGATTCAACGTGTGGGTATATTCATCGGCCAGGGCGGCCACGGCGGAACGGCCGGTAGCCTCAAGGTAGCTCTTCATTTTTCCGTCGAAAGCAAACAGGGAACAGGTGGCACCGATCTCCGCACCCATGTTGCAGATGGTTCCTTTTCCGGTGCATGACAGATTCCGGGCGCCTTCACCGAAATATTCCACGATGTAACCGGTCCCCCCTTTCACGGTAAGAATCCCTGCCAGTTTCAGGATCACATCTTTCGGACTGGCCCAGCCGTTCAGTTTGCCGATAAGCTCCACGCCCAATACCTTTGGCATCTTAAGTTCCAGCGGCATTCCCGACATCACATCCACGGCATCGGCTCCGCCCACACCAATGGCTACCATCCCCAGGCCGCCTGCATTGGGCGTATGTGAATCGGTCCCGATCATCATCCCGCCCGGGAATGCGTAATTTTCAAAGATCACCTGGTGGATGATCCCGGCTCCGGGTTTCCAGAACCCGATCCCGTATTTTGCCGCCACCGACTGGAGGAAATCGTATACCTCCCTGTTGACATCAAGGGCCTGGATCAGGTCGTCGCGGACCCCCTCTTTGGCCTGGATCAGATGATCGCAGTGAACGGTTGCCGGAACGGCAGAAGATGACCGGCCGGCTGTAATGAATTGCAGCAGCGCCATCTGGGCCGTGGCATCCTGCATGGCCACCCGGTCGGGCTGAAAGTTGACATAATCTCCTCCCCTTACAAATGGTTTGACCGGGAAGGGATCAAAAAGGTGTCCGTACAATATCTTTTCGGTAAGGGTGAGGGGCTTATGCCATTTAGTCCGTGCATGTTCCACCCCTTTCGCAAGCTTCTGGTAGCTCTCGCGAATCATTTTGACATCTATCATCATGGTTTTCTAAAAAAAAATGATTTCAGAGCAAAATTACCAATTCAAAAGAATAAATTTGCTTTCAGAAAGAAGAAATCCAATCTATAACATGAAAAACTATGACAGGAGAGAAAATTACAATTAAAAATGGTACATTAAATGTACCTGATTATCCGGTAATTCCTTTTATCGAAGGTGACGGGACCGGTCCTGATATCTGGAATTCCAGCGTACGCGTGTTTGATGCGGCTGTGGAAAAGGCTTATGGAGGAAAACGAAAGATCATCTGGAAAGAGGTGCTTGCCGGGCAGAAGGCGTTTGACCGGACCGGAGAGTGGCTGCCACAGGAGACGCTGGATACCATCCGGGAGTACCTGGTGGCCATCAAAGGACCTTTAACCACACCGGTGGGTGGGGGGATCCGCTCGCTGAATGTGGCGCTTCGCCAGATCCTCGACCTCTATACCTGCCTCCGCCCGGTACGCTATTTCAAGGGGGTTCCGTCCCCGGTGAAGCGACCGGAGCTGACCGACATGGTAATCTTCCGGGAGAATTCAGAAGATATCTACGCCGGCATCGAATGGATGGCCGGCACTCCGGAGGTTAAAAAGGTCATTGATTTCCTGATAAAGGAGATGGAAGTGAAGAAGATCCGCTTTCCGGAAAGCTCCTCCATCGGCATCAAGCCTGTATCGAAACAGGGTACCGAGCGGTTGATGCGGGCGGCGATCGAATATGCACTGAAGCACGGGAGAGCCTCTGTGACACTTGTTCACAAAGGGAATATCATGAAGTTTACTGAGGGGCAGTTCAAGCAGTGGGGTTATGATCTCGCCGAACGGGAGTTTGGGGACAAGGTCTTCACCTGGCAGCAGTACGACAAAATCAAAGCTGAAAAAGGGGAAGAGGCTGCCAATGCAACTCAGGATGAAGCCCTCGCCGCCGGCAAACTTCTTATCAAAGATGTGATCGCCGACGCCTTCCTGCAGCAGATCCTGACCCGTCCGGCCGAGTACTCGGTGATCTCCACCCTCAACCTCAACGGCGATTACATCTCCGATGCGTTGGCAGCTATCGTTGGCGGGATAGGGATCGCTCCCGGAGCCAATATCAACTACGTAACCGGTCATGCCGTCTTTGAAGCGACACACGGCACCGCTCCGAAATATGCCGGAAAGGACCAGGTCAATCCCGGCTCGGTCATCTTATCCGGTGTGCTGATGCTCGAATACATGGGCTGGCAGGAGGCTGCCGATCTGATCGTCAAAGGGCTCGAAGGCGCCATCAACAAAAAACGCGTCACCTACGATTTCCACCGCCTGATGGAGGGTGCCACCAAACTGAAGTGCTCGGAGTTTGGGGAGGAGATTGTTGCGAATATGTAACACCGTCCAGTAGGGGCGGGTTCTGAACCCGCCCCTACTGCGACACTACGGTACCCCTACTGCGACAATACGGTACCCCTACTGCGACACTACGGTACCCCTACTACGTGATGATTAAACAACAGGACATTCGGATAACTATCCTATCGTTACTACCTTATTGGTCTGGGTCAACATGATCCGTACGGTCATCATCGACGACGAAGATCACATCCGTGATTCACTTGAAAAGTTGCTGGCAAGGCATTGTCCGCAGGTTATGATTTGCGGAACCGCCTGCAGTGTAGCCAGTGGCATCAGGATCATTCAGGAGATGCACCCTGATCTGGTTTTACTGGATATCGAGATGAAAGAAAGTTGGAAATTGGCAGTTGGAAACCATCTAAAGCAATTGGCTTTCCCTATATAAAAATTCAGGGTCTAAATCTGCTTCATTATTCCACTCAATTGTATCGAAACTAATGTGAACGGTATTAAATAACGAAATGTCTTTTAATTCTTGAAATATCCCAATATTTAAATATGGTTTCATATCAAATTGGCGGACCTCTCCATTCTCAAATTTTAAATGAAGGAGATAATCAGGATTAGGTTTTACTTCTTTTATCGATAAATACATTCTTTCTACTTTAAAGGTTCAATTGAAAATGGTTTTTCACCATTTTGACATAATTTCCAATTTGCCATTTTACATTTGAATCAACTGCTCAGGTACTCCTTCATGGATATAATAATCCGGACTAGCTCTTCAGGGGTAAAATAGGTCGAATAGCACCGTTTAAAGACTTCTATCTTAAGATCAGTTTCAGATATCCCGGGATGACCCTGACGGATAGAACTTTCAACCACATTCCTGCCAAATTTATTGAGTTCATCACCAATCTGAAATCGTTCGGTTTCTGATTTCGACAGGAAAATTTCAAGTTGTTTCTTCGCTATTTCAGCAGGGGTATCTGTCATGGCCATTAAAGGATATCGAAGGTTTTAAGGTTCAATTTTTTACACCAATGCCTGATGTAATCAACGTCAAGTCCGGCTAAAGCCATTAGCATGCGGATATCCTGTATCTGCCTTTCGCTTTTTAACTGCTGGATCCATTCCAGTTTTGAAATCACCAGGTCCTCCGGGGAGACCATCCATACCTGAACATTCTCAATAATTTTCAGGGTTTTTCGTGAAAACTCGAGTCGCCGGTATTCCGTATCTTTTCTGATAATAAAATCAACTTTTAATCCTGACCGGTGATCGATGACATTGAACATCCCCTTTCTTCTGATCTCCTCCCGAACGGTTTCTTCACTCAGGTAATATCCCGACTTAAATAACTCCAGAAAATCATCCAGATTAGACTGATTGAGTTCCGCCACGATATCGACATCCATGGTCATTCTTGGAATGCAATAAACATTCAGGGCAAGGCTGCCGGAGATCATATAGTCAATCCCCTTTCGTTCCAGTGAACCGGTGATCCTTTTTACTAACTCATGAAACATAAACCAAAGATAATGAATCTAATCATCACATTGAAGGCAACATTGAAATGGGGAAACTGGAAAATGTAAAATTGGGACATCAATCCCACACCCCGATGTACCGCGCAATCACCAGCCGCTGGATCTCGCTGGTCCCTTCGCCGATCTGAAGGAGGCGCTGGTCGCGGTAAAACCGTTCGATGGGGTAGTCTTTCATCAGGCCATAACCGCCGTGGATCTGAACCCCTTCGTCGGCCACCTCCTTGGCGATCTCGGAACAGTACAGTTTGGCCATGGCTGCCTCTTTGGCGTATGGTTTATGAGTGTCTTTCAGCCATGCCCCCTTATAGAGCAGGTTTCGGGCCAGTTCGATCTTGGTGGCCATGTCGGCCAGTTTGAAGGCGTTGACCTGGAAATGTCCGATCGGCTGACCGAATTGCTTCCGCTCTTTCGCATATTGCATGGACACCTCGTAAGACCCCTGGGCACATCCGAGCCCCATCGCCCCGATGGCCAGCCTGCCGCTGTCGAGAGTATTCAGCATGATGTGTGATCCTTCGCCCCGTTTTCCCAGGATGTTGGAGTAGGGGACCCGGCAATCGTCAAAGTAGAGCTCAGCTGTATCGGAAGCCCGCCACATCATCTTGCCGTGCATCGGAACCCGTTTGAATCCGGGGGTATCCGCATCCACCAGGATGGTAGTGAACTCTTTCTTCCCGTTCTGTTCCCCGGATACAACCTGGACCGTAGCTCCCTTGTTGATCGAGGAGGCCCCGTTGGTGATGAAGATCTTGGATCCGTTGATCACCCATTGATCATCTTCCACGCGGGCGGTGGTCTTGGTCCCCCGGGAGTCGCTGCCGGCATCGGGTTCGGTCAGACCAAACGCCCAGAGGGCATCACCAATGGTGAGCATAGGGAGATACTTTTGCTTTTGCTCCTCTGTGCCGTAATTCATAATAGGCCCCATTCCCAGGGAGATATGTGCCGCCAGGGTAGCTGCGTGGGACCCATCAATGCGGGCCAGCTCCTCCACGGCGATCACATAAGCCAGCATGTCCATGCCCGAACCTCCGTATTTGGTCTCTGTGATAAGGCCGAACAGCCCCAGTTCTCCCATTCGTTTGGTCAGCGGAAGGGAGAACTCTCCTTTTTCATCCAGTTCCTGTGCGACCGGACGGATCTCCCGCTCGGCAAAGTCCCGGACCGTTTTCCGGATCATTTCGTGTTCTTCGGTGATATACATAAAGTTCAAGGTTCAAGGGTCAAGGTTCAAGGGTCAAGGAATCAGGATCCAGTTATCCAGTTATCCAGTCATCTGGTATCTGGTATCCGGTATCCGGAATCCAGCATCAAATATACTATTTCCTACTGATATATTTCATTTGCTATCATGATTGAATCTTTCAGCAGTTCCGGTTCCAGGGGGTTCGGAATCTGTTTTTCATGAAGAAACCTCACCAGGTCCTGCGTCGCCAGGTTGCCCATCAGCTCGTGGCCCGACTTCGGGCAACCGCCAAACCCATTGATCACTGTGTCAAAGCGACGGCAGCCGGTACGGTACGCTGCATCCACTTTGGAAGACCAGTCACCCTCCCCGTGATGGAGGTGGAGCCCGAATTCGAGATCCGGGTATTCGCTGATGATAGACGTGAAGACCGTTTCAATCATCGCGGCATCAATTTCTACTGATACGTTGGAAAGTGGAATGACCTGAGCACCAATATCCCGGAGTTTCCCGATCCAGTCCAGCAACAGGTCCAGGCTCCAGGGATCGCCATAAGGGTTTCCGTAAGCGTAGGAGATGTAAATCACGGCTTTTTTTTCATATTTCCCACATAGGTCAACCACTTCAGCGGTTGTTCCAAAGACTTCGTAAACCGTCGACCTGACGTTTTTCTCCAGAAACGATGGGGTAAACGAAAAGGGGCAGGAAAGGGCTGTCACCTCCTCCATGGGAGCCACCTGTTCGGCGCCCCGGCGGCTCATGACAAGCACCATCCGTTCCGAATCGGAGTTGAAAAAATTAAGTTCCCGGATGAGATCCAGCGTGTCGGCCATCTGGGGGACAACCTTGGGATTGACGATGCTTCCGATCTCAACTGTGTCAAAACCAACTTTCAGCAGGTTATTAATAAACCGGACTTTGGAAGAGGTGGGGATGAGACTCTCCACCCCCTGCATCCCCTCCCTTGGTGATTCGATGATCTTGATCATTTCCGGCCCGAGAGGGATTTCGGGATCCGGCCGTTACGGATCGCTTCGGAGCGAAGGCGGCGGCCGACGATGCGTTCCACCATGGCGCCGATCTCCAGCACTTTATCCACATCCAGCTGGGTATCGATCCCCATTTCGTCCATCATTACGACCATGTCCTCGGTGGAGACCAGTCCCACGATGTTGGGATCCTTGTAATAATATTTTCCGGTACCGGCAACGGGTACGCCATCCACAAAGTTTGCCGGTTGCCCCCCGATGCCACCCATGGTGGATTCGAAATTGACCATCCCGGTCTGCAGGGCGGCCAGCACATTGGCCAGCCCCCATCCGCGGGTGGTATGGAAATGGACGATCTGCTTCTCCACCCTGACGCCCGAATCGAGCAGCATCGAGTAATAGTTGTACACCCGGTCGGGAGAGGCAGAACCGTCGTGATCGGCATGCTCCACATCGTTGGCTCCGATGTCCAGCCAGCGTTTTGTGAACTCGATGGCCTTGTTCATGTCGGTCGGACCTTCAATCGGGCAGCCCCAGATGGTGCTGACCGTCCCGTTCACCTTCAGTCCGGCATCGTGTGCCAGCGGAATGTACTGTTCCACCATCTTCCAGTAGTCGGCCAGGCTGAGTCCCGAATTGGTCCTGTGGTGGGATTCGCTGGTGGATACCATGAAGAGGATGCGGTCGGGGCCCCAGCCCTCTTTACGGGCTTCAATGGCGCGCTCCACCGCCTTCTCCCGGATGGTGATGGTGGTGAGGGATACCTTGTCAAGCAAATGAGCAATTTTTTTACTCGATCTGATCCCTTTCAGCACCTCATCGGCATCCCTGAACTGGGGCATTCCCTTGGGATTACCCAGGTTGGTCACTTCAATATGCCTGAAGCCGGCCAGGATCAGTTCCTCCGCCAGCCAGATCTTCGCGTCGGTGGGAATGAACTTCTCTTCGTGCTGGAATCCATCCCGGACCGTGATGTCGCCTATGGTTACTCTCTTTGGATAATTCATGATGCGTTGTAATTTGTTGTTCGCTGTTCGCTGTTCGCGGATACCGGATACCGGATACTGGATGCTGGATGCCGGATTCTTGATACCTCGATCCTCGACCCTCGACCCTCGACCCTCATACCTGCATCTCCGGCACTTCTCCTTCCACGATCAGCTTCCCTGCCGTCGCCTTTTTAATCTCTTCCACTGTTACTCCCGGAGCCCGTTCGATCAGCTTGAAGCCTCCTTCCACCACATCAATCACAGCCAGGTCGGTCACGATCCGTTTCACGCAGTTCACTCCTGTCAGAGGCAGGGTGCACTCTTTCAGCAGCTTGGAATTCCCCTCCTTGTCGGTGTGCTGCATCGCCACGATGATGTTCTTGGCAGCTGCCACCAGATCCATGGCGCCACCCATCCCCTTGATCAGCTTGCCGGGCACCTTCCAGCTGGCAATGTCGCCTTTTTCAGATACTTCGAAAGCTCCGAGCACGGTCAGGTCGATATGACCTCCCCGGATCATCCCGAAGCTGCTGGCCGAATCAAAGAAGGCCGCCCCGGGGATGGCGGTGACTGTTTGTTTCCCGGCATTGATGAGATCCGGATCCATCTCATCCGGGCTGGGAAAAGGACCTATGCCAAGCAGGCCGTTCTCCGATTGTAAAATGACCTCCATCCCCTCCGGAATGAAATTGGCTACCAGGGTTGGGATTCCGATGCCCAGGTTAACATAGTAGCCATCCCGCAACTCCTGGGCGATCCGTTTTGCTATGCCGTTTTTATCTAATGACATGGTTGTTCGTGTTTACAGGTTAACTTCGTGTGGTTGCAAATTCGATCCGTTTTTCATACTCCTTCCCCTGAAAGATCCGCTGCACATATACACCGGGCGTATGGATGTGGTTTGGTTCCAGTTCACCATAGGGAACCAGCTCCTCCACCTCGGCAATGGTGATCCTGCCGGCGGTGGCTATCGGTTGATTGAAGTTATTTGCCGTTTTGTTATAGATCAGATTGCCCATCGTATCGCCGTATTTGGCCTTGACGATGGCAAAATCAGCGGTCAGCCCCAGCTCCATAATATGCGGTTTGCCATTAAAGATACGGACCTCTTTCTCCCCCTGGACTTCGGTCCCATAACCAGCCGGGACGAAAAAGGCCGGGATGCCGGCGCCTCCGGCCCGGATCCGCTCAGCCAGGGTCCCCTGGGGGATCAGCTCTACCTCCAGTTCGCCGGTGAGGAACTGGCGTTCAAACTCCTTGTTCTCCCCCACGTAGGAGGCGATCATCTTGTTCATCTGGTGCTTGCGCAGCAATACTCCCAATCCGAAATTGTCAATCCCGGCGTTATTGGAGATGCAGATCAGGTTGGTGATGCTCGACTCAGCCAGCGCTTTCAGGCAATTCTCCGGGATCCCGCACAACCCGAATCCCCCGAACATCACGGTCATCCCGCTCTCAATTCCCCGGATCGCTTCATAGGCGTCTTTTACTACTTTGTTCATATAAGGTCAATTTTACATTATCAAATTATTTTGCTTTTTGTGGTGCTGTGGTGCTGTGGTGACGTGGTGCCGTGGTGAAAATTTCGCTACCTCGCTACCTCACTTCTCGCTACCTTCTTCCTCAAACACCACCAGTGGCGAATGAACCTCCACCAGCTGGTTCAGTTCCACATTCACTTCACTGATCTTCGCATCCTTTGATGCAATAATGTTGTTTTCCATCTTCATCGCTTCGATGATAAGCAGGATAGCTCCCTTCTTCACCTCCTCTCCTGGCTTCACATTGATCTTGATCACCTTCCCGGGCATCGGGGCGGTGACATGCGACTGGTCGCTCCCCAGCGACTCGGCCGAGGCAGCGATCAGCTCGTTGGGTAAAAAGTCAAACCGCTTCATCAGAAAGATATGCCCTCCCACACTGATATACTCCCGGTGATTACGGTCTTCTGAATAGAGGATATGGTAAGGCTCTCCATCTACAGAGAAGTGCAGGGATGAGGGTTGTCTGCCACAAATTTTCGTCCGGTAGCTGGTTCCTCCGATCTCCACTTCCACAGCATCTTCCGATGATCCGGGAAGGGTGACCGGAAACTCCTCTTCTTCGCAGGATACCGTAAGGCGAGCGAGATGCCTCCAGAACCCGACAGCGCTCCACAGATCCCCGGCTTTCCGGCAGAGAAACCCTTTGGCTGACGGATGCTGCAGACTCAGCAGCAGATATCCGATCAGCAGGATGTGCCGGGGGACATCGGCCTTCTCCTGCCGGATCTCGGATACGATCTCTTCGGTATGTTCGTCGCAGAACTTGGTCGAGATGCTGTTGGTGAGAAAAGGCTTTCCAATGATCAGTTTCTTCAGGTAGCTGATGTTGGTACGGATGCCGTGAATGCCGTAAAAGGCCAGTGCTTCGTTCATCCTGTGGGCGGCCTTTTTGCGGGTTTCAGCCCACACCACCAGCTTGCTGATCATGGGGTCGAAGGCGCTTTTAATCTCGGTCCCCGGGGTTACCCCGGTATCGATACGGATATGATCACCCTGGGGTTCGCAGTAGAGTGTCATGAAGCCAGGAGAGGGGAGGAAGTTGTTCTCCGGGTCTTCGGCGTAAATCCGGCACTCGATGGCATGGCCTTGCTGGCGAATATCCTCCTGCTTCAGCCGCAACGGCTCCCCTTCGGCGATTTTGATCTGCTCCTCCACGATGTCGATACCGGTAACCAGCTCGGTGACCGGATGTTCCACCTGGATGCGGGTGTTCATTTCCAGGAAATAGAAGTTGAGCTTTTTGTCCACCAGGAACTCTACTGTCCCGGCACTGGTATAGCCGATCTCCTTTCCGATCCGTACGGCGGCTTCCCCCATCTGTGCCCGGATCTCCGGCGTGAGAGTGGCTGAGGGCGACTCTTCGATGATCTTCTGGTACCGGCGCTGGATCGAACATTCGCGTTCGAACAGGTGGATCACGTTGCCATGCAGGTCGGCCAGGATCTGGATCTCGATGTGGCGTGGTTCGTCGAGGTACTTTTCGATGTACACCGTAGCGTCGCCGAAATAGGCCCTGGCCTGCCGGGCAGTCGCCTCCAGAGCTTCTTCCAGCTCTTTTTCGTCGCGGACGATCTGCATCCCTTTGCCCCCTCCTCCGGCTGCAGCCTTCAGCAGTACAGGGAAGCCCACACGGTCCTTCGCTTTCAGCAGCACCTCTTTGGTGCCGGTGAGTCCTTCGGTGATGGGAACCCCGCTTTTCTTTGCCCAGGCCCGGGCTTCGATCTTGTTGCCCATCACCTGCATGGCATGGGTATTGGGACCGATAAAGATCAGGCCGGCTTCGTCGCAGGCTTGGACAAAGGCAGCATTTTCGGCCAGGAAGCCATATCCTGGATGAACGGCATCACAGGAAGTGTTCAGGGCTACCTCGATGATCTTGGGGATGTTGAGGTAGGTTTCACTCAGTTCACTCTCCCCGATGCAGATCGCTTTATCGGCCATGGATATGTGCAGCGAGTCGGAATCGATGCGGGAGTAGATCCCTACTGTACGGATTCCCATCCTGCCGGCGGTCCGCATGATCCGTACCGCAATCTCTCCCCGGTTGGCAATCAGGATTCTGGTTATTCTTTTACCCATTTTGGTTTTCGTTTTTCAAGGAATGCGTTGATCCCCTCCTGTCCCTCTTCGGATGCCCGGATGTCGGCGATCATCCGTGCGGTGAAATCGTACGCTTCCTTCAGAGAGAGGTTGTTAGTGACTTCGTAGATCAGTTTTTTACCATGGTTCATAGCGGCGGGTCCGCTGGTACGCAGGTGTTTGATGGTTTCCTGGGCGGTGGCCTCCAGTTGTTCGGCCGGAACCGATTTATTGACCAGGTGAAAGGCTTCAGCCTCCTTGCCGTTGATCCGGCGTCCGGTGAGCATCAGTTCCCGGGTTCCGTATTCGCCTACGCGTTTGACCACATAGGGGGAGATGCAGGCTGGAACAATCCCGATCTTCACTTCACTCAGGGAGAAGGTAGCATCATCGGTGCAATAGGCGAGATCGCAGGAGGCCAGTAATCCATTCGCCCCTCCCAGGGAAGCACCATGTACCAGGGCAATGGTTGGTTTGGTACAGGTGTAGATGGAATAGAAACACTTGGACAGCAGCAGGCTCTCCTGGTAATTGATTTCATAGCTGTTAGTCGCCACATCTTTCATCCAGGTAAGATCTGCCCCGGCGCAGAAAGATTTGCCTCTGCCGCGTAGGATCACACAGATGGCATCTGTCGACTGCAGGTCAAGGAAACATTCGGCCAGCTCTTCCAGCATAGTGGTGTTGAAAGCGTTGTGCACCTCCGGGCGGTTCAGCCAGACCGTGAAAATGCCTTTCTCCAGGGTTGTCTCTATTGTAGTAAACATGATACTGTTTCGGGTTTTGAGTTTCGGGTTTCGGACTTCGCTACCTCGCTATTTCACCATTTCGCAATCTCACCATTTCACCATTTTCCTACATTCTGAACACCCCATACTTCGTCTCTTTGTATGCCTTATTCTGCGAGATGGCGATCGACAGGCCGATGATCTTCCGTGTGTCGACCGGATCGATGATGCCATCGTCCCAGAGGCGGGCCGTGCTGAAGTAAGCCGAGCCCTCCTCTTCGTACTTCTGTAGAATGGTCTGTTGCAGCTTGTCCCGGTCTTCCGGAGAGAGCTCCTGGCCCCTTGCTTTCAGCTGTTCCTCCTTTACCTGGATCAGCACCTGAGATGCCTGTTCTCCCCCCATTACGGAGATCTTGGAGCTGGGGTACATAAAAAGGAAACGGGGTTCATATGCCCGTCCGGCCATGGCGTAATTGCCGGCACCAAATGATCCGCCAAAGATCACTGTAAATTTGGGGACATTGGCATTGGCGGTTGCATGCACGAACTTGGCACCGTCGCGGGCGATCCCTCCGTGCTCGTATTGTTTCCCTACAATGAATCCTGTGATGTTTTGCAGGAAGAGGATCGGGATATTGCGGGCAGTGCAGAGCTCGATAAAATGGGCGCCTTTAAGCGCACTTTCCGAGAAAAGCACTCCATTGTTGGCCAGGATACCCACCTCATACCCCATGATCCGGGCAAAACCTGTCACCAGAGTGAGACCATATCTCTCCTTGAACTCATGGAAGAGACTTCCGTCAACCATCCGGGCGATGAGTTCCCGTGAATCGACCGGTTTCCGAACGTCGATAGGCAGAATCCCATAGAGTTCTTCAGGATCATAAAAGGGTTCTTCAATCGGTGCGGTTGGCAATGGCTGGTATTCACGACGTTCAATCGACTCGAAGATATTGCGGCAGATCTGGATGGCATGCACGTCGTTTTCGGCCAGGTGGTCGGCGAC
>Ga0208045_1000230_pt1 | contig 26715 bp, 17 predicted proteins | sample PL_2010_200m_FD_184160 | JGI IMG/M metagenome (GOLD analysis project Ga0208045, IMG submission 184160) | Freshwater microbial communities from Powell Lake, British Columbia, Canada to study Microbial Dark Matter (Phase II) - PL_2010_200m... | ecosystem: Environmental > Aquatic > Freshwater >...
CTATATATAATCAATTGTATAATTGATCCCCATATTATTTTCAATCATTTAGTTATAACCTAAACAAACACATTATGAAAACACTTACCAGATTGCTAACAAGATCGATGCTGCTGCTGGCACTATCGATGTTGTTATTTGCAAAGGTGGGATGGTCGGAAGTCTGGGTTCAAGTTGGAACCGGAACTACGTTTGCCGGTCACCCATTCAACTCTTATTATGCTGATAACCGAGATCAGGTCATCTATCTTAAAAGTGAACTAAGCCCGACCTTATCTGCTGGTCCCATCACAAAAATAGCCTTTAACTTTTACGCGAGTATCGCGGGCTATTATATGAACAATTTTAACATTAGAATGGGGCATACGACCAAAACCACATATACATCTCCTTACTCCTGGGATGCGCCTATGACTACGGTTTACTCGATTCCTCAGTTTACATGGCCGGGGGGAGGGTGGTACACCTTTGTGCTGCAAACTCCTTTTATGTGGGATGGCACCTCCAACCTCGTTATTGAGGTTTGTCATGACAATTCCGATGGAGATTATGGCAACTATAATTATGTAGAGTCAACGTATACCTACCCTACATATTATAATCAGTATGCTTTGACTGATTATGGAGCCGGTTGTTCCTTAAATCCTCCAACCTCCATTTATTCCTACAGGGCTAATGCTCGTATTTATCAACCCTCCACAGGAACCCTGAATGGAACTGTGACCAGTTCGTATAGTGGCGCTCCCATTGCGGGTGCAACAGTTTCAGGAAATGGGTTCTTAAAAACCACCAATGCTGCCGGTTTTTATACCGGGTCGTTCTGGGAAGGGACATGGAATATGACAGCCGCTGCCCCTCCGACCTATTTGCCTCAAACCAAAACGGTTACGATACCACCAAATGGAACAGCTACCCTCAATTTCGCTCTTGCACCCAATCCCGGAACGCTTGCCGGAATTGTTACCAATGCGGCCAACGGCAATCCGGTTGTAGGTGCGCGCGTCGTATGCAACAGTAACGTCACGTATTCAGTTATCGGAGGAGCTTATTCGTTAGGTGTTTTCCCTGTCGGAACCTTCCCGGCAACGTTTGGGAAAGCCGGCTTTAATGACACGACTACCGCTCCGATTACGCTGACCGGAGGTGTGACCACCCCGCTGAATATGGCATTGAAGGAAACCTGCAACAAACCGGGGACTCCTTTCACAGCCACCCTGAATACCGGAGCTACCGCTGTCAACCTCGCCTGGAACATTCCGAGCGGATTGTACGAGCTGATCTATGATGATGGTATTCCTGAAATGTCTACCGTTTGGGGCGATCAGGGGAACATGAATGCGGTCAGATTTACCGGTTTGAATTATCCGATCGGTATCATTGCAGGGAAAGTGCATATCGGGAATGCAGCCGACTATCCTCCCGGCACAGATCCTACCACCCTTGCTCCTTTCCAGATTCAGATGTACGATGCAACCGGAACGGGCGGATCGCCGGGTGCGCCATTGGGTGACCCTGTGGATGTTCAACCGGCCAATTTCGGATGGAACCTGTTTACACTGCCGGGCATGAATTTAACCGCGGGTAGTTTCTACCTCGTGATGATCCAGGGCGGTGTTCCTCCTGCTGCTGCACGCCTTGCCGTTGATACGACCGCAAGCCAGCTGCGGAGCTGGTCCCGCTATGTTTCGGGCAGTGGTCCGTGGTTGCCCGCTCAGGGGAACTTCCTGATGCGCGCTACGGTAATTGGTAGCGGCGGTCCGTTGGATGCCGTTGCCGGCGTGTTGAATTACGATCTGTACCGGCTCCTGCAGGGACAGGAAGGTCAGGATCCTGCAACATGGACCCACATTTCCTCTCCTACAGGATTGACGGGTATCGATAACTCATGGCCCTCCCTGGGTGATGGCGCTTACAGATGGGGCGTCAGGGCAAAATATACCGGCAACCGCTGGTCAGCCTTTACCTTCTCCAATGCACTGGGTAAAAACTGGACTGCACCTGTTACGGTGAACGTGAACCTTACCTGCCCGGCCAACCCGATTGCGGGTACCATTGTAACGCTGCATAACGTGAATTTCGATTCAACCTATTCGGCCACGTTAACGACAAGTAACACAGTTAGTTTCCCGACAGTATGGAAAGGCAACTACAACTTATCGGTTTCAAGGTTTAACTATACCCCTTACAACCTTGCCACTACCATCATGGGACCCATGACGTACGATGTGAATCTGCTCCAGATCCCGGTATCACCAACCGGAATGCAGGTGGATGAAAAGACGCTCCTGGCCACATGGAATCCACCATCAGTCGGAGGCAATGTGTTTGAAGAGGATTGGTCGAGCGGCTCTTTTGCAACCCAAAACTGGGACGCCGAAACCAACTGGGAAGTCTATCTTTACTTCGGGAATCCGTCCCCTGCAGCATGGTTTTACTGGTATCCGGAACAACTCAATTATGAATTCAACCTGACCTCAGATAACATCACTCCTTCAGCGCTCTTACCGGGAGCCCATAACATTCAGGTTGGTTGGGATATCTACCTGTCCAATTTCCTGGGGGCCGGGCAGGAGCATCTGACGGCTGAAATCTGGAATGGAACAGCCTGGGAAACCCTGAAAGATTATGCGAATACAGCAGATATAATCTGGGTATCCGATGTGGTTCCACTGGCAAGTTCATACGACAACAAAACGTTCAAAATCCGTTTCCGTTCATGGGGAGGAGATTCGTTCTGGATCAATTATTATGTGGTGGACAACATCTTCGTTGCTGCCGAAGGAGAGGATTTAACTCCTTGTATCCTTGCCTATAACATCTACCTGAAGAATCTGGCAACCGGTACTGAAATCGTTAGCGGTCAATCAACCGATACCAATTTCACCATTCCTTATACTCAGGTAGAATATGGTACCAATTACAGAGCCTGTGTGACAGCCATATACGGGAGTGGATATTCCCAGCGCAGCTGCGATGATTTCAACGCCAGGTTCCTGTGCCCGCCGTCAAATCTTACCGGGACTCCGATTGAAAGTACCGCATACCTGACCTGGGAAAAACCGAGTTGTACGGGTGGTTGTACGGTCCAGTATCTCATGTATGATAACGGGATCGCAATCAACGGGTTATCCATCTATGCAGGAAACCAAATTAAATTGGGCAACTATTTCCCGCTGGATCCTGCAGCAAGTGGAATCATCCAGGGCATGGACATGTGGTTCACTTCCACAACCTCCTCTTCAGCTCAAGAGTGTATTGTTTACTTCTACGACGCTGGTTTCAACCTGATCGGCACGTCAGATCCATTTATAAACTATGGAACCACCTGGCCTACTGGTACCTGGGTGAATGTTCCGATCGCCGATCTTCCTTACAGCGGACCATTTTATGCAATGGTCGATTACTATGTCGCATCTGGTGTTTTCAAAAACTATTTTGGTTTTGAAACTAGCACGCCACAGGTTCTCCCTTACGGCCTGGCATATGTCCAGGCTAGTGGAGTTTTTTACACGCTATATAATTATTATGGATATGGACCTCCTGCGACATGGCTGCAACGTGCAACGGTGTGTGCGTATGGCAAGGATGGTCCTGAGGTGATCACACTGGATCCCGCTCAGGTACAGATACCGGTTACCCAAAGTGTAACATCAATCCAGGGCAGTGCGGTGAATTGTGGCCCAAATCTGAGTGTTGCTACCGGAGAAGCTCCCGGTCAGATGAATGCTCCTGCTGCTGGTCCTGCACAACTGGGTTACAAAGTGTATCGTGATGGCGCAGAGATCGCCTATATTCCCGACAAAACGATCCTGGAGTATTACGATTACAACCTCAATCCGGGAACCTATGCCTATGAAGTAAGCGCCTGGTACGATGTGAATCCTATTCCTCCTTTTGAGGATGAATCCTATCATATCGGGCCGGTGGATGTGGTCATTAACTATGGCCGTCCATTGCCTTTCTTTGAGCCCTGGGATATGGGTACCTTTACATTCAACGACTGGGTTGGAAATAATAACGGACCCATCGGGCCAAACTGGACCGTGAATACCGGTTTTGGCAACCCCGCACCAAGTGCCGACTTCTCCTGGCTGCCTGCTACCACTGGCTATTCACAGATGCTTGCATCTCCGATACTCAGTGCGGCCGCTTACACCTGTGCCGACATTTACTTTGATTGTGACGTAAAACTTGTCGACCGCAATGCAACCGAAGAAGAATTTCTGGATCTTGAAGTCTTTAAAGATGGCGGCTGGGGTTCGAAACTGCAGTTGACCAATGCTGGTTCCTTCGACTGGACGCCTCAGCATGTCAAGCTTAGCGGTACATGTGGTAAAGCATTCAGGGTTGGTTTGCTCGCACACGGGGAGAACTCCGAGGACATTCTCCACTGGTATGTGGACAATATCCATGTATATGCTGTTTGCCGTCCACCGCAAACGCTGGTTAAATATGATATCCAGGATCAGGACGTGTATCTGAGCTGGAGTGGCCCGGATTGCAAACAAGGACCTCCCGCTACCTGGCTGACCTGGGATGATGGTACCAACGTGGATGCTATCGGATTAATTGCCGGCGGTTCCTTTGATCTTGCCGCCAAATGGGATCCTGATATGATTGCCGAACTGGCTGGTGGTTCAATCACCAAGGTCAGAATCTTCCCATACGATCCTGCTACTTTCATCTTCAGAGTATGGCAGGGCCCCGATGGTTCGAACCTCGTGTATGAGCAACCGTTCACACCTGCTATCGGTGACTGGTATGAAATTAATGTTACCAGCCCCGTTGCTCTTGATGTAGGTCAGGCATTGTGGGTCGGATATAATGTGACTCATAGTGCGGGTACTTATCCTGCCGGTGTTGGTCCGGGACCTTGTGCAATTGGTTACGGTTTCCTGGCGAACCTCGGAGCAGGATGGGAGGATCTCTCGGCCTATTTCGATTATAACTGGGATATTGAAGTGTTGGTTGAAACTGCCAAGGGCAGCGACAAACCGGCTGTTATCCTGACGAGCCAGCCAATTGTAAATGCAAGTGCTGAGCTGTCATCTGCCGGCCTGCATGACCCGATTGGTCAATCGTTCAACGAGACAGATGCTTCCTCACTGGAGGGATACAATGTATATCGCAGCGATGATAACCAGGTAACCTGGAATATGCTCAATACATCCATCGTTCCTGATACCACTTACGCTGATATGGGCGTTCCTTACGGAGAACATTTCTACTATGTGAGCGCAGTGTTCACAGAATGTGAATCCGAACCTTCAAACATCATTATGGTTGATGTCGTAACCGGGATTAATCAGCTGACCAACGGCTCAGTCCAGGTTTATCCGAATCCTGCTACGGAGATTGTGAGCGTGAAGAGTAACTTCACAATCACCAATATCGAAGTGATGAACTTCCTCGGCCAGACGGTTTACACCCAGCAAGGTGTGGATCTGAAAGCTACGAAGATCAATGTTTCGAATCTCCAGGCAGGCATCTACTTTGTGAAGGTAACTACCGTACAAGGTGTGCGCAGCGTGAAGATCATGGTGACACACTAATTCCTGACAGACGTGATTCGTCACGTGCTGATTCTAAAAAAGGGCCCGGTTTTCCGGGCCCTTTTTTTTACTTTTTTGTTCCAGGCTGGCAATTTCCCCGGATTTTTATCGTTATCAAAGCATCTAAAAAAAATGACATGAAGAATATTCGACTCACCCAGGGATTTGCCATTGTCCTGTTCCTTTTTTTGACCGCTTGTATGCCTGAACAATACACTACCTACATCGTGGGCAAGTGGCAACCTGTAAAGCTGAAAACACCGGATAATATGCAGGTTACAGTACCTGACCGAAGGGTACAACAGGTTTCTCCGGAAAACAGACAGGAGTTGGACCAGCTCAGGCAGGCTCTTGCCGAACAGGGGAAAAAGGGAATGACACTGGAAGAGTTACGGTCGCAGGTACGGAGAACCTTTAAGGAATGTGCGACAACGTATAGTTTTACTGCGGAAGGCACGGGGATCAGGGAAACTCCGGGTGGTGAATCGATGGAAGGAACCTGGCGGCTGAAAAACCGCGGGAAGCTGCTTCTGTTGACCAATGCGGATAGCGCACAGCCGTTTAAACTTCGAATAGATACGCTTACTGAAACCAGAATGGTGGTTCGCAACGTCAATCTGCCCAAAGGGATGCGATTGACCTACAGCAAGCAGTAGAATTTAACAGGTTTCTTTTAGCATTGGATTCATTGAAATGATTTCAGTGAACAATCTTTCCGTCCGGTTCAGCAGCAACCGGCTGTTCGACCAGGTATCCTTTATCATTAATCCGAAGGACCGGATCGGTTTGGCAGGGAGAAACGGGGCCGGAAAATCCACGCTGTTGAAGATCATCGATAACCGGATTCAGCCCGATGAGGGAGAGGTGGTGATACCTGCGGGATGCACCCTTGGATACCTGGAGCAGGAGATGACCCTTCACAGCGACAGAACTGTTTACGGAGAGGCGAAACGTGCATTCAGGGAGGTGGAGAGCCTGCTGGAAAAAATCGAACAGATAGAGCTGGAGCTGAACGAGCGGCAGGATTTTTCCTCAAAGGCCTATCAACAGATCATCCGGAAGCAGTTTGAGGCTTATGAACGCTTTCAGTTGATCGGGGGGCATTCGGTGGAGGCGGATATAGAGAAAACACTCAACGGATTGGGGTTCCGCAATACAGATTTTGACAGACCGTTGGCACACTTCAGCAGCGGATGGCAGATGCGGGTCGAGATTGCCAAGATCCTGCTGCAGCAACCCTCCCTCATCATGCTGGATGAGCCCACCAACCACCTGGATATCGAATCCATCCAGTGGCTGGAGGAGTTCCTGATCAATTATCCCGGCGCTGTGATCATCGTCTCCCACGACCGGGCGTTCCTCGATAATGTGACCAAACGGACCATCGAGATCAGCTACGGCAGGATCTATGATTACCGGACCAACTACTCCGACTATATTCAATTGCGGGAAGAGCGGCTGGAAAGCCAGCAGGCGGCCTTTGACAACCAGCAACGGCAGGTCCGGCAGATCGAACGCTTCATTGAACGGTTCCGGTACAAGAATACCAAATCCAGGCAGGTGCAGTCGCGGGTAAAGATGCTGGAGAAACTGGACGAAGTGGAGATGGACCTGATGGATGAGCAAACGATCCATTTTTCGTTTCCTCCTGCCCCTCATACGGGGAAAATCCTGGCGGAAGCATCCGCACTCAGCAAGAGTTATTCCGGAGTTGAGGTGTTGAATGGATTGGACTTTCAGGTGATCAACGGGGACCGGATCGCTTTTGTGGGCCGGAACGGCGAAGGGAAAACGACACTCTCCGGAATCCTGGCAGGAATGACCGGTTATTCCGGGAAGCTGAAGTTCGGACAACAGGTACGTACCGGATATTACGCCCAGGACCAGGCGGATGATCTGGATCCGGAAAAAACAGTGTTCCAGACCATCGACGACATTGCGGTAGGGGATATCCGCCCGAAGATCAGGACCATCCTGGGGAGTTTTCTCTTTTCCGGCGAAGAGACCGAAAAGAAGGTAAAGGTTCTTTCGGGAGGTGAACGATCGCGGCTCTCCCTGGCAAAATTGTTGCTCACCCCCAGCAACCTGCTGATCCTCGACGAGCCCACCAATCACCTGGACATGAGGTCCAAAGATATCCTGAAAAACGCGTTGCTTCAATATACCGGCACCCTGATCATCGTCTCCCATGACCGCGATTTTTTACAGGGGCTGACCACCAGGGTATTTGAATTCCGCGACGGGACCATCAAAGAATATATAGGGGATATTTACGACTTCCTGGAACAGAAGAAACTGAAGACCCTCCGGCAGCTTGAGAAGAAGAACGGGGTTGTTCAACCGGAGAAGAAACGCGATCCGGCTTCTGAAAATAAGCTGAACTGGGAGAAACGGAAACTGCTGGAGAAAGAGGACCGGAAACTGAAAACCCGGATCCTCCGGTGCGAACAGGAGATTGAAGCGCTGGAAAAGGAACTCATGAAGAAGGAAGAGATCCTGGGGAATCCCGGACAGTTTGCCGATCTCGTCGGGAGCAGAGAACTGTATAAGGAATACGAAACGCTGAAAACGAAATTAACCCAGGCCATGGAGCTCTGGGCCAGGTTGCAGGAAAAGCAGGAGTCTATACCTCGCGATGGATCATCTCGTTAGCCAGTTTCCGGAGTCCGGCTTTCCGGGGCTCATCCACCCCCACCTGCGACAGGTAAAACAGGGCCTCTTTCAGGTACCTTTCGATGATCTCCTGGGTGATGGCGTCAATCCCCAGAGACCGGTAGATGTTCTGGATCCCCTTGACCTTGAAATGCGGATCGGTTTGCCGGTCATGAAACAGGCGAGTTAATTCATCCAGGGTCGTTCCATTGGCCAGTTCAAACGCTTTCAGGTAAAGGAAGGTTTTTTTATTGGTCACGATATCGCCGCCGATCTCTTTCCCGAACTTGGAGGTATCCCCGAAGGCATCCAGGAGATCATCCTGCAATTGAAACGCCATCCCCAGATGTTCCCCGAACCTGTAAATATGTTCGGCGTCGACGGGATCTGCTCCGGCCATGATGGCTCCGACCTTCACGCAACAGGCGATCAACACCGCTGTCTTCAGCCGGATCATCCGGTAGTAATCGTCCAGGCCCACTTTCGTCTGGGTTTCAAAATTCAGGTCGTATTGCTGTCCTTCACAGACTTTCCGGGCGGTGTCGTTGAAGAGGGCAAGCACATCAGGCAGTTTTTGGGGAGTCACACGGCACACATATTCGTAGGCCATTACAAACATGGTATCTCCCGACAGGATGGCCACATTGGAATTCCATTTCTTGTAAACGGTGGCGGATCCCCGGCGCAGCGGAGCCTGGTCCATGATGTCGTCGTGGAGGAGGGTGAAATTATGAAAGATCTCCACTCCGATTGCGGGCGGCATCGCCTCATCCGGATCTCCGCCGAACATGTCGCACGAAAGCAATACCAGCAGGGGACGGAGCCGTTTTCCACCCTGGGATAAGGTATACTCAATGGGTTCGTATAGCTCATTCGGGACGCTCAGGAAGTTTCCTTCCGGGAAGGCTTCCTGAATTTTGTTCATGAGTGAATTAATGGAATGCATAGGGGTTCGTTACATGGATGACCGGTCCAGTTTCATCAGGTATTCGCCATAGCCACTCTTCAGAAGTGGTTCGGCAATCCGGTGAAGTTCCTCCCGTGTGATGAATTTCATCCGGAAGGCGATCTCTTCGATGCAGCCGATCTTCAGTCCCTGCCGGTTCTGGACCACCTCAACGAACTGAGATGCCTGGAGCAATGATTCAAAGGTACCCGTATCCAGCCAGGCTATGCCCCTCCCCAGAACACCTACCTTCAGCTTCCCACGTTCCAGAAAAAAGCGGTTCACATCGGTGATCTCATACTCCCCCCGGGCACTGGGGCGGATGTTTTTAGCTACCTCCACCACGGAGTTGTCGTACAGGTAGAGACCGGGCACGGCATAATTAGACTTCGGTTGCTTCGGTTTCTCTTCAATGGAGAGGGCCCGGAACCGGTCATCGAATTCCACCACGCCGTACCGTTCCGGATCCTGAACATGGTATGCAAACACCACACCCCCTTCCGGGTCTTTGTTCGACTGCATCAGGGAGTACAGTCCGTTTCCGAAGAAAATATTATCCCCGAGGATCAACGCGACCTTCTCCTTTCCAATAAACGACTCACCAATGACAAATGCCTGCGCCAGTCCGTTCGGGATCGCCTGTTCGGCATAGGAAAAGCGGCATCCCAGATGAGAACCGTTGCCGAGAAGCTTCCGGAAATGGGGCAGATCGTGCGGCGTGGAGATGATCAGCACCTCCTGGATCCCGGCCATCATCAACACCGAGAGAGGATAATAGATCATCGGTTTGTCGTAGATGGGCATGAGCTGCTTGCTGACGGCCAGCGTCAGGGGATGCAACCGCGTTCCGGCTCCACCCGCCAGAATGATACCTTTCATACCGGAAGAATTTGGGGTAAAGATAATGAAATTTAAAAAAAGTCAGGAAGGTCATGGAATCATGTGCAATTCTTATCATTACCAGTGGGTTCCTCCTCAGGCGGAATCTCGATATCCACGATCTCCGTCTCCTCCGGCTCCTCGAGGAGTTCGACCAGCGGTTTCTCGAAGGCCCTGGTGGTGCTCCACTTATCCAGGGTGAGGATCATCGAGGGAAGGATGAAGAGATTCAGCAGTCCGGCCACCAGCAAAGTAAAGGAGATCAGGAAACCGAGCGCCTGGGTTCCGCCGAAGGAGGAGAGCATAAAGATGGCGAACCCGAAGAAGAGCACGGTGGAGGAGTAGATCATGCTGTAACCGGTCTCCTGCAACGCAGAGATCACCGAGTAGGGGATGTTCCGGTTTGAGTGTTTCAGCTGGAGCCGGTAGCGGGAGAGGAACTGGATCGAGTTATCCACGGAGATCCCGAGGGCGATGCTGAAGATCAGAATGGTGGAAGGTTTGATGGGTATGCCCAGGAATCCCATCAGGGCGCCGGTCATTAACTGAGGAATAAGATTAGGTATCAGGGAGATCAGGATCATTCGCCAGGAGGTGAAGAGAAAGGCCAGGAGGACGGCAATCCCGATCACAGCCAGGATGATACTTTCAAACAGGTTCCGGATCAGGAAATTGGTTCCCTTCATGAATACGATACTGGTTCCGGTGAGTTTAACATCGTACTTCTCCGGATTGAAAATCGTATCGATGGTAGCGCGGACCCCCTTCTGGATCCTGGCTATGTCCCGCGTTCCCACATTGGCCATCTGAACGCTGATCCGCGTGATCTGGAAATTGGTGTCGATGAAGTTCTTGAGGAGGGCCTGCTTCCTGGTTTTCAGCTCAGGGATATAGTCTCCCATAAAGGTCAGTTCATTGGAACTGGGAAGCTGATAGAAATAGGGATCTCCTCCGTAAAACGATTGTTTGGCCGATTTGATCACCTCTACGATCGACAACGGTTTGGCCAGCTCAGGATAGGTCAGAAGGGAATCCTGCAGGCGGTCGATCCGGTTCAGGGTCGAAAGGGTAAAAACCCCTTTCTTCTTTTTGGTGTCGATGGTGATCTCCAGCGGCATGATCCCGTTGAAGTTATCTTCAAAGAACATCAGGTCCTGGTACAGTTTATCACTCTTAGGAATATCATCGACAATCCGCCCGCTGGTGGTGAGCCGCGTTACTCCCACGATTCCAACCAGGATCAGCACTCCGGTAATGATGTAGATGATATTCCGGTATCCGGTCACCCACAACACCGCTTTGTCGATGATGGCCCGGGCGATGCTCTCCTCCTGGTGTTTGATATCTTTCATCTGCGGAGGCGGAAGGTAACTGAAAAAGATCGGGACCAGGGTCAGGGAGAGGGCATAGACCACCATGATGTTGATGGCGGCGATGATCCCGAATTCGACAAGAAGTGTGTTCTGCGTGATGACAAAGGCGGCAAATCCCATGGCTGTGGCAGCATTGGTCAGGAAATTTGCCGTCCCGATCCGCTGAATGACCCGCGAGAGGGCTTTTACTTTGTTCCGGTGAAGCCGGTATTCATAGTGGTATTTGTTGAGCAGAAAGATGCAGTTCTCCACTCCGATCACAATGAGCAAGGGTGGAATAATGGCCGTGAGCATGGTGATCTTGTAACCGAAAAGACTCATCATGCCCAGCGCCCACACCACACTGATCGTAACGATGATCATGGGATAGAGAACCGCTTTGAAGGAACGGAAGAAAATGAAGAGGAAAATGGCGGAGACAAAAAGCGACAGGAAGACAAAGAGCTTCATCTCGTCCTCCAGCATCTTGGAGGTGACGGTCCGGATGAAAGGCAACCCTGAGTAGTGGATCTCCGTATGGTATCGTTCCCCGAACCGGTTGGTGACCTCCTTGATCTGGTTGATCAGGTTGATCCGCTGTTTGGTGTTCAGCAGGCGGTTATCCAGCGTCACCGCGATGAGGGTGACACTGGTCTCTTTGTTGAGGATCAGTTTATCGTAAAAAGGAAGTGAATAGATGATCTTTTTCAGCGAGTCAAGCTGCGACTGGTTCTCCGGTGGACGCCGCGTCAGGGGTACAAACTCGAACTTCTTCAGGGAATCATTTTTCTGCAGATTGTAGAGACGGGTGATGGAGACCACCTCTTCCACTCCGGGAACGCGACGGATCTTCTCCGAAAGATCGAACCAGTCGTTGAACTCCTTCAGCTGAAACAGGTTGGTATCCTGGATCCCGATGAAAAGAACACTGCCGTCTTCGCCGAATTGTTCTTTGAATTGCTGGTAAACAATATACGTGGAATCGCTGGCGGGGAGGATCCGTGTCATCTCATAGGAGAGCTTCACATCCCTGGCTTCATACGACATGAATGCCGTGATGGCAAAGATGATGATGAGGAACTGGAACCGGTTCCGAAGAATTCTCCTGACTAGAAAAGGCCACACAGGATCTTGGTTTTAATGGTGCGAAGATAAGATAATCCGACAGGAATCCAGCAAGAAAATCCCTCATAATCGCACCGAAATCTTAATTTTGTCAGAAGATCTTGGATGGAACATGGCTGAGCAGCGAAAAAAAGTGTTGATCATCGATAAAGTGCACCCCGTAATCACGGAGGAGTTGACCGCTCATGGCTATGCCTGTGATTGTTTCCCGGATTACGGGCGGGACGATCTCCTCAGGATCATCGATCAGTACGAAGGGATCATTATCAGGAGCAAGATCCGGATCGACAGGGATTTTCTTACCAAAGCCACCGGGTTGCAGTTCATCGGCCGGGTGGGATCGGGCCTGGAAAATATCGATGTGGCGTATGCTGCTGAAAAAGGGATCAAATGCTATAACTCCCCGGAGGGCAACCGCGATGCCGTAGGGGAACATGCCCTGGGGATGTTGCTGGCCCTGATGGATCACCTGGTTCGTGCCGACCGGGAGGTGCGGGCCGGCCGGTGGATCCGGGAAGGGAACCGGGGAACGGAGATCATGGGGAAAACCATCGGGATCATCGGGTACGGAAATACCGGTAGCGCTTTTGCCCGCCGGTTACAAGGATTTGGAGCGAACGTACTCTCTTACGATAAGTACAGGACAGGATATAGCGACGGAAATACGCGGGAGACCACGCTCGAAGAGCTCGTTGATTCGGCGGATATCCTCAGCCTGCATGTACCGTTGACGGATGAAACCACCTGCATGGTGGATGCCGCTTTCCTGGCCAGGTTTAAAAAGCCCATCCGGCTGATCAACACCTCCCGTGGAAAGGTGGTCCGGACGGCGGACCTGGTCCAGGCGTTGAAAACGGAGAAAGTGCTCGGAGCGGCTCTGGATGTATTAGAGTACGAGGATAGTACGTTTGAGGCTCTGGCACAGGATCTTCCGGATGATTTCAGGTACCTGCTGGAAGCCGATAACGTACTCCTCACCCCCCACATCGCCGGCTGGACCGAGGAATCCAATATAAAGCTGGCCAGGGTGCTGGTAGAGAAAATATTAGGTAGCGAGTAAAATTTCACCATTTCACCATTTCATCATATTTCCCTAGTTTTGCCCCAGAAAGAGAGAGGTATTCATTATGAAGCAGGAAACTAAACTATTCGAAGGAAAAACCCTGGCCATCTTATCCGGCGGCGGCGATACCCCGGCCATCAACTCAAGCATCGAAGCGGTGCGGAACCGTGCCTCACTGCTGGGATTCAAGGTATATGGGGTGCGTCAAGGCTGGAAAGGGATGCTGGGAGAGGGCGATGTGGTGGACCTGACCAACCAGCCCTATGACGGATGGTACGGAGGCACCGCCTTGCGCTCCAGCCGGACCAACCCGTTCCCCTCCAAAAAGAATCCGGAGAGCCGTGTCCCGCAGGTGCTGCGGAACCTGGAACGATATAAAATAGATGTGCTGGTCACCATTGGAGGCGACGATACCAACGGAGCGGCCAAACGATTGTACGAAATGGAGGGGATCCCGGTAATCGGCTTCCCGAAGACCATCGACAACGACCTCCGGACGCGTACCATCCACCATTACGAGGGCAAGGATATCGAAGCGGTGTTGTGTCCCGGATTTCCGTCGGCTGCCAAAGCCGTCGCCGAATTTTCCGCCAACCTCAAAACCACGGCCGAATCCCACTCCCGGATCATCGTGCTGGAGGTGATGGGGCGCGACGCCGGGTGGCTCACCGGTTCGGCCATCTTCGGAGGAGCCGGACCGCTGGCCCTGATCCCGGAGGTGGAGATCACCCGCGAGCGGAAAGAATTTTTCCTGGAGACGGTGAAGGAGGAGTACATGCGTTCGCCCAAGAGGTGCCTGGTCATTCCGGTATCGGAAGGGGTGCGCTGGTTCGACGAAAAAACAGGTAAGGTGGATGTGGTCTATGCCAGCTCCGAAGTGGATGAATACGGCCATCCCCGGTTCGGTGGCATCAGCGGCGTGATCGCTTCAGAAATATCGAACAAACTGGGGATCGAAGCGCGTGCCCAGATCTCCGGCTATTATGCCCGTGCCGGCCACTGCCGGATGTACGACCGGAGGCTCACCCAGACCCTGGCCGATAAGGTGGCCGACCTCCTGATCCGGGAAGAGTACGGCATGATGCCGGTCATGAAAAACCTGGTCCCCTTCGTCGAACTGGAGGAGTTCAACACCTCGGCGATCGACATGGGCAAGATCGGCAACAAACCGCTGTCGGAGGATTACTTCGATGCCAATACCTTCTCCTTTACCGATGCATACCGGAACTTCCTTGAGATCGTTCTGGAGAAGCCGGAGTTCGACGAATTCCGGTACAACTTCCCGGTGGTGATACCAGAGTAAATCCCAAATCCCAAATCCCAAATCCCAAATCGAATGTCATTGCGAGGACCCCGGGTACTCGGGGGACGAAGCAAAATCGTAGATCAGGAGACCACCAGGTGCACGGTGCTCCTGGATTTCTGCTCCAGGATGACCTTCCGGCCGGAGGTGATGCGCCGGATCGCCTCTTCGTCGTAATGCCGGATGGTATATAGCTCCAGCCCTTCATTGTACCGGATCTCAAAGGATTTCTGCAACTCCCGGATAAGCGGGTCAATTCGAACCGGGTCGTGGTCGGTGCAAACCGAGAAGCTGATGGCGGAATTCTGCATCACATTCGCTTTTACACGGTACTGCGCCAGCAGGGTAAAGATATGGCTCAGGTTCTCCTCTACAATGAAGGAAAAGTCGCGTGGCAGGATCGAGATCAGCACCTGGTTCTGTTTCCGGATGAAGATGGGGGTGTCGATCTTCCACTCCTGCAGTCGTTGAACCGTTGTCCCCTCATCGCCGGGAGACAGGAAATGTTTTACGTGTAAAGTGATGTTGGCATTTTCGAGGGGTTTGATGGTCTTCGGGTGGATCACCGTGGCCCCGAAATAGGCCAGCTCGATCGCTTCATGGAAAGAGAGGGTGTCCAGTTTCTTCGGATGGTCAAACCATTTGGGATCGGCATTCAGGATCCCCGGAACATCTTTCCAGATGGTCACCTCCTTCACCCGCATGCAGTACCCGAGAATGGCAGCCGTGAAATCGGACCCCTCCCGCCCCAGGGTGGTGGGTCTTCCATCAGGATCGGAACCTATAAAACCCTGGGTAAGGCCGATGCTCCCTTTGTGATCCTGGAAGAGGGTAAATAGCTGCTTCTGGATCGCCAGCTGGGTCTTTTTCCAGTCAATGCGGGCATCCCGGAAGGAGCTGTCGGTGCGGATCAGCTTTCGCGCATCAAAAAGGGTGACCGGGAATCCCTCTCCGGCCAGGAAATGGAACAGGATGGAGGATGAGAAAAACTCCCCGGTACTGACCACCCGGTCGTACGACTCGTTGTACCCGGCTACCGGTTCCTGAAGGAGGAGGTTCCGCAGGTGTTCGAACTCCTCCCCGAGCTCCCTGAAAAGCGGGTGATCAGATGATAAAAGCGGGTGAACAGAGGAGAAAAACCGGGAGTCTGTTGAACCAGGCGGGTGTGCTGAAGGAAACAGCGTACGGGCAATCTCCAGGTGGTACTCCCGGAGTGCTGTGAACTCCTCCACCATGGATACCGCATCCCCTTCCATGTAGTGCTGCAGGATCCGTTCCAGCGCATTGGTGGTTTTTCCCATGGCCGAGATCACCAGCATCATCGACCGGCCTTCGTACAACTTCAGGATCCGGACCACATTCCGGACCCCTTCGGCTGAATTGACCGACCCCCCTCCGAATTTAAAGACTTCTACCTTCATTCCACTGCAAAAGTAAGGAATAGTTTCGTTTGACGTACCGGCCGATTTCGTAACTTTGCACGCGCTCCCCGAACCCATTGTGATTACCAGCGAAATAGCCACCCTGTTCCTGCAGGACTCCCGGAATCAAACCCTGGCCGGGGCCCTGGCTACCCATGCAGCGGAGCGTGTCCATCTCAAAGGGCTGGCAGGCTCTTCCAGAGCCTTTCTCACTGCCGTTCAGTTTCGTCTTCACCCGGCGGTTCACCTGGTCCTTCTTCCCGATAAGGAACAGGCTGCCTACTACCTCAACGACCTGGAGCAGATCCTGGACGAGAAGGAGAAACGGCCGGAGGAGAAGCAGGTGCTTTTTTTCCCCTCTTCCTACAAACGGGGCTTTTCGGCCGGGGTGAGGGATAATCAGGGATTGTTGTTGCGGACCGAAGTGATGACCCGGTTGCATCAGGGAGATGATAGGTTATTACTTGTCACCTATCCGGAAGCCATTGCGGAAAAGGTGGCCGACAAGCGCTTCTTTGAAAAGCACACCCTGAAGCTCCGCCAGGGAGAAGCGGTGTCGCTTGATTTTATCCTGGACCTGCTGGTCGAGTACGAGTTTGAGCGGACCGATTTCGTGCTGGAACCCGGACAGTTCTCCCTTCGCGGCGGGTTGATCGATGTTTACTCCTTCGGAGGGGATCACCCTTACCGGATCGAGTTTGCCGGAGACACAACCGCCTCCATCCGGTCGTTCGACCCGGCCACCCAGTTGTCGGTGCAAACACACAACGAGATCACCATCGTTCCCGATATCCGGATCGATCCGGAAAGGAGGATCGACTATACCTCCATCTTCTCTTTTTTTCCGGCTCATCCGGTTATCTGGGGTGCGGAGCTGGAATTTATCACGGAAGAGATGGAACGGACAGCCGTGAATGACCTTTTTCTTAACCGGGATGGGTTCATTGAAGCGATTCGGGAATACCCCATACTGGAATTTGGTCATCGGCCCCTCTTCAGGCCAACCCTGGAGCTTCTGTTCCACACCTCTCCGCAGCCCTCCTTCAATAAGAATTTTGACCTGCTGATTGACCGGTTGCGGAAACAGTCGGAAGATGGCTATGCAAATATCCTCTTGTCGGATAATCCCAAGCAGAGCGAACGACTCTTCTCCATCCTGGAAGATGTACAGGCGAAGCAGCCGGGAGAGGCGCCCATTGAATTCCATTCTCTCTGCTACTCCATCCATGAGGGCTTCATCGACCACGACCTGAAGGTCGTTTTTTTCACCGACCACCAGATCTTCGAACGGTATCACCGGTTCCGGCTGCGGGATGGCTATGCCGGCAAGGAGGCGATGACCCTGAAAGAGCTGTACAGCATGAAACCGGGCGATTATGTGACGCACATCGACCACGGGGTGGGGATATTCGACGGCCTGGAAAAGATCGTGAACGAAGGCAGGGAGCAGGAGGCGATCCGGCTCATTTACAAGAATAACGATATCCTGTACGTGAGCATCCACTCGCTCCACCGGATCTCCAGGTACTCGGGGAAAGAGGGTGCTGTACCTACCCTTCACCGGCTGGGTTCCGACTCCTGGAACAAGCTCAAGGCCCGTACCAAGAAGCGGGTCAAGGATATTGCCAAGGACCTGATCCGCTTGTATGCCGAACGCCGGGCTACCAGCGGGTTTTCCTGTGCACCCGACACCTACCTGCAAACGGAGCTGGAGGCCTCCTTTATTTACGAGGACACCCCCGATCAGATCAGGGCAACGGCCGACGTTAAACGGGACCTGGAGGCCGGCTTCCCGATGGACCGTCTGATCTGCGGGGATGTGGGTTTCGGAAAGACCGAAATCGCTATCCGTGCTGCTTTTAAAATGGTTGCTGAAAGCAAACAGGTGGCCGTCCTCGTGCCTACCACCATCCTGGCATTGCAGCATTTCAAGACCTTTTCCGACCGGCTCCGCGACTTTCCCTGCAAGGTGAACTACCTCAACCGGTTCAAGAGCGCCAGAGCCCAGAAAAAGATCCTGGAGGAGCTGAAGAACGGAACGCTGGATATCGTGATCGGCACCCACCGGATGCTGAGCAAGGACATTGAATTCAAAGACCTTGGTCTGTTCATCATCGATGAAGAGCAGAAGTTCGGGGTAGCGGCCAAGGAGAAGATCAGGCAGCTCCGGGTACATGTGGATACCCTTACCCTGACAGCTACCCCGATCCCGCGCACCCTGCAATTCTCGCTGATGGGTGCACGTGACCTCTCCATCATCAATACCGCGCCACCAAACCGGTATCCTGTCCAGACCGAGATCCACCCTTTCCATGAAGAGGTGATCCGTGAGGCTATTCAGTATGAGGTTTCGCGGGGGGGACAGGTTTTTTTCGTCAACACACGGGTTCAGAACATCGAGGAGGTGGCAGGGTTGATCCGGCGCATTGTTCCTACTGTCAGTGTGGCGGTAGCTCACGGGCAGATGGTGGGACATAAGCTGGAACGGGTGATGCTCGATTTCATTGAAGGGGATTACGATGTACTGGTCGCGACTACCATCATCGAATCGGGACTGGATATCCCCAACGTCAACACCATCCTCATCAACGATGCCCATCATTACGGTCTGAGCGACCTGCACCAGCTGCGCGGCCGGGTGGGGCGATCCAACAAAAAAGCCTTCTGTTACCTGTTGTCACCGGCTCCTTCCACCCTGACCGATGAAGCCCGGAAGCGGTTGCGTGCCATCGAGGAGTTCTCCGACCTGGGGAGTGGCTTCAATATCGCACTACGCGACCTCGACATCCGGGGCGCGGGAAACATCCTGGGTGCCGAACAGAGCGGCTTCATCACCGAGATCGGATTCGAGATGTACCAGAAGATCCTGGATGAAGCGATCCACGAATTGAAGGAGCAGGAGTTCAAAGAGCTGTACCAGACTGATCAACCGGTTGATTATGTACGGGATTGTGTGATCGAAACCAACCTGGAGATCCTCATACCCGATCATTACATTACCCATATCCCGGAGCGGCTCAGTCTGTACAAGGAGCTGGACTCGGTAGAGACCGAGGAGGAGCTGGTGAAATTCCGCAACAGGCTGATCGACCGGTTCGGCCCCTTGCCCCATCAGACCGAGGAGCTGATACGGACCATCCGGCTCCGGTGGCTGGCCAGAGGCATTGGTTTCGAAAAACTGGTGCTCCGGAAAGGCAGGCTGGCGGCTTTCTTCCCTTCCGATCCCGAATCGGGGTATTACCAGTCGGAGCAATTCACCGGCATCCTGGATCATATCAAAGCGCATCCCACCTGTTGCCAGATGAAGCAGGAGCGGGAGCGGCTCTTGCTGGTCTTCCGCGAGGTGCCAGATATTGAGTCGGCAATTGGTAGACTTACTTCCTTCAAACAGATTTAAACCGAGCTCTCAGCGGTTAAAATGAATTAGCAATGAAAAGAACCGTTGATCATTAATCCGGTTTAGGAGCGGAAGGTTAACGTATATCCGTTATTTTTTTTATTTTTGACTAATTGAACCATTCTGATGGAATTTCTCATCCTTGCAATCCTGATCCTGGTCAGCGGGATCTTCTCCATGTACGAGATCGCACTCGTCAGTTGCCGGGAGATCAGGCTTCAGGAGAAAGCCGAATCGGGCAACCGGGGCGCGAAAATCGCTCTTGACCAGCTGAACCACATTGAAGATTTTCTATCCACCATGCAGATTGGCATCACCCTGGCCAGTATCCTGGCCGGAGCTTACGGCGGGGTGGCGATCACAGCCAAGGTGTTGCCGTACCTTGCAGGCTTGCCTTTTCATCCGGATGTCATATCCCGGATTACCCTGACGCTGGTCGTGATCTTGGTGACCTATTTTACCCTGGTCTTCGGGGAGACCGTTCCCAAATCGATCGCATTCAACCATTCGGAATCCATCACCATGGCACTGGCTCCCTTTATGAAAGGGGTAGCTACGGTATTGCGGCCCCTGGTCTGGATATTAAGTATTTCAACCAAAGGGATCATGCGGCTTTTCGGGGTGAAGTCGGGTACCGAACGCCACATCACGGAGGAGGAGCTGAAGCTGATGATCCGTCAGAGTTCCGAACACGGTGTGATCGACAAGCAGGAGTCGGAGATCATCAAGGATGTCTTCCGGTTCGGTTCCAAAACAGCCTTTTCCATCATGACCCCCCGGATCGATATCCGGTGGATCGATGAAAACATGACCAAACCCGATATCCTGAATTTTATTTACGAGGTGGGCTATTCAAAATATCCGGTCTGTGACGGTTCCCTGGATCAGCTGAAGGGAATTCTGGTAGTGAAAGACCTGATCGGGATCCTGCACGCCGGCGATACGCCCGATCTCTCCTCCATCCTGTCTGAACCGCTCTTCGTTCCTGAAAATATGTCGGCCTCCGATATCCTGGAGAAATTCAGGGAGCGAAAGATCCATATCGCTATCGTAGTGGATGAGTACGGATCGGTGGAAGGGCTGATCACCCTGCACGACGTGGTGGAGCATATCCTGGGAGACCTTCCCGACCTGACCGATAAAGAACCTCCCGACTACGAGCAGAAAACAGATGGCTCTTACTTTGTCAGCGGCAGCATGAACTTCTGGGAACTGGCCGAGATGCTGGAGATCCCCGACCTGGATGATGAGGAGTTTGAAGAAGAGGCCCGGAATTTCAGTACGGTAGGAGGACTGGCCATGTACACACTGGGCAGTATCCCCCAGGTGAACGACCGCTTCTCGTTCGGTGGATATAACTTCATCGTGCTCGAAATGGATGGGAACCGGGTGGCGAGCCTTTCGGTGCATCCCGCAGCAGATCAGCCGGTTGAATGAAACGCATGTGCACCAGGTAACGAAAAAACAGGCCGGACAATAGAGCAGGTGGTTCCACGTTTATAACAATTATTCAGCAAGCAAACCAGATTACAGTGTCGGACAGTTTAGTCATCATTCCCACCTACAACGAAAAGGAGAACATTGAACGGATCCTCCGGAAGATCTTCTCACTGGAAAAAGTATTCGATGTACTCATTGTGGAAGACAACTCCCCGGATGGAACCGCGGCGATTGTCAGGAGCCTCATGAAGGAATTCCCCGACCGGCTTTTCATGGAAGAGCGGAAGGGCAAACTCGGGCTCGGAACAGCGTACATCCATGGATTCAAATGGGGATTGAAACGCGGATATAATTTCCTTTTCGAGATGGATGCCGACTTTTCCCACAATCCCGACGATCTGTTGCGGCTGTACGACACGACCCGGAACCACGGAGGCGACCTGGTGATAGGATCCCGGTACATCACCGGGGTCAATGTGGTGAACTGGCCCATTGGCCGGGTGCTGATGTCCTACTACGCCTCCAGTTACGTACGCCTGGTCACCCGCATGAAGGTGCGCGATACCACAGCCGGTTTCAAATGTTACCGTAGCGAGGTACTCCGGGCGATCGACCTCGACAGGATCCGTTTCATGGGGTACGCGTTCCAGATCGAAATGAAATTCACCACCTGGAAACTGGGCTTCAACATCGTGGAGATCCCGATCATCTTTACCGACCGGACCCTGGGAACATCCAAGATGAGCAGAGGGATCTTCAAGGAGGCGATCATGGGAGTGATCAAACTGAAGTGGAACAGCCTTTTTCGAAACTATGAGCGATTGAATGCATGACATGAAGGGATTCCTGATTCAGAACGCTACCATTGTCAATGAAGGCAGGATCTTCAAAGGTAATGTGCTGGTTGAGGGCGATAAGATTGTAAAAATCACCTCACCCCCTTCTCCCCCTCTCCTGAAGGAGAGGGGGCCGGGGGGTGAGGTGCATTCTATCCAGGTCATCGACGCCACCGGCAAGTACCTTCTCCCGGGCGTGATCGACGACCAGGTACATTTCCGTGAACCGGGGCTGACGGCCAAGGGGGATCTGTACACCGAAAGCAGGGCGGCTGTGGCCGGTGGGGTAACCTCCTTCATGGATATGCCCAACACCAATCCTAAAACAACGACCCTGCAGCTGCTGGAAGAGAAAAATGAGCTGGCGGCCGGAAAGTCACTGGCCAACTATGCCTTTTTCCTGGGAGCTACCAACGACAACCTGGAGGAGATCCGGAAAGCAGATTCCAACCGGGTGTGCGGGGTAAAGGTCTTCATGGGAGCTTCTACGGGGAATATGCTGGTGGACCGGGAAGAGACCCTCCAAGGGATCTTCGCCGAGAGTCCTCTGCTGATCGCCGTGCATTCGGAGGATGAGCAGATCATTCAGGCCAACATCCGCTCTTACAGGGAGCGCTATGGAGAGGAGGTGCCCGTGGAGGCCCATCCCCTGATCCGGTCGGCCGAAGCCTGTTACCGCTCATCGGAACGGGCCGTCCGCCTGGCCGGGAAGTACGGTTCCCGGTTGCATATCCTCCACCTGTCGACGGCCCTGGAGGTCCCTTTGCTTGACAGGGGCATGCCGTTGTCGGAGAAGAAGGTGACCGGTGAAGTATGTGTCCACCACCTCTGGTTCAACGACCGGGATTATCCCCGGCTGGGAGCCAGGATCAAATGGAATCCGGCCATTAAATCGAAGGAGGATCAGGAAGCCTTGCTGGCAGGTTTACTCGACGGGTCGATCGACCTGGTAGCCACCGACCATGCTCCACATCTTCCGGAAGAAAAGGCACGGCCTTATTTCACCTGCCCTTCGGGCGGTCCGCTTATCCAGCACAGCCTGGTGGCTATGCTTGAGTTGCACCTGCAGGGGAAGATTCCCCTTGAGTCAGTTGTGCAAAAGATGTCTCACAACGTGGCCGATCTCTATCACATCGAAAAACGGGGCTACATCCGGGAAGGCTGTCAGGCCGACCTGGTGCTGGTGGATCTGCACATCCCCTGGGAGGTTACCAGGGAGAATATCCTGTACAAGTGCGGCTGGTCCCCCTTTGAAGGTACCACGTTCCAATCCTCCGTGCTATCGACCTGGGTGAACGGCCACCTGGCCTATCATCAGGGAATAATCGATGAATCACGTAAAGGTGAGCGACTGCTGTTTCACTATGACTGATCTGTATGAGTAATATCCTGTACCCTATGATCTCCCTGTTTCAGAAGCTGTTTCGTTCCGTTATGCCGGTCATCCTCTTCCTGTTGCTGACCTCCTGCTCGCCGAAACAGACCGTGGTGGAGGAGCAGTATCCCGACGGTTCCCCCAGACGGGTTTGCATCTATAGAGGGAAAGGAGACAAACGGATCTTGCTGAAAGAGACATTCCTGTACCAGAATGGCACGATAGAGATAACCGGAGGGTACAGGGATGGTGAACGCGATGGTTACTGGATCTCCTTTTACGAAAACGGCAACAAGTGGAGCGAGGGATTTTTCCGGAATGGGAAGAACGAAGGGGAACGGCTCACCTATTTTGAAAACGGCCGTCTCCGGTATGAGGCCTGGTACAAGAACGACGAGCGGACCGGTACCTGGAAGTTTTACGACCAGGCCGGAAACCTGATAAAAACGGTGGATTACTCAGAAAAACACCAATCCCCTTAGTAACTAAGTATGGTATACACCGGCAGGTGGTCGCTGAAGCCTCCCTGATAATCCCGTTTGTAGGTTCTGAGTGGGATCGCTTTCCCTTTTCCCGAACGCTCGAGCATCCACTCTTCCCGGAAGATGTATCCGTACGGATCAAGGATCACAGGCCTGTTTTTCCGTTTGCCGGCAAGCAGGTTCCCCGACACAATGATCTGGTCGAACAGGTCCCAGTTACGGTACCATAAGGTCCCCTGACCCTCTGCCCACGGAATATAGAAGAGATTATACAATTCCTCTTCAGCCGGTTTCTTTGCCACCGGGAGGGCTTCCAGTGCCAGTGCGATACTCTCGTCTCCCGGCTCGTCGTTCAGGTCGCCCATGATCAGGATCCGCGGATGATAAGGCGTGGCCAGCAGGGAGTCGACCACCTGGCGGAGCAGGGTGGCATTTTCGATCCGTTTCGGGCGGGTTTGCTGCTCCCCTCCGGCGCGGGATTTCCAGTGATTGACAAAGAGATGCAGGGTATCTCCGGCCGGTCCTAGCAATTTGACGTAGAGGATATCCCGGGTCCGGAATTCCCGGGATGCGGAAAAGACCTGGTGCGACAGGTACTCCAGTTGATCCGGGCGGAAGATCAGCGCCACATCGATCCCGCGGGGATCAGGACCCTCTTCCAGAATCACCTGATACGGAACCGTGGAGAGACAGCTCAACCGGACCAGATCCTCCAGCACCTGACGGTTCTCCACCTCGGCAAATCCGATAATCGCCGGCGGATCATCGGGTTCAATGGCGCAAAGGACCTTTCCCAGGTTTTGGAGTTTGTGCAGGTACTTTTCGGTATTCCACATTTTTTCCGATCCGGGGAGAAACTCATTGTCGTTCTTGTGCTTGTCGTCAAGGGTGTCGAAGAGGTTTTCCACGTTGTAAAACACTACCTTCAGCTGATGCGTTCCTTTCTGCCCATATGCTGACGAGACAACACTTACTAAAACGATAAGTAAAACAGCGTACTTAGCCATTTCGATCAGTCGTTCAAGACTCAAGACTCAAGACTCAAGGCTCAAGATCCGGCATCCGGCATCCGGCATCTGGTATCTGGCATCTGGCATCAAGGATCCAGGATCCAGCATCCAGTATCTAGTCTGTAACGATCACCAGGTATTTGGTGACACTCCAGAACGATTTCGGATCGGTGATCTGCAGCGCCTGGACCAGTTTCTTATCTCCCGTAAGCTTATAGGAGTTGGACGGATGTTGGGAGAGCACCTCCGCCTTTTTGCTCAGGATGGGGATTTCAGTGGTTTTCCGGATATCGGTACGGGTAAAGCCATCCTTGCTGAAGTCGTCCAGCAGGACCTTTCCTTTAAGCACACTGCCCTTGATCACACCCTTCTCTTTCAGATCCTTGGCTGTTCCGATGATGTAGTAGGCCGTGTTGAGCGCCGTGGTCTGCTGTTCGATGGTCTGGGTCTGATCGGTGATCTGTTCCGATTGTGTCTTCACCGTTTGCGACAGGTCATCGATCTTCAGGTTGGCTGCCTCTATGGTGATGTTCATCCGGGCCAGTTTCTCGCGGAGCTCTTCGATCTCGGCATTTTTCAGCGCAATCTCTTTGTTTACCCGGTCAACCAGTTTCTGGAGTTCCGCCACCTGCAAATTGGATTTCTTGATTTTCTTCTGCAGGGCATTCAGCGTCTCCCGGTTTTTCAGCATCAACGAATAGATCGTCTGGATGTCGCTCTTGATCTGTTCCCGGGCCGAGACCCGCAATTCACCGCCGCGATCGGTACTGAGGGAGATGATGTTCTCCTTCATCTTGATCGTGTCGAGGGTGCTCTGAATATCGTTGATGGAGGCAATGAAGTCGTTGATGGCTTCATCTTTCTGCAGGGCCTGGGTCATCAGGCTGTCGTTCCGGGATTGTAACTCTTCTGCCTGTTTTTTTGCCTGGCGTCCGCAGGCAAAGAAAACAGGGATGAGCAGGAGGAGGAAGTACTTTTTCATGGTGATTTTGTTTTGATGGATGGTGCAAAGGTAGAAAGAAAAAACGCTAAAAGTTATCTTTCAGTACCTTTACGCATGGATTTTTTATCATTGGATGAATGAGATCCTGATCACCAACCATATCTATCCTGCCTGCCGCAGGACCCTGGAGTACGTGTGTGAAAAGACCGGGGCGATTCTCCGCGAGGCATCGATACCATGGTGGACGGGGCTCACGCCCTGGGTACCATTCCGCTCAACCTGGATGAACTTGGGGCCGCCTATTACACAGGCAACTGCCACAAGTGGTTATGTGCCCCGAAGCCCGCGATATTCTCTGCAATGCCCTGCAAATTGAGAAACCTGTTCCCGATCCGATGATCGCCTCCCTGGCCACTCTTGTGTTGCCCACCCCCGAAAAGGTGCCCGTTATCAGCTACAAAGGAACCGATCCGTTGCAGGAGCGCCTTTTTCAGGAATACGGGATCGAGGTTCCGGTGTGGTACTGGGGAGATCCACCGCAGCGCTTGTTGCGCATCTCGGCGCAGTTGTATAATTCGGTTGAGCAGTACAGGTACCTGGCGGAGAAGCTGGCGGCGCTGTTATAGGACGAGGTTGCTTCAGCACGCCTATGGCGTGCTTCGCAATGACGCGGGTGGCATTTTACCAGGACGAGGTTGCTTCAGCACGCCTATGGCGTGCTTCGCAATGACGCGGGTGGCGTTTTACCAGGACGAGGTTGCTTCAGCACGCCTATGGCGTGCTTCGCAATGACGCGGGTGGCGTTTTACCAGAACGAGGTTGCTTCAGCACGCCTATGGCGTGCTTCGCAATGACGCGGGTGGCGTTTTACCAGGACGAGGTTGCTTCAGCACGCCTATGGCGTGCTTCGCAATGACGCGGGTGGCGTTTTACCAGGAC
>Ga0208045_1000231_pt1 | contig 26690 bp, 15 predicted proteins | sample PL_2010_200m_FD_184160 | JGI IMG/M metagenome (GOLD analysis project Ga0208045, IMG submission 184160) | Freshwater microbial communities from Powell Lake, British Columbia, Canada to study Microbial Dark Matter (Phase II) - PL_2010_200m... | ecosystem: Environmental > Aquatic > Freshwater >...
GAATTAAGAATTAAAAATTACGAATTACGAATTACGAATTACGAATATACTTCACTATTTCACCATTTCACCATTTGATCATGGAACAACCAACAGATAAAGAATTCCGCATCCGCGTCGGCATTTCGCACGGAGATATCAACGGCATCAGTTACGAGATCATTATCAAGACGTTGCAGGATCAACGGCTGCTGGAGAACTATACGGTGATCCTCTATGGATCGTCAAAGGTGGCGTCTTACTACCGGAAGCTGATGGAGGTGAACGATGTAAATTTCCATGTCATTAAAAAGGCCGATCAGGCTCACCCACGACGTCCCAATGTCATCAACGTGGTGGAAGAGGAAGTTCGGATCGACATGGGAAGCATTACGCAGGAAGCCGGTGTGCTTGCTCACCAGGCCCTGGAGATGGCTATGAACGACCTCCTGAAGGGACAGATCGATGTGATGGTAACAGCACCTATCAGCAAGAAAAACATACAGTCAGAAACTTTCAATTTTCCCGGACATACCGAATACCTAACCCATTGTTGTCAGGTGGACGATGCGCTGATGCTGATGGTGAACCGCGACTTCCGGATCGGTGTGGTGACCGGTCACATTCCCCTTGCAAAGGTGCCGGGCGCCCTGTCGAAAGAGCTTATCCTGCGAAAGCTCAACATCCTGAACGAATCCCTGAAACAGGATTTCGGCATTCTGCGGCCGAAAATCGCATTGCTGGCCCTCAATCCCCATGCCGGCGATGAAGGAGTAATCGGGGATGAAGATCAGCGGATCCTTAAACCGGCCATCGATGAAGCCTTTGCAGGAGACATACTGGCCTTCGGGCCCTATCCGGCCGATGGTTTTTTTGGCTCCTCAAACTTCCGGGAGTTTGATGGGATCCTGGCTATGTACCACGACCAGGGGATGATGCCCTTTAAGCTGTTGTCATTCGACGAAGGGGTCAACTTTACCGCCGGCCTGCCCGTAGTTCGTACCTCACCGGCCCATGGAACGGCGTTTGATATCGCCGGAAAAAATGAAGCGAATCCACAGGCTTTCCGGAATGCCCTCTTCACAGGGTGCGACATTTTTATGAACAGGATGCAATACAGGGAATTGCAGAGCCGGAAGTTACAGTCCACAAAACCTAAAACCGAGAACAATCAGGCATGAACCGGTCCCGGTATACGGTCGCTTCCATTGCCGAAATCGTTGGCGGAGAGATTCGGGGTTCCGGCGATCCGGATCAGGAGATCCATGAGCTGCTGATCGACAGCCGTCGCCTGGTAGACCCGGCCGGCGTATTGTTCATAGCGCTGGTCAGTGACCGGAACAACGGACACCGGTACATCGCTGAGTTGATCGACAGGGGAGTGAGATGCTTTTTAATTGGCAGTGAAGGACGAGATACAAAAAGCGAAAAGCGAAAAGCGAAAAGCAAAATACCTTTTATCCCAGATCCCGGATCCCGAATCCCGGAACCACTCTTTATTGTCGTTCCCGACACGCTGGCTGCACTCCAGCAACTAGCAGCCTTTCACCGTCAACAGTTCGACTATCCGGTTATCGGGATCACGGGAAGCAATGGGAAAACGGTGGTCAAAGAATGGCTGTATCAGCTCCTTTCAACGGATTTCGATGTGGTAAGGAGTCCCAAAAGTTATAACTCCCAGATCGGGGTTCCCCTTTCGGTATGGAATATGGACGACCGGCACAACCTGGCCATCTTCGAAGCCGGAATATCCCTGCCGGGAGAGATGCAAAAGCTCGAACAGGTGATCCGGCCCACCATCGGGATCTTTACCACGGTTGGACCGGCGCATGCCGCCTACTTTACCGGTGATGCGGAAAAGGTTGATGAAAAACTGAAACTTTTTCGCCGGGCGGAGGCGCTGATCTATCGGTCTGAGTACAGCCTGATCACCGAACGGCTCGACGCCTCAGATCTATATAATAAGGTAAAGAGGGTCACCTGGGGAACCCGGGAAGGGGATGATCTGCGGATCACCCGGATTGAGAAAAAGAGGATGTCCACCACCATCCATGCCATCAGCGAAGGGGTAGAGAGTGAGATCACCATCCCCTTTACGGATGATGCCTCGATCGAAAACGCAATACACTGCTGGTGCCTGGTGCAGGTGATAGGATCGAGGGTCGAGCGGTTTTCCGGCCTTTCACCCGTCGCCATGAGACTGGAGTTGAAGGAAGCCATTAACCACTGCTCACTGATCAACGACAGCTACAACGCTGACATCAACTCGCTTGGCATCGCACTGGATTTCCTGGTTCAGCAGCAACAGCATCCGAAAAAAACGGTCATTCTCTCCGATATTCTCCAGACCGGAAGGGATCCGGAGGAGTTGTACGAAGAGGTGGCCGTCATTGTGGGCGCACGGAAGGTTGACCGGATCATCGGGATCGGGGAGGAGATCTCCCGGTTCCGGGACAAATTTCCCGGGGAAAAAGCTTTTTATCCCGGCACGGCAGAGTTCCTGCAGCAGTGTCCGCTTTCTTCCTTCCGCGATGAGACCATCCTGCTGAAAGGGGCACGGGTGTTTGGATTTGAACGCATCAGCCAGGCCCTGCAGCAGAAAGCTCATGAAACCGTCCTGGAGATCAACCTGGATGCCCTGGTTCACAACCTGAATTTTTTCAGGGCAAAACTGAAACCGGGTGTGCGGACGATGGCGATGGTCAAAGCCTTTTCTTATGGCAGCGGCAGTTTCGAAATCGCCAGCCTGCTTCAGTTTCACCGGGTCGACTACCTGGCAGTGGCCTACGCCGACGAAGGGGTGGAACTGCGGAAAGCGGGAATCACCATGCCCATGATGGTGATGAGTCCTGAAGAGCAGAGTCTGGAGCTTCTCCAGACCTGGAACCTTGAACCTGAAATATACAGCTTCCGGATCCTCCGGATGCTGGAAGAGACCCTCCGGCGCGACGGGAATACCACATCCGGGCAAATCGGGATCCATCTGAAGCTCGATACAGGGATGCACCGGTTGGGATTCGGTCAGGCGGATCTCAACGAACTGGTCCGGATACTTGGGCAGGAACCTGATTTCAGAATACGGTCCATCTTTTCCCACCTGGCAGCCAGCGAAGATCCGTTCCAGGATCCCTTCACGAAGGGACAATTTGAACGCTTCCGGGAGATGAGTGAGCACCTCACCCGGGATCTGGATTACCCGGTGCTGCTGCACCTTCTCAATTCGGCCGGGATCACAAGGTTTCCTGAGATGCAACTGGATATGGTGCGGCTCGGCATCGGACTTTACGGAGTAGGCATCGATGCTGCCGAACAGGAACAGCTGCGGAATGTGAGCAGTTTGAAAACCGTAATCACACAGATCAAGCGGGTACGGAAAGGAGAAACAGTAGGCTATAACCGCCGGGGCCTGGCCGAACGGGATACCGTGATCGCCATCGTACCGGTCGGGTATGCCGACGGACTGAACCGGCGGCTTGGGAACGGAAATGGCCGGATGCTGGTGAAGGGATTGCCGGCACCCTTAATCGGCAATGTATGCATGGATCTCTGCATGCTGGATATCACCGATATCCTGATGGAGGGGAAAGAAATAAACGAAGGGGATGAGGTCATTGTGTTCGGGGATCTGCTGCCTGTAACCCGGCTGGCAGAAACCCTCCAGACGATCCCCTACGAGATTATGACCGGCATCTCACGGCGTGTCAAACGGATCTATTATCATGAATAAATGAGCAAAAAACTAACCATCCTCATCCCGGCCTTCAACGAAGAGAAGACCATAACCACCATTCTCGACAGGGTACTGGCTGTCGGGCTCCCCGAAGGTCTGGAAAAAGAGATCATTGTGATGAACGATGCCTCAACGGATGGCACGGAGCAGGTCGTAAAAGATTTTATCCAGCATCATTGTCACTGCGAGCGAAGCGAAGCAGCAGCATCCAGCATCATCCTTTTCAATCAGCCTTTCAACCAGGGCAAAGGGGCCGCGATCCACAAAGGGATCGAGCTGGCCACGGGCGATTACATCGTGATCCAGGATGCCGACCTGGAATATGATCCGCGGGAATATCTCATCCTGCTGCGCCCGATGCTCGACGGGGCAGCCGATGTGGTTTACGGTTCCCGGTTCATGGGAGGCCGGCCACACCGGATCCTCTTCTTCTGGCACTCGATCGGGAACAAAATCCTCACGTTTATCTCTAATTTGTTCACCAACCTCAACCTCACCGACATGGAGACCTGTTACAAACTCTTCCGGGTTGAGTTCCTCAGGCAGATCCGTTTCAGGGAAAAGCGGTTCGGGTTTGAGCCGGAGGTCACATCCAAGATCGCACGCTTTCCCGGGATCCGCATTTATGAGGTGGGGATCTCGTACTATGGCCGCACCTATGAAGAGGGGAAAAAGATCCGGATGAAAGATGCCATCCGGGCAGTGGTGTGCCTGATCAGGTACAATCTGTTTGACAGAAGCTATTTAAAATAACAACTTATATGAAGCGCGCCTTTTCGACCTCAGGAGGGGCATATATTCCTCACATCCTCCTCCTCGGATGTTTTCTGACATTGCTGGTTATTCTTCTGATTTCATCCGGCTATGCCGGCGGAAGCGACAGCATCGTGCACTACCAGATAGCCAGGTATGTCTTTTACGATCCGAAGCTACTTTTTAGCCTATGGGGCAGACCCCTGTTTACCCTGATCAGCGTACCCTTTGCCCAGCTTGGATTTACTGGAATGAAACTGATGAACATCCTCCTGGGGGTGGGATCAGCATGGCTGGCTTACCTGATATCGAAACGCCTCGGATACGCCTCTTCCTGGATGGTCATCGTGTTTGTTCTTTTTGCACCCCTGTATTGCTCGTTGTTTTTTTCCGGATTGACAGAAGTGTCGTTCAGTTTTTTTCTTGTACTGGCCCTCTTCTTTTTTCTCCGGGAGAAGTATTACCTCTCCGCTCTGATCCTCTCTTTCCTTCCCTTTGTGAGGATGGAGGGATTGTGGTTCATGCCTGTTTTTATCCTGGCTCTATCCTGGAAAAGGAAATGGTTTACCCTTCCAGTGTTGGCTACCGGATTTTTATTTTATAGTATTATCGGAGGATTCTTCTTTCATGATTTGTTATGGATCATACACCGGTTTCCTTATTATGTCAATCACCCGGTTTATTCAAAATATACAGGCTCTTTGTTCCTGTTTTATGAAAAACGGTCATTTATCCTCGGGCTGCCCTTGCAATGGCTTTTTGTAGCTGGAATTGCCGGTTTGATCTATGCATTGTTCAACCGGAAGAAAAAGCAACAGACAGAAATCTTTTTTCAGGCACTTGTACTGACCATCATTTTCCTGTATGCCGGACTTCACTCCTGGTTGTACTGGACGGGAGTCGGCAGCTCGCTGGGCCTTATTCGGGTGGTGGGAGCCATCCTCCCCCTTGTCTCGATCATTTCCATGGGTGGATATGCCTGGCTGGAGAGATTATTTGTTACGAACCAGATGCAACGGTTCTTACTGCAGGCGATGACGGTCGTCTTCATCCTTTATGCAAATTTCACTGTCTACCGGTATCCGGTCCCTTTGTTGTGGGAAGAGGAGGTAATGACAAAGACTGCCAGCTGGGTCCGATCAACCGAATATGTTAACAAACGGATCTGTTATACCGACCCCAAGGTCCCTTTTTATCTGGATGCCAATCCGTATGACGGAGAAAAGTTTGCCTGGGTGTTAGCGGGCAGTAAACCTCTATTCACATCGAAGGAGATGGAGGTTATTCCACGAGACAACCTGCTGATCTGGGACGCCCATTTTGGCCCGAATGAGTGCTGTTTACCGTTGGATTCCCTGATGAGAAGTCCTAAGATGCAGCTGATAAACTATTTTACCCCTGCTGTTCCGGCCACGACCCTGGGTGGATACAATTACGAAGTGTACCTGTTCCTGAAAGGCCCGGCGGGATCATCCCTCCGGAACGCGTTGATACTGGATTCAATCCGGCTGGCCAGGGACAGCGGGATCATCATGCAATGCCTGGTGGCGGACGATTTCGAAAGGAATACCGGAGCCTTTGAACGGGTAGATAGTCTGGCCTGTTCCGGGGCGGTTTCGGCGTGTGTGGGAGAGCGGGAGTTTACGAGGCTGTTTGCGGCGGAGCTATCTTCGTTTCAGGGAACGCCGGAGGGAGCGGAACTGATGATCAATTGTGCCATTTTTTCTCCGGAAGATCCCCGGGAGAACAGGATCTGGCTGGTTGTTTCCATGGAACAAGGAAACCGGTCCTTATTTTATAAGGCATTCTGTTTGAACGAGCTGCAGTTAAAGCAAAATCAATGGAATGCCGTATCACTATCCACCATGCTTCCTGAGATTAAGTACCCGGACGGATTGCTAAAGATCTATTTTTGGCAGAAAGGCTCCCAGCGGGTGATCGTAGATGATGTGGTCATTACAATGCTACAGCGATCATCACCGGGAAGCGGAAACGCTTTTTTGCGACCACCTCCGGGTTGAGTTTCCGGGATGTCGAATTAAAAACAGCCGATATGAAGAAACGGGGAAGAGGGATCTCGCTGATTAGTTTCTTTTTGCTTGCCGTTTGTGTGGTCTACGGCCGGTTTCTATTGCCCCGCTGGCTGACATACGACCACCTGTCGATCCTCTCCTGGGATGTTTTCGGTTACTACCTCTACCTGCCGGCGCAATTTATCTACCACGATATCGGGATCACCGATTTCAGCTGGCTGCAAAAGATCCTGGACCAGTATGCCCCCACAATCGGTTTTTACCAGGCATACCCCGGTCCCACCGGAGAATATATCATGAAATACCCGATGGGGATGGCGATCCTCTTCGCTCCCTTCTTTTTCCTGGCTCACCTTCTGGCCGGGCCCCTGGGTTTCCCGACCGACGGCTTCTCACTCCCTTACCAGGTCTCCGTTGCCCTGGGGTGCGTGCTGTACGGCATCATCGGCCTCTGGTTCCTGCGGAAGATCCTGCTGCGTTATTTTTCAGAGGTGGTCACTACCATTGTCATGATCCTGCTGGTACTGGGGACCAACTACTTTCAGCTCACGGCCTACGACAGTGCCATGGTTCACAACTCCCTGTTTACGGTCTATACCCTCATCATCTGGTTTACTATCCGATGGCACGACCATCCCAAATGGAACAATGCCATCCTCATCGGACTCTTTGTAGGCCTGGCAGCGCTGATCCGTCCGACCGAGATCATCAGTGCACTGATCCCGCTCCTCTGGGGAATTTACAATAAGGAGACGCTTCGAAAAAAATGGGAACTGATTTCAGGTTTCAGGTTTCAGGTTTCAGGTATGATCATCGTTGTGTTTCTGGTCGGGTTCCTGCAACTGATCTACTGGAAGATTCATGCCGGGAAGTTTGTCTACTACAGCTATGAAGAGGGAGAAACGTTGAAGTTCCTTGCCCCGTACATCATGTTTGTTCTTTTCTCCTGGAAAAAGGGATGGCTGATCTATGCCCCGATGATGGTTTTCCCCCTGGCCGGTTTTATCTTTCTCTTCAGGCAGAAGCGGGAGATCTTCTGGGCCACTTTCCTCTTCTTTGCCGTGAACCTCCTCATCATCTCCTCCTGGACCACCTGGTGGTATGGCGGCAGCCTGGGGCAGCGCTCCCTGATGCAATCCTATGCAGTTATGGTACTGCCGTTTGGTGCTTGTATCGCATGGCTCCTGAAGCGACGATGGTGGGTGAAGGGATCTTTTGCCGTGATCGCATTGTTCTTTATCTGGCTTAATCTTTTCCAGACCTGGCAATACATGACCTGGATCATCGATCCGTCGCGCATGACCCGAAAATACTACATGTCGATCTTCGGAAAGACAAGTGTTCCTGAGGGAGCACACCGTTACCTGGAACAGGCGGAGAATTTTGACCGCGAAGTGCTCGATGACGGAAAGGAGTATGAGATCCGCTCCCTGGCGTTCTTCAATTTCGAATGGGACGGAGCCGACCAGGACGTCCATATCACCAGTGATGCAGCAAAATCGGGAATTCACGCCCTGCGGATGGATAGTACTATAGAGTTTTCGCCGGGGATGAAAATGGCTTACAGCCAGGTGGCTCCCCGGGATGGCTCCTGGATCCGCTTCCGGGTTTCCATTTTCCCGCTTGCCGGTATGAACGAGACTCCGGCGAACCTGGTGATGACGATGAGTAACAAAAAGGGAAACTACAAGTACAAAACGATCGCCCTGGAGGATGAGGATCTGGTCCCGGGAGCCTGGAATGAAGTGACCATGGATTATGAACTCCCCTATGTCCAGGATCCTGATGATTTGATCGCCGTCTACATCTGGAACCGGGGGAAGGAAACTTTTTATACGGATGATATAAAAATTGACCTGTATGAACCGAGGGAAGAACAGTAGGATCGGCCGGTTCTCTGTCAGCATGCGTTTGCTGGATGCCATCCTGTACCCATTGCTGTTTGCCCTTTTCCTCAACCTATCGTTCAATATAAACTTCAGTAAGAACAAGCTCTGGTATGGAGGGGAATTCTGGTCCGACAAGGGGGGATATTATATCTATTTGCCGGCCACCTTCATCTATGGATTTCATGCATCTGCCTATCCCGATAGCCTGGATTACAAAAATGGCCGGGGATTTCGACTCAACAAGGATGCGGATAAGATGATGACGAAATATACCTTCGGGGTCTCGTTCTTCGTCCTTCCTTTCTTTTTACCGGCGCATTTTATTGCCACACAGTTTGATCTTCAGCCTGATGGCTTTTCCATGATCTATCACCGCATGGCAGCGGTAGCCTGTGTCTTCTACCTGATCCTGTCCATGTTCATTCTCAAATCGTTCCTGCTGTACTATTTCCCGCGCTGGCTGAGTTATTCCCTGCCATTCATCATCCTGCTCTCCACCAACCTCTATTTCTATGGCCTGGATGATGTGATGATGTCGCACCTCTACTCCTTTTTTCTTATTTCCCTCTATTTATTGGTCTTTAAAACCTACCTGGTCAGGCAGATGAAGTCGGTTGGTCTATTGATTGCGCTGGGATTTGTACTTGCATTCCTGGTACTGATCCGGCCCACCAATATACTGCTGGTTCTGATCCTGGTCTTCTGGGATGCGGGCTCCCGGAAGGAAATCGGATACCGGATCCGGCATTTCCTCCGTGTGAAACCAATCCTCATATTCCTTGTCGCCTTCCTGCTGGTATTTTTTCCGCAGTTCATATACTGGCATTATATAAGCGGAAACTGGATTTTTTATACCTATCAGGGAGAGACCTTTACGTTCTGGAACAGCCCCATGATTATTCCCTTCTGGTTTTCTCCGTTGAATGGTCTCTTTCCCTATACACCGGCCGCGATCCTTTTCGTTACCGGTTTTATTGTTATGATTGCCAGGAAGTACCCGAATGGGGTCCTCCTGCTGTTGCTGTTTTTATTCTACTCCTATCTTTTTTCTTCCTGGGAGAACTGGTATTTTGGCGGCAGTTTCGGATGCCGGGTAATGGTTGAATTTTACGCCCTGTTCTCCCTCGCCATGGGATATTTCATCCTCTTTTTCATGCAGCGCCGGAACCTCTTGTTGAAACTCATTCCCATCATTCTGGTTGCCGGTTGTATCCAGTTCAATCAACAACTGTTCTACCGGAAGACCTTCTATGCCGGGGGCACCTGGTCGTGGGAGGATTATAAGGATCAACTCCGGAAAGCAGAGCTGATTGAGTTTACCAGAACCGACTATACCTATAAAAATGATTTTGAAAACCGTTGCATGTACTTTGGATATCCTACGGCATTTGAACCAGTTCATTCAGGGACGATATCCACCTATGTGAACATGAACGAACTCTATCATTGTACCTATGAAAGGGTGCTCAATAAAATCCTGGATACCGGGAAGGTGAGCCGGGTATCAGTCAGCGTCTGGATCGATCCAGTGGACAGCGTGATCACCGGCGCCGGATTTTTTTGCCGTATCGAAGATTTTAAGCGCCATGAGATAGTGTCCCGGAGGTATCCGATTGATGATTTTCTTACCCATGCAGGTGAATGGGCAGAGGTCAGGTTTACTTTTCCCGTACCTGATACATTGGACGGGAATCAGATACTTAGATTTTATCTTGAGAACACCTGCCGGACCCGCTTCTACATTGACGATCTGGTCATACATTTCGAATAAACTTACCCGGTCATGATTTTCAGCACCAGCCTTTTCCTGCTCTACTTTTTACCGGCATTTCTGATCATCTACTTCCTGCTGGCATGGATTCCGAAGTCGTGGCCCAAGAACACCTTTTTATTACTTGTCAGCATCTTCTACTATGCCTGGGGGGCACCCCTTTTTGTTTTTATCGTACTTGGCTCGGTACTGGCAGATTTTTTCCTGCTGAGAGAGGTCGGAAGAAGTGAAGGTACAAAGCGAAAAGTGCTCTTCTGGATCAGTGTGTTGTTGAACCTGGGACTGCTGATCTATTTCAAGTACATGAACTTTTTTATCGATCAGTTCAACGTGATCCTGGGCTGGTTCGGTTCCCCCCCGGCAGAATGGACCCGGATCGCATTACCCATCGGGATCTCTTTTATCACCTTCCAGAAACTATCCTGTACCTTTGATGTTTACAAGAGACGCCATGCGGCAGTGACGCGCTTTCAGGATTACGCGCTCTGTATTTTCATGTTCCCGCAGTTGATCTCCGGCCCGATCGTGAGGGTGGGACAGATCATCGGACAAATCCATGACCGGAGATCCCAGGAGAACGTCAACGAACGGCTGATCAGCTTCTACCGGTTCGTGATCGGCCTGGCCAAAAAGGTGCTGATCGCCGATGTACTCGGGGTTACGGTGAACGAGATCTTCGCACTGGATCCCGCTGAGCTCTCCTCCGGTCTTGCCTGGATCGGGGCTATTGCCTATGCCTTTCAGATCTATTTTGACTTTTCGGGATATACCGATATGGCCATCGGCCTGGCCAAAATGGCAGGATTCAGGTTGCCTGAGAACTTCAATTTCCCTTACATCTCCACCAGCATCACAGAATTCTGGAAACGCTGGCACATCACTCTTTCCACCTGGCTTCGTGATTACCTCTTCCTTCCGGATGCCTACAGCTTATCGCGGAAATGGAAAAAGGACAGCTATGGCGGGATCCGCACCGATAAACTGCTCTACAGCACGGCCGTTGCCATCACTTTTCTCATCTGCGGATTCTGGCACGGGGCAGCCTGGACCTTCATCCTCTGGGGTGGATACATGGCCTGCTTCCTCATCCTCGACCGCCTCTTCCTGATTCGCTGGATGAAAAAAGCAGGACGGATTCCTGCGATCCTCCTCACCTTCCTGCTCCTGGTGATCGGATGGGTGATCTTCCGTTCCGATAGCCTCGATGCCGCTTTCTTCTATATCGGAAGGATGTTCGGGTTTGTACATTTATCCAATGCGGTGTGGCTGAGCTCAAAGTTCTGGACCGTCCTGGGTTTCGCCATCATCTTTTCCTTCTGGGGAGGGTGGAACCGGATCGGGCGGTGGAGTGAGAGATTATTCAATGTTCCCGGGAGTGTGACGGTCATTCTTATGACCATCCTGGCGATCCTGCTGTTCATCCTGAGTGAAGCTACCGTTACCTCTTCGGGATTCAGCCCGTTTATCTACTTCAGATTCTGACCATGATGAAGACCAGGGTTCTCTTCCTGATTGCTGTCTGCCTGTTTCTTTCCGGATCCTCCGTTCAGAAGATGACGGGGATCATCCCGGTGAGGAAACCGGTCGGGTACTACCACCCGAAGCCGGAGCCCAGCCTGCATGATCTTACCTGGCAAACATGGTTTCAGGGAACGTTTCAGCAGAAGCTGACCGAAAATCTTGAAGATCACGTCGGATTCAGAGGCTCTTTGATCCGTTTGCATAACGAATGCGATTACCACCTGTTCGGGATCACGCACGCCGAAGGATTCATCGAAGGGAAGAACCGTTACTTTTTTGAGGAGGACTATATCCTGGAGTACCTGGGGAGATACTTTATCGGGGCGGATATACTGGACACCAAATTACAAAAGCTCAGCGAGACATGCCGGGATCTGCAAAAAGCCGGGGTTCACTTTGTCCTTGTCATGGAACCGGGCAAAGCCAGTTTTTATCCCGAATATATTCCGGACCGGTACCACCCTGAAATTAGAACCCAGTCAAATTACGACTACATCTCTTCCCGGGTGAGAGAGCTGGGGATCCCCATGGTAGATCTCAACCACTATTTCCTGGAGTTGAAGGATACCAGCCGGTACACCCTGTTTCCCAGATACGGGATGCACTGGAGCATTTATGGTTCGGTACTGGCAATGGATTCACTCCTTCGTTACATCGAAACGGTTTCTGAAACGGACCTTCCCGACCTCACTCATCCGGGTATCGAAGTGTCGGATGTCCCGCGATCGACCGATGCCGACATTCTGGGACTGTTGAATCTGTTCACCCGGTTGCCCCGCGAGCCGCTTGCCTATCCGGTAGTGAATATTGATCGGACGAAATCCAGGAAGCTGTCTGTCCTGGTCATTGCCGACAGTTACCAGGTAAACATCAACCCCTATTTTTCAGGAAGTTTCTTTCAGCACCAGGAGTACTGGTACTACAACTCCAAACTCTATCCTCACATCTTCGACAGCCGGAATCCGGTTTATATTGATAAACGTGATCTGCAAAAGAAATTACGGGAGTTTGATGTGATCCTGCTGATGGTTTCGGAGATCAATCTCCATTGTGGTTTCTGGAATTTTGCCGATGAGGCCTATGCCGCTTTTCATCCCGGTCACCGGGATCCTCCCTGGGTTCCCTATCAGAACAGCATTCTCAACGACCGGGAATGGTTCAGGTTTGTGGTGGCCAAGGCAAAGGAGAGGCAGATTCCGCTGGGAGAGGCAATAATTCGGGATGCAAAGTACATGTATAACCTCAAAAAATAGTAAACTTGTATCTTTAATTTCGGTTGTCTGATAGTCCTAATCCATGAAAAAAAGAACGAGATGGATCTTCCTGATCGGCCTTGCGATCATTCTGGCGGCCGTCGTGGTGATGGTCGTGATCCGGTATGTGCCGTGGCATAAATTCATGAAAATGCCTACCTCCAATGAAATGGCTTTCATTCAAAAGGATCCGCTGCAACAGCTGGCCCCGAACACCCTGCAATTCGACTTCGAAGTGGATTCCTCCCGGGATGTCCCGAACGGCATTTACAAAGGAATCGCCCATTCGGGAAATTATTCGGCCAAAGCCTTCGGGAAGAACAGCTTTTCGGTGAGCGTGGTCCGTGCAGCCGGTGAGATCGGATTGGAGAACCTGAACGGTGTAGCGATGAGTGCCTGGGTCTATGCCTTTCCTACCGAAAATGAAGTGAACGGCTCCCTGGTGTTTGCCGTCAACAACTCGGTAGGGGTGAATATCTGCTGGAAAGGGGTCCATTTCTCCGGCCCGATAGTCCCTCAGGAGCAATGGACCAAGATCAGTGGGTATTACGATCTGTCGGATGTCAGGATCCGGAACGATGACCAGATCCAGCTCTACTTCTGGAACAACAGCAGCACCGATCTCCTGGTCGACGATTTCTATTTCGTCTTTGGCGCTCCGCGCGAGCGCATCGGAGATTCGGCCCGGGTGGATATGACCCGTGAGCAGGGAACTGGTCCACGGTTCAATACCCCTCCGTATCAACCCTTTCTGCTGCACAAGCAGGAGATAGGGAACGGGGAGGGAACGTATTTGATCCGGTCCGGCGGAACCGGTTCCGGTGAGATCACCCCTGCAGATCAGGTATTCTCCGGTCAGTTCATCTCAGCCCCCGGCGATCTGCAGTCGATGCTGGTGATCAAACCCGACGGGAAACCGGAACTCTTTCATTATTGCCGGGAAATGAAACGGTTTGTCGAAATCTCCCTGGAGTGCGCCGAAGATCTCGTCCCCATCCTTACCGGACCGATCCTGATGAAAGGCTCCTTTCTCCCGGGAGGAAAAGATCAGCTTTTTGCCGCCGGGACCGGGGGAATGGCCCTGCTGGCATTTGAATCCACGGTTGCCCCCTGCAGCCGGAATCATCCGGGCGCCAGGGTAAAGGTGGTGTGGCAGTCGGATAATCCGGATCTGAATGGGATACCCCTGCATCAGGACCGGCAGCTGACATCCGGCGACCTGAACGGGGATGGAGTGGATGAACTCCTTCTCTTTGAAAAAGACGGATCCTGGAAGATCCTCCGCTTCGCACCCGGTGGTTCCTCCGGGGGAGACTGGAGAGAGGTGGCCGATGGGAAAGAGTACAAGGTCCGGGAATGGAACCCGGGATGGGTTGAATTCAGGGCCATCGCCGGTCCATTCCTCTCCTCGTCCGGCCAGGACCTGGTGCTGACTATCTTCCGTGAACTCAAAAACGGTAAGCAAAGCTACTCGCTGCTCCGGTACCTCTCCGGCGACGGCAAATTTACAGAGGTATTTCCCGACAAACAGGCGAGTGCCGGGCTCACCCTCGGGATCGACACCCTGAAATTGACGGATCAGCTGCTGCCGGGCGATTTTCTGCCGGGCAAGCCGCTCACCTTCCTGCGGTACAACCGCGACTGGCGCTACGACCTGAAAGATATCCGGTTCAATGATACCACCTTCCAGGTTTTATCTGCCATCGATTTCACCGGGTATGAAGGAGACCGAAATCCCAAATACTACGAGATCCTGAAGCTATATACCGGAAACTGGATCGATCCGTCCTTTTCCTCCGTGCTGGTGATCGGGCGGAACTGCCAGGATCCGGATTATGCCGGGGGACCCTGTGAAACATACGAAGAGAATCCGGCCCTGCCCGATATGCTGCAACTCTATTCGTTTACACCAAGCAAGCCATGAAACATCGTAACAGCCTTAGAATGACCCCCTGGTTTGGCCTGCTCCTGCTCATAGCAGCCTGTTCCCGTCAGCCGGAAAGTCCGGCAGTGTCGACCGGCCCCTTTGCTGTCAGGGACTTCAATCCGATGACCAACTGGAGGATCGATTCGTCGGGAAAGGAGAACGGAGTCCCGAACGGAAAGAAATTGCTCTACCTGGACTATCCGGGTCCCCGGGAATCGGGATTCCTGATCCCATCGGGCCGGCAAACGGAGGACGGGTTATTCCACCTGGAGTTTTTTATTAAAAATACCGGGGATGAGCCTGCACAATATGCCTACAAAATCTTTTACCAGAACGAATCCTACAAATTTCCCGAACGGGATCCCGACGATACCCTCCGGATGCATCCCTATGCCTGGGAGAACTTTTACGGAAGCTGGGAAGAGGTGACCACGACCTTTGTTGCAACGGATGAGATCCCGGCCGACGGCGACTTTCACCGGGTGACCGGCAGATTCCGGATTGTGGGGAATCCACGGGATGAGCAACGGTATTACAGCAACGGACAGAACGACCGCTGGAAGCGGAATCCCCGTGTAGGGGAGTATAGTTTCATGCTGGTGGTCACTACGAAGGAGACTGCCGACACCAACGGCATTCCTCCCTTCATTCAGAACATCAGCCTGATGCACGACAGCGCCTTCATCAATCCTTTCTACTATTTTAAGTATGGTGAAGGGGCCACGCTGCCCCACACCATAGTCAGCTACGATCCCCATGCCCTGAAAGTGGTGGCGAAACCGGATCCCGGCGCCGGGATCTATATCAATCCCTGGTACTATCCGGCCGACAAATACGGGAAATCGTTCACAGCCAATTGCGGCAATAGCCAGGCACTCTATCAGAAAGCCGCCTTCGAGCAGTTTGTCCACTACATCGACCCCACCACTAAATACACCAACATTCCTGTGATCGCCGATGTACTGAACGAAGGCTATTCATTGACAGATTACAACTGGAACAAACGGTTTTACCGCAAAGAGGAACTGGTGGCCGTTACCGCAACTACCAGCAAACGGCCCTGTGAAACAGTGATCTCCGATTCTTCTGATCACAAGATCCTGATCAGGAACCCGGGAACAGAATTTGGGAAATGGGAGAAGCAAAATGTAGGGGTGATCACCCGGCATGGATTCACTTACGGAAAATGGACGGTGAAAGCCAACCTCACCGAACTGATCAACAAACAGGGTCTCTGGAACGGCCTGACCAATGCAATATGGCTGATCACCCAGGACCTGGCTTCGTGGAACTACCGGCGCGACTGTACCACCTCCGGCTACTTTGCCAACTACTATGGGGGCGATCTGGACGACCGGGTGAAGAACGTCGGCTATTCGGAAATTGATTTTGAGATCCTCAAAACGGTCGGATACTGCCCTAATTATATCCTTCCCCCGGCTTATAATCAGGGGCTGATCGACCAGTACAACATCGCCAACTGGGATGTCCCTTTTCCGGACGAGGTAGAAGAGATGCGGGATAAGATCCTGGTGGCCTGCACCAACTGGGACATGGCCTGTGAAGATCCGGTAAATTACAATGGCGGATGCAATCCCATCATTTACAACGACCAGGTGTTCTGGCAGCACAAGTGGGGAAAGACCTACCGGGCCATCACATCGAAGATCCCCGAGCCGGATGATGAACTCTTCGGCGGGGCCTATTACTATTTTCAGATCGACTGGCAGCCCGAACGGATCATCTGGCGGATCGGGCCGGAGAAAGATCAGCTGCGGGTGGTGGGATATGTCGACAACACCATCACATCGATCCCCAACAACCAGATGCTGCTGATCATCTCCCAGGAGTTTCACAACACCCGCTGGTGGGTGGGATCGATGTATGACCAGGCCAACATCCCTTTTCCGAAGAACGACATCATCGGAGAGATCTATGAAGTGACAATTGAATAACACATAAACGATACATTCTCGGTGCCAGATCTGTTCCGGAAATTGCGGGTGAAGGAGGCACTTGCCTCCTATGCACGGGTAAACCTTCTCTTTTTGCCGGTCATTGTACTGTTGCGTGTTTGGGAATATATACTCGTTCCTCCTTTTCTGGAGGTCCAGACACACACCCTGCTGTTGGAGCTGGCAGGAGTCGTGCATGATAGTTTCCTCTTTTTCTTTCTTTTACTGGGACTGCTGATCCCCTTTCTGCTGATCGCCAGGATAAACCGGCGGCTGGCTGTTTCTGTTCACCTGGGCATCCTGACAGGTATCACACTGGCCAGCATCATCCTGATCAGGTACTTCATCACCACACTGGTCCCGCTCGACCAGGTAATCTTCTCTTACTCCTTCCAGGAGATCCTGATGATCACCAGGAATTCCGCCAGGCTGAACTTCAGGGATTTTCTTCCCTTTCTGTTGTCGGGGCTTATCTTTGCCGTGTGTCAGTATTCCTGCCGGAAGATGAAGATCAGACTCCATCTTCTCTACCTGTTTTACCTGCTCCTTCTGATCTCTCCGGTCTATTGCTTTTTTATTCTTCCGAAACAAGCCGTGTTTGAACGGGATATTGATTATTACCTGCAAGCCAATAAGCTCGGGTACTTTGCTGCCAGGGTTGTGAAGTACAGATCGTACCCGGCTGATCAACCCGGCGAAGCCGCGTTAAATCTGGCCATCCGGCGGTTTCAGATGGCTCAGGAAGAGTTCGATTACATTGGAACAAAATACCCCTTGTTGCACAGGGACCATCCGCACGATGTACTGGGGAGTTTTTTTAAGGTTTCAGGGCAAAAGCCAAACATTGTGGTGATCATCATGGAGTCCCTCTCTTCCTCATTTTGTGGATATGATCCCCGGGCCGGCCATTTTATGCCCTTTCTCGACTCACTGATCACCCGAAGCCTCTTCTGGGAGAATTTCCTTTCCACATCGGAGCGTACGTTTAACGTCCTTCCCGGGTTTCTGGGATCTTTACCTTATAGTAGTGGTGCTTTTCTGGATAAATTAAATGAAGTACCCTACCACCTGTCGCTGATCGGTTACCTGAAAGAGAACGGATATTTTTCCTCCTTTTTTTATGGGGGAGATCCCGCATTCAACGACATGGATTCGTATCTTTCCCGGGAGGGGATCAATTACATTCTGACAAGTTTCCCGGCTTCCTATCACCTTCATGAAATTAAACACAGCGGCTATCACTGGGGTTATTACGATGGGGATCTGTTTAAAAGGTCATTTGAAGTGATCGATTCACTGAACCGGAATCCCCGGTTGGATATTTACCTTACCCTTTCCCTTCATGCTCCATTCATTGTTCCGGAAGCGTACGGAATAGAAAAGCGGTTTGATTCCATCATCGACGGAGAGGATCTTTCTACTGAAAAACGGAACTACTATAAGCAAAACAGGAATCTGTTCCAAACCATCCTTTACACCGATCAGGCGCTCAGGGAATTCTTCGGTTCCTACCGGAAACGACCGGATTTTGCCAACACTATTTTTCTGATTACCGGCGATCATGCCCTTCCCGAACTTGGGTTAACGTTAAGAACACCGCTGGAACGATATCACGTTCCGCTGATTATCTTTTCCCCGCTGCTGGCCAGGACCGCAACCATCCATTCCGTCTCTTCCCATTTTGATGTGGCCCCTTCATTAATGGCTTTTCTGGCCGGGCAATATGGATTTGAACCCTACCGCGAGACACACTGGTTGGGAGCCGGGATCGATACCCTGAGTTCATTCCGGAATATCCATACCCTTGCCTTTGTGCTCAACAACAAGGCGATTATCGATTACCTGCACCGGGAGTATTTTCTTGGCGCCGGAAGGGTTTTCCGGTTACAGCCCGGGCTGGACCTCAGTCCTGTTTCCGACGACCGGCTCAGAAATCAACTGGAGCAGGAACTCAATGCGTACATTCTGGTGACGGAATCGGCGGCTCGTAACAAAACCATGATTCCGGAGGAGTTGTATTTTGGACGCAGACTCAACGCAGAGCAGATTCCTCTGGGAGATTCCATGGACCTGCCGGCCGCTCCTGCTACAAATGAATACCTGGCGATCATCCCCCATATGGCCCTGGCTGATAACACCAGGTACCTGGAGTTCGAGATCACTTTTCTGTCAAAAACGGAGGGGAAGGACATCATCGCGGCTCCACAGCTGGTAGTGGAAGTGGATGATGACCATGGGAGGTCCCACCTGTGGAAAGGATATCCGTTGAAATCCAATCCGGATTCGCTGGCGGCACAACAGCCCTGGATCCGGCAGCAGATCCGCGACCGGGTCGGCCTTATAATGACCGATACGCTGGAAACATGGTATTTGAAAATGTACCTGTGGAACAGGTATCGTATGCCGATGCAGTACGATAGTCTTACCCGGAAACTCGTTGGCTACCATTGATCCTTTGGAATGAGATGAAAAACAAGGTTGTTGATATTGCTTTTCGTTACCTGATTCTTATGCTGGCCTTCCTGCCGGTTATCCTGGTGCTGCGGATAGCGGAATACAAGGCGCTGTCTCATGCTCCGGCCCTCCAGTTGCATCCGCTGGCTATTGAGGCTACAGGCATGTTAGTTGACCTGAAGGCTTTTTTCACCCTGGCTCTGGTTCTGTTCATCCCTTTTCTGCTCCTCTCGTTGCTTCACCGAAGAAGCGCAGAGATAATTTATGGTATCTGCCTTTGTCTCCTCGCCATTTTGCAGTTTTCCCTGATCCGCTATTTCTCCATCAACCTGAGCCCCCTCGGCGCTGTGATCTACCGCTATTCATTCAGCGAAATTCTGATGATAATCAGGAATTCCAACGATTTCAATCTCCAGGCCTTTCTCCCGGTAGTTCTGGTCCCATCACTGGTGATCATCCTGCAGGTAGCCGTTGCGAGGGTCCGGATCTCCGGCAGAAGCGGAACCCTTCTGACAGCCACGTTTCTGATTGGTCTTTTCTTGTCTCTGTTCAATCCTGACGGAGTGAATGCAACCTGCGAGGAACATACGAACCCGTATAAGATTAATAAAAGCGCCTATTTCCTGAACGAATCCCTTGCCTTTCTATTCCGGGAGAAACCTCCTGAGAACGAAGAGGAGATTGGCCCGGAGATTGAACAATACCATAAAATCCACCCGGAATTCAGGTTTACCAGTGACAAATACCCCTTGATGCACAGGAATACTACTCCCGATGTGCTGGGCCCCTATTTCAATCTTGGGGAAAAACCGCCGAACCTGGTCTTTATCATCGTTGAATCCCTCTCATCTGCCGTCATCGGCGAACAATCATGGTACGGCAATTTTGCTCCCTTTCTGGATTCATTGAAAAACCATAGTCTGTACTGGGATAATTTTCTCTCCATCTCCGAACGCACGTTTCATGTGTTTGCCTCCGTCTTTGGCTCTCTGCCATTCGGCAACGGTGAATTTCAACTGGACGCAAGCCAGATCCCGGTTCACTACTCGCTGATACGGTATCTGAAGGAAAATGGATATTATACGGGGGTCTATTACGGCGGCGATCTCAATTTCACCAACTACAATGAGTTTTTCCGGAAAGAAGGAACCGATTTCCTGATGAATTACTTCGGTCCGGAGTACCGGGAGCAGATGAAACGATATCCTGATTTCTACTGGGGATATCATGATGAATTTACCTTCGCCCGCTCCCTTGAGGTAATTGATTCGTTGAATAAAGAACCGAGACTGGATATCTACCTGACTCTCTCCACCCATCATCCGTTCAATCCTCCGCGTGCCGAAAATTACAGGCACCGGTATGAAGCAATCACATCGCAGCCCGGATACCCCCCGGAGAAAAAAAAGCTGACAGATCAGAATGCAGCCATCTTTTCGTCCATATTATATACCGATGATGCGCTCCGCAGTTTTTTTCAGACCTATTCTGAACGGGAAGATTATGCCAACACGATCTTCTTTATCACCGGAGATCATTTTTTCATGGAGCTGGGCTACTCCTCCATTTCGGCCATTGAGCGGTATCATGTACCGCTGATCATATACTCTCCCCTGGTAAAAGAGCCGCATCATTTTACATCGGTCTCTTCCCACCACGACATTGCCCCTTCCCTGATCGCCATGTTGCAAAACAAGTATCATTTCGAAGAGAATCTTTTTGTCCATTGGCTGGGACAGGGAATCGATACTTCTACGGCATTCAGAAACATCCAGACGGTCCAGTTCGTGACCAATGACTTTGAGAAGGTTGATTTTCTGAAAGGGAACTACTTTCTGTCAAAAGGGCGGTTATATACCCTTAAACCCGGATTGCAGACCCAGCCGGTCACTGACGACCGGAAACTCGGTGAACTGAAGGAAGATCTGAAAATTACATCGACGGTGACACAGTATGCGAATGAGAATGACCGGATTGTTCTTGAGGAACTTTTCCGGATGATCAGGTATGATACCACCCGGATTTTCACCTTCGATACCTCCGGCCTGAAATTCGGCAAGGAACCGAATCTGTTTATCAGGGTAATGAGGCCATTCAGATTCGATACTTCCTACTGGAAAATAGGGTATGACCTGAAATTCAACTACATGATCCGTGATGCAGCCGACACCGCAAAATTACCCGGGCTGATCGTATCGGTTGAGGATAGTACCAGTGCAAACTTGCTCTACCATCCTGTACCATTTCCCGGTTTTCCTTCCACCGGGATCAAACCCGGGACATGGTATCCTTTCCACCGGTCGGAGGTACTGGACGTTCGGTTCATTGATTCCCTCAGGGGAAAAATCATGAAGGTCTACTTTTTCAACAACAGGTTAAGCAACATTCGTTTAGATAGTGTAAAAATCAGCATTGAGGGGGTCAATTAACGGGAATCGGAAAGTACCTCGACCGTTAAAACTCATCAAATTTATCCTTCCCGGGCTTTTTGGCGGGATTTCGTAGCAGGGAATCACAATTGAATGTCACATCGATGGCGAAATCGGGCCGGTCGAAATTGCGACGGGTGATCCCGGTATGGGTGGAATCGTCGTAGACCTTCTGCATATATATCGCCCAGATGGGTAGCGCCATGTTGGCTCCCTGTCCCAGGTCGAGTGTACGGAAATGGGCGGCGCGGTCTTCACAGCCTACCCATATCCCGGTCACCAGGTCGGGGGTGATCCCCATGAACCAGCCGTCGCTCTGGTTCTGGGTAGTACCGGTCTTGCCGGCAATCTCGTTCATAAAGCCGTATTTATACCGTAACCGCACACTGGTCCCGCTCTCTACCACCCCTTTCAGCATCTCGATCATCAGCCAGGCTGTTTTTTCACTGATGGCCTCCTGTTTTTCCGGAACAAACTGCTCCAGCACATTCCCGTATTGATCCTCGATCCGGGTGATAAAGATGGGTTGGATATACTGTCCTTTGTTGACAAATGTGCTCATGGCACCGACCATCTCATACAGGGAGAGGTCGGCCGAACCGAGGGCAATGGAATAAACAGGCGGAATGTAGCTGGTCACTCCCATTTTGTGCGCGATGGTAATCACATCCTGCGGAGAGTATTTTTTCATCAGCTGGCCGCTGATCCAGTTATTGGAATTGGCCAGTGCCCATTTCAGGGTCACCTCTTCCCCTCGCCGGTCGTTACTGGAATTTTCGGGAGCCCATTTATCGCCGTTCCACAACTCGATCACAGGCTGGACGTTGGGATACCGCGTACAGGGCGTCTCCCCCTCCTGGATGGCAAGGGTGTAAAGGAACGGCTTGAAGGTGGAGCCCACCTGCCGTTTGCTCAGGATCACATGATCGTACTGGAAGTATTTGTTGTCGATCCCGCCGACATAGGCACGGATAAACCCGGTATGGGGATCCATTGACATCAGGCCCGCCTGCAGGAAGAACTTGTAGTACCGGATCGAATCCATGGGAGTCATCACCGTGTCGATCGGACCTTTCCACGAGAAAACCGTCATCGGGACAGGCTGCTGGAAGTTACGGTAAATCTCTTTGTCGGTATAGCCATCCTTGCTGAGCCGGTAGTACCTGTCGGTTCGGCGCATGGCCGAGATCATGAGATGGGCGATCTCCCGGTCCTGATTCTTTTCAAAAACGAACGGAGCGTTCCGGAACCCTTTCCAGTGTTTAAAGAAAGAGGGCTGCAACTCTTTTCCGAGGTACTGCTGAACAGCCTGTTCGGCATATTCCTGCAGGACGGTATTGATGGTGGTGTATACTTTCAGGCCATCGCGGTAAAGATTGTAGGGGGTCCCATCCTCCTTGGAGTGGCTGTTGCACCAGTTGGTCACGTACATCCGCAGGTATTCCCGGAAATAGGTAGCCAGTCCGGAGGTGTGGTCCTGGATCATGTAGTCCGACATATCGATCGGAAGTTCTTTCAGAGAATCATACTCCATCGGGGAGAGGTACCCGTATTTCTCCATCTGTTGCAACACAATGTTGCGGCGGTTCCAGGCGCGGTCGGGATTGCGCACCGGGCTGAAATAGGAAGGGGCTTTCAGGATGCCGATCAGCAGGGCAGCCTCTTCCGGATTGAGCTGATCGGGGGTCTTGTTGAAATAGGTCCGGGCAGCCGATTTGATCCCGAACGATATGCTCCCGAAATCGACTGTGTTGAGGTACATGGCGAGGATCTCCTGTTTGGAGTAGTTCCGTTCAAGCTTCACCGCGGTCACCCACTCTTTCAGCTTCATCACCCCCAGTTCCAGCTTGGTATACCTGGGTTTCCGGGGGAAGAGGTTCTTGGCCAGCTGCTGGGTGATGGTGCTGCCCCCGCCCCGGTCGGTGCCCGTAAGCACACCGAACAGCATGCGCACGGTAGCCCGGACATCGATCCCGGAATGGCGTTCAAAGCGGACATCCTCGGTGGCGATCAGGGCATTGACGATGTTGGGCGACAGGTCCTGGTAGTGGATGTTAGAGCGGTTTTCCACATAATACTTGCCCAGCAGCTTTCCGTCTGACGAAAAGATCTCGGTGGCCAGGTTGCTCTCCGGATTCTCCAGGTCACGGAAACTGGGTATCTTACCAAACCAGCCGTACCCAATGGTGATGAAGAGCAGGATAACCAGCACCAGGATCAGGAAATAGGTAATCCAGAATCCCCAGATGTAGTGTCTGACCTTTTTTGCGGAGATCTTTGTTGTCCTTTTTTTGCTCATGACAGGTAGTGATCAGTCAATGTACCTTATCGATCCGTAACCCGATATCACGGATCCCCGGGAGCTCTTCTGTCCTCATGGCCTGCTCCAGCTCAAGGAGGTAGGTCCCGGGAATCCGGAACCGCATCCCCTGCTGGAACAGGAACCGGTTGAAGCGGACGCTTCCACTCCCCGACCCCAGCCACTTCCCGTCGTATCCGGCCAGCGTGCATTCGATCGTATCCCTCGTCACCTGTCCGTTTGGATGAAGTGTCTTCAAAAAGAGGTAGAGGTTGCTGAAGGGATAGCTGATGTCGTTCCGCACATCCAGGTATACGTTATACGTTGTCGAGGTATCTGTAATAACGACAGAGAAGGGGAGGATGTTATCTGAACGCCATCGTCCGTAGTCAATTTTTATACTCTCCTCAAAGAAACGCCTGTCATCACAGGAGCTCAGGAGCAGTATGAAAAAAGCTGTAAGAAACAGAAAACCGGTTCGGTGTATAAGGGTCATGGGGGTGTCAGCTATCCTGAGGGGGTCGGAGATCATGCATGATCTAACAAGTTCATTTCGTCGTGGAGGGTTCCGTTCTCGAACTGGGTTTTTTCTTCCGTGATGTTGGAGAAATCTTCCAGGTTTTCCGGCAGGTTCCCATTCCTGTTCAGATCGATGATGCGGAGTACATTTTCCACCGGGATGGCCAGCTGGTTATTCGGTTGGTTCCGGTAGGAGTACCACATCAGTTTTTTGAAGATATCGGTTTTCTGATGGATCGCCTCCCCTTTACCGGTCTTGAGAATGGTTTCGGTGTCGGGAAAATCCTTCAGGGCATCCAGGTACGTATCGTATTCGTAATTCAGGCAGCATTTCAGTTTCCCGCACTGTCCGGCCAGTTTCTGCGGGTTGAGGGAGAGCTGCTGTACCCGCGCGGCCTGGGTGGTGACCGAATGGAACTGGCTCATCCAGGTGGCGCAGCAGAGCTCCCGGCCGCAGGAACCTATCCCCCCGAGTCGGCTGGCCTCCTGCCGTGCCCCGATCTGGCGCATTTCGATCCGTACCTTGAACTCTTCGGCCAGCACCTTGATCAGCTCCCGGAAATCAACCCGGTCGTCGGCGGTATAATAGAAAATGGCTTTGGTGTTATCGCCCTGGTATTCTACGTCGTTGATCTTCATGGAGAGCCCGAGGCGTTCAGCGATCTCCCTGGATTTGAACATGGCAGAGACCTCCAGCTCTACAGCTGAGATCCATTTTTCGACATCGCTGATCCGGGCGTGGCGGTAAACCTTCCGGATATCTTCGGAAGCCGGGTCGATCCCTTTACTTCGGAGCTGGAACCTGACGATGTCGCCTGCCATACTGACAATCCCGACATCGTGACCCGGAGATGCCTCCACGGCAACAATATCCCCCACTTTCAGGTTCAGTTCGGGAGTGGAACGGAAAAAATCCTTCCGGCTGTTCTTGAATCGCACCTCCACCACGTCAAAAGGCACATGCCCGGCAGGTACCGGGATCCTGGCAAGCCAGTCGAAGGCATCGAATTTGCTGCACCGGCCCTGGTAGATTGTATCGTTCATATGTCCGGCCCGGGGCGGGGCGAAACACCCTCTGCTCAGAAAAGGATTGGTTTCGTCTTTCGTTGATTTCGGCTTATCTTCTTCCATCACTAAGTCAGCATGCAGGCAAAGGTACAAAAAAAAGGATACGGAAGAATCGAATGTCATCCCCTGATCAGGGCAGAGATTTTCAGAGAGAGGTCGAGAAAAAGGGTAGGGGTATGGGCATTCCGTTCAATGTGAAAAATAGCCGTGTTGAAGAGTTCGTAAAACGCCGGAAGCCGTTCGTTGGAAAGGTAAGGAGAGAACTTTCCCACAAAGGCCTGCTCCTCGTCCCCGGGCCCTGTTTGTCGCGGGATCCCATACAGGATCAGGGGACTTTGGCCGGCTACCTGCAAGCCGAAATCGAGCAGGCTTTTCTGTTTTTCCCGCCCGATCTTGCCTGCTTCGGTGGCAAACCCGATCATCTCCGGGACATTCCCTGCATAGCAGGAGCGCATCCAATTCCGGAAGGTCTCGAAGAGAAACCGGTCCTCCTCCACTTGCTGCAGTTTGTTGAGAGCCAATTTGATGTTTCCCCCGGAGGCGCGTGCAGCGGCCAGCGCTTCCTGAGCAGTACAGCCGCTTTTCTCCATCAGCCAGTTCCGGATCTCCGGTTCGGGAACCCGCGGCACCTTCACCGGCAGGCAGCGGGAAAGAATGGTGGGGATTACATGGTCGGGGTTGTCGGAGATCAGCAGAAAGAGGGTCTTTTCAGGAGGCTCCTCCAGGATCTTCAGCAGTTTGGGCGCTGCCGCATAGGTCAGCTTCTCGATCATCCAGAGGATCACCACCTTGTATTCCGACTCATAGCTCTTGTATGAGAGGATCCGGTTGATCTCACCGGCATCCTCGGTGTAAATGGTCCCCTGCTTATTCTCGATCCCGATGCAGTTGTACCATTCCTGGAGCGTCACCTGGCCGGCATGTTCCAGCACAAACGCCCGCCACGCTTCGATATAGGCTTTACTCGACGGTTTTGACGGCACTTTTTTGGAGGTAGCTACGGGGTAAAAGAAGTGGAGGTCGGGATGGGCTAACTTCTGGAACTGGATGCAGGAGGGGCAGGTGCCGCAGGAGTCCACCTCACCCCCCGGCCCCCCTTCTACCCCTAAA
>Ga0208045_1000235_pt1 | contig 26436 bp, 23 predicted proteins | sample PL_2010_200m_FD_184160 | JGI IMG/M metagenome (GOLD analysis project Ga0208045, IMG submission 184160) | Freshwater microbial communities from Powell Lake, British Columbia, Canada to study Microbial Dark Matter (Phase II) - PL_2010_200m... | ecosystem: Environmental > Aquatic > Freshwater >...
GCTCTTCAGTCAGTTTGAAGTCCATTGCGGTGCCCCCTTACAGCTCGAGAATCATCTTCGAGACGATGTTCTTCTGGATTTCGTTGGAGCCGCCGAAGATCGACAGCTTGCGCATGTTGAAGTAGTCGCCAGCCAGCGATGCGCTGTAGTCAGCGTGCAAGAGGTCGCCTTCGTAGTCCAGCAGCAGCTCTTCTTCAAGGAATGGCAGTGCGTAGGGGCCAATCACCTTACGCAGCAGGCTGGTGATGGCCTGGCGAATCTCGGTGCCCTTGACCTTTAGGATGGAAGACTCCGCGCCGGGCACGCCGCCCTCCTTCGCCGCGGCGAGGATGCGCAGGGTGCTCATCTCGATGGCCATTAACTGCATCTCCACTTCCGCCACCTGGGCGCGGAACAGCGGGTCTTCGAGCATCGGTTTACCGTCGCAGACTTCCTTCATAGCGATGCGCTTGAGGTGCGCCAGTGCGGCCTTCGAGGCCCCGATGCCGGCCAGCCCGGTGCGCTCGTGGGTCAGCAGGTATTTGGCGCAGGTCCAGCCCTGGTTTTCCTCGCCGACGAGGTTCTCCACCGGCACGCGGACGTTGTCGAAGAAGACTTCATTGACCTCGTGGTCGCCGTCTAGGGTGATGATTGGACGCACGCTGATGCCCGGCGTGCTCATGTCGATCAACAAGAAGCTGATGCCGCGCTGCTGCTGGGCTTCAGGGTCGGTTCGCACCAGGCAGAAGATCATGTTGGCGTGCTGGCCGAGGGTGGTCCAGGTCTTCTGGCCGTTCACCACGTAGTGGTCGCCATCACGCACGGCGCGGGTCTTCAGGCTTGCCAAGTCGGACCCTGCGCCCGGCTCCGAGTAGCCTTGGCACCACCAGTCTTCACCGGAGAGGATGCGCGGCAGGTAGTGGTCTTTCTGCTGCTGGGTGCCGAACTTGATGATCACCGGCGCGACCATATTGACGCCGAACGGCACGGTACGCGGTGCGCCGAACTGGGCGCATTCTTCGTCGAAGATGTGCTTTTCCACCGGGCCCCAGGTGGTACCGCCCAGCTCCACCGGCCAGCCCGGCGCGTACCAGCCGCGCTTGACCAGAATCTGCTGCCAGCGCTCGTGGTCCTCTTTGGACATGTGCTTGCCGAGCTTCACCTTGGCGGCGATGTCCGCCGGCAACTCGTTTGTCAGGAAGGCACGCACTTCATCGCGGAAGGCGAGCTCTTCAGCCGTGTAGTTGACGTTCATTGTTGGATCCTCGATGTCCGATCGGTGTGCAGGCGGGCGGCGCTCATTGCCCGGCCTGCCATTCGGTAAAGGTGCGGCCTTCGGCGGCCAGTTTTTCCAGCAGCGGCGCCGGCTTCCACCAGTCGCCGCACCGTGCGTGCAGTTCCTTGACCCGCGCCAGCACGGTGTCCAGGCCGACGCTATCGGCGTAAAACATCGGGCCGCCACGGAAGGCCGGGAAGCCGTAGCCGTTCAGGTAGATAACGTCGATATCACTGGAGCGCTGGGCAATACCCTCTTCAAGGATCTTGGCGCCCTCGTTGACCAGCGCGAAGATGCAGCGCTCGACAATGTATTGCTCGTCCAGCGCCTTTCGCTGGATGCCTTTCTCCTGCGACGCTGCTTCCAGCATAGGCACGAGTTCGGGGTTCTCCAGCGGCGTGCGGTTGCCCGGCTCGTAGCGGTAGTAGCCGGCGCCGGTCTTCTGCCCGAGCATGCCAGCGGCGCAGAGCTTGTCGGAAACGGTGGGGAAATCCAGGTGCGCCGGCAGCGTCGCGCGCTGGCGCTTGCGAATCGCCTGGCCGATGTCGAGACCGGACAGGTCACGCATGGCGAACGGCCCCATGGCCATGCCGAAGTTGCGCAGCGCGCCATCGACCTGTTGCGGCGTGGCGCCCTCCTCCAGCAGGAATTCCGCCTCGCGGCCGTATTGGAAGACCATGCGGTTGCCGACGAAGCCGTCGCACACGCCCACTACCACCGAGACCTTCTTCAGCTGCTTGCCGATGGCCATGGCGGTGGCCAGCACCTCGTGACTGGTCTTCTCGCCGCGCACCACTTCCAGCAGGCGCATGACGTTGGCCGGACTGAAAAAGTGCAGGCCGACCACGTCTTCAGGACGCTTGGTAAACGCAGCGATGGCGTCCAGATCCAGCGATGAGGTGTTGGAAGCGAGAATTGCGCCGGGCTTGCATACCGCATCCAGCTGTTCGAACACCTGCTGCTTGACGCCCATTTCCTCGAACACCGCCTCGACCACCACATCAGCATCGGCCAGCGCAGCGTAGTCGGTGACGCCTTCGACCAGCGCGAGGCGCTGCTCCATCGCGTCTTCGGTCAGGCTGCCGCGCTTGACGCTCGCCGCGTAGGTATTGCGTGCGCGCTGCAGACCGCGCTGCAGGGCTTCGTCGTTGATCTCGAGCAGCTTCACCGGCACACCGGCATTGGCGAAGCTCATCGCGATGCCGACGCCCATGGTGCCGCCACCGATCACCGCCGCCATCTTGATCGTGCGTGGCTTCACGTCGGCAGGCAGGTCATTAATCTTTCCGGCTTGCCGCTCTGAGAAGAATGAATGGATCAATGCGCCGCGTTGCGGCGAGTTCAGGCACTCGGCGAAGAGTTCGCGCTCACGCTTGAGGCCCTCGGTCAGCGGCAGCTGTGTCGCGGCCTCGACCGCCGCAATGCAGCGCAGCGGGGAGAACAGTCCGGGCATGCGCTTAGCCACTTCAGCGTGCTTGGCACGGATCAGGGCCTCGTTGTCGACGCCCTCCAGCCCTTGGGTCTGCTCGCCCGTGCGGCGCGGGCCGCGGCCTTCGTCGAGCAGCCGACGCGCATAAGCCAGGCCGGCCTCGCGCAGATCACCCTCGAACAGTTCGTCGACAATGTGGTGCTCGACCGCCTCAGCCGCACTGATAGGCGTGCCGCTGACAATCATGTCCAGCGCCTTCTCGACGCCTGCCAGACGCGGCAAGCGCTGGGTACCACCGGCACCGGGTAACAGACCCAGCTTCACTTCGGGCAGCCCGACCTTGGCGTCCTTACGGGCGATCCGGTAATGACAGCCCAACGCGACTTCCAGCCCCCCACCGAGCGCGGTGCCATGAATGACGGCGACGCTCGGCTTGGTGGAGCCTTCGATAGTTTCGATCACCTCGGGCAGGCTCGGCGCCTGTGGCGGCTTGCCGAATTCCTTGATGTCGGCGCCGGCAATAAAGGTACTGCCTTCGCAAACCAGCACCACCGCACGCACCTGAGAATCCGCTTCAGCGCTCTGGAAGGCCTGCAGCAAGCCCTCTCGCACGGCGTGGCCGAGTGCGTTGACCGGTGGATTATTGACCGTGATCAGAGCAATCTCGCCCTGAAGTTCGAGCCGTACGGCGTCCGTCATGGCAGGCCTCCGCTTGTGAAATGATGATTGGAATTGTTATTTCACGGAATCATGTTTCGCACAGCAGAATAGTCGAGTCATTTCCGCATGTCGAGAGACTGGCAACAATCCTCTCGGCTAGCAAGCGCCATAACCGATACAGCGTTCTCGGCATAACTAAGGCGGGGTTTTCCGGCTTCATGCGACGCCAGCTGCAAACGTTAGCGGACCCAGCCCGGCCCATCGCGGCTTGTCGAATTGCCCGACCACCGGGCAGAAAAAAGGAGCCTGGCTCCAACGGAGCCGGCCCCTCGTAGCTCAGCGCGTTTTATAACCCCAGGCAGAGGTATTTGATCTCGAGGTAATCCTCGATTCCATACTTTGAGCCTTCGCGGCCCAACCCGGAAGATTTCACGCCGCCAAACGGCGCCACTTCGGTGGAGATCATGCCGGTGTTGATGCCGATCATTCCCGACTCGATGGCCTCGGCGACGCGGAACACGCGGCCCAGATCACGAGCATAGAAGTACGCGGCAAGACCGAACTCGGTGTCATTCGCTAGGGCGATACCCTCGGCCTCGTCCTCGAAGCGGAACAGCGGCGCCAGCGGACCGAAGGTTTCTTCCTTGGCCACCTTGGCGTTATGCGGCACATTTACCATCAGCGTCGGCTCGAAATAGCTCCCGCCCATTTCGTGCGATTTGCCGCCGGTGAGCACCTTGGCGCCATTGGCGACGGCATCCTCGATGTGTTCACGCACCTTGGTCGCGGCACGGTCATCGATCAAAGGCCCGATGTCGACGCCCTCGTCCAGGCCGTTGCCAACCTTGAGTTTCTCTACCGCGGCCTGGAATTTCTTGGCGAACTCGTCGTACACGCCGTTCTGGACATAGATGCGGTTGACGCACACGCAGGTCTGCCCGGCATTGCGGTACTTCGACTGCATGGCGCCCTTCACCGCTTCGTCGAGGTCGGCATCGTCGAAAACCAGGAAGGGCGCATTGCCGCCCAACTCCAGCGAGAGCTTCTTGATGCCCGGCGCGCACTGAGCCATCAGCTTGGCACCGACTTCGGTGGAGCCGGTGAAGCTAAGTTTGCGCACGGTCGGGTTGGCGGTCAGTTCGTCACCGATGTCGCCGGCCGAACCGGTGACGACGCTGAACACGCCTTTGGGGATGCCGGCACGTTCAGCCAGCTCAGCCAGGGCCAGCGCAGAGAATGGCGTCTGGCTGGCAGGTTTGAGCACCATGGTGCAGCCCGCCGCGAGGGCTGGGCCCGCCTTGCGGGTGATCATCGCTGCAGGGAAATTCCACGGTGTGATGGCCGCGGTCACGCCAATCGGCTGCTTGATGACGATGATGCGCTTGTCTTTCTGATGCCCAGGAATGGTGTCGCCATAGATGCGCTTGGCTTCCTCGGCGAACCACTCGATAAAGGAGGCGGCATAGGCGATTTCGCCCTTCGACTCGGCCAGCGGCTTGCCCTGCTCCAGCGTCATCAGGCGACCCAGATCGTCCTGGTTTTCCATCATCAGCTCGAACCAGCGGCGCAACTTCTGCGAACGCTCCTTGGCAGTCAGATCACGCCAGGCCGGCAATGCGCGCTCGGCAGCCTCGATGGCGCGGCGCGTCTCGGCAGCACCCATCTTCGGCACGGTGCCAAGAATCTCGTTGCTGGCCGGGTTGTTGACCTTGATGGTCTGGCCGCTGTCCGCGTCCTGCCAGGCTCCGTCGATATAAGCCTGCTGGCGGAACAGCGAAGTGTCTTTGAGTTGCATGGCTGTCTCCTACGAGCCGGCGGCGCGCGCCGGAAAATGAACCACGGCCCTGAGGCCGTTACGGGCAATTGGCAGTGGAATCCGCCCGACCTAGGTCAGAACGAGGGAAGGCCTCGGGGTTCCTGCTGCATGACTGGGCGTTTGAAATCTCGAACGAATGCTAGGCTTTCCTCCAATAAACAGGCAACACCATGTTCGGAAAAATTAACGCGCCATAGCCCAGCCTGATGGCCGGCCGGATTGATGTCCCATGCCCCGCCCCGTCTGCCACGCAGCCGCCGAAGCGCCATGGACGACCGCAGACGACATGCGTATGATTGCGCCCCGCAACGCACCAGTAGCTCAGCTGGATAGAGTACTGCCCTCCGAAGGCAGGGGTCGTGGGTTCGAATCCCGCCTGGTGCGCCATATCGTTGTATACGAACACCCTACAGAGCCCGCCCCGTGCGGGCTTTGTCGTTTCTAGCTTTCTCCCGTTGTATTCCTCTAGTAAAGCCGCTCCAGTTGGCGCAAAAGAGGTGCAGAGAGCTATTGCCTTGCACCAAAGGGCCGCCTGCCTTTGTCGGTTCTTACAACGAAATCGCCAGATTTCGGCACAAAGCGAAACGCTATCTGTGCACATTGCACAATCGATTAGACAATTACGCAGCTCAAGCGGTTTACCCACAGACTGGCATGGCCGCTGCTAGGGGTATTACTTCACTCAACTGTGGAGTTATGGACATGCCTCACGCCCACCGAGACGACAGCGATTTTCCCTTGAGCGAAGTGCCGATGACGTCCCGCAAAGGACTGTTTTCAACATCGATCATGCTGTTCGGTTTTACGTTCTTCACCGCAACCATGTTTGCCGGCGGGCGCATTGGCATGGCGTTCGACTTCACCACACTGTTATGGGCGGCAGTTATCGGCAACTTGTTGCTGGGCCTATATGCCGCCGTGCTCGGCCTTATTGCATGCCGTAGCGGGCTTAACTCGGTGCTGATGGGCCGAATCTGCTTTGGCGAAGTTGGCAGCAAGCTTTCCGATGTGATTCTCGGGTTCACGCAGGTCGGTTGGTACGCCTGGGGCACAGCGACCATCGCGCTGGTTTTGGTGAAGCTGCTTGATCTGCCCGAGAGCATGACTATTCCGCTGATGACGATGTTCGGATTCGGTTTTTGCATCACCGCCTTTGTCGGCTACAAGGGCCTGGATCTGCTCTCGCGTTTCGCGGTGCCGGCCATGCTGGCGCTGCTGGTTTGCTCGCTGTGGATCGCGACCCGGGACGTGGGAGGCCTGGACGCACTGATGGCCATCGAGCCCAGCGAAAGCATGACCCTGAGCATGGCGATAACGATGGTGTTCGGCACCTTCGTCAGCGGTGCCACGCAAGCCACCAATTGGACCCGCTTTGCACGTAATGGCCGTACAGCCGTCGTGGCGAGCCTGATAGGTTTTTTCCTGGGCAATGGCCTGATGATTATCGCGGGCGCCTACGGTGCGATCGTCTACCAACAGGCGGATATCGTTGAAGTGCTTGTCTTGCAGGGCCTTTCGATGGCCGCCGTGGTGATGCTGTTCCTGAACCTTTGGACCACTCAAGACAACACCATCTATAACTTCGCGGCGGCCGGCTGCAACCTGCTGCGTACTGAGCGCCGGCGTTTGGTCACGCTCGGCGGCGCGGCGATCGGCACCCTGCTGGCGATTGGCGGCATGTCCGACATGCTGATTCCCTTTCTGCTTTTGCTCGGCTCGATCATCCCCCCGATTGGCGGTGTGATCATGGCGGACTTCTTCTATGCACACCGAGGCCGCTACCCCTTGCTAGCCGAAGCTCGCCTGCCCGCCTTCAACTGGGTCGGGCTCGCGGCCTACTTTGTTGGCGCGCTCAGTGCCTACCTGTCGCCCTGGGTCGCGCCTATTGTCGGGATCCTGGTCGGCGCTCTGGCCTACGTTGTGCTGTTTGAACTGCAGCGCTTGGCGCTGGGCCGAAAAGTGACGCTGGCGCAACCGCGGCCATGAGCCTGACAGTGTCGGCAGTCCTCGCGCTTCCGGGGCTGGAAAGCCTGCGCCTGCGTGCAGGTGCAGGCGGCGTGGACAATCCGGTGCGCTGGACGTACGTAGCCGAGAACGAAGGCATCGCCGACTGGGTTATGGGTGGTGAACTGGTCTTCGTCACTGGCATCAACCATCCACGTGACGAAGCCAACCTCCTGCGCTTGATTCGTGAAGCGCAGGAGCGGGTCGCCGCTGGTGTGGTGATACTGACCGGCGAGGAGTTTATCCACGCGATACCGGAGTCAGTGGTCAGCGAGGCAGAACGACTCGGCGTACCGCTGCTGGAACAGCCCTACCAGCTGAAGATGGTGGTGGTCAGCCAGTCGATTGGCACAGCGCTGGTCCAGGAACAGATGCTCGGCCGCTCGCGTGAGCATGTTCTGCAACAGATGCTCGACGGTGACTATCAATCGCTCGAAGGACTCCTGCGGCGAGCCGATAGCCTGCAAATGCCCCTCGCAGCACCGCGTCAGGTAGCCCTACTGAAGCTGCAGGACAGCGAACGACTCTTCACCCAAGCGCCGCCGCACGATGCCGAACGCCGCCTGCAGGCATCTCGACAACTGCTGCAACGCCGGCTGGAGCAGATTCTCATCGAGCTTGGCGAACCCTTACCGCTGGTCTGCCAGGGCGAGCATTGGATAGCCCTGCTGCCGGCTCGCTCAGCCCATGCGTCCACCAATCGTGAAGTGCTGGCTGCGGCGTTGGATGAGCTCAACAGCACACTAGCGCCCTTGCGGCTCTACGCAGGCGTGAGCGCCAACGGTCACGGCCCCGCGCAGCTTGCCAGCGGGCTGGGGGAAGCGCGCCAGGCTCTGCTGGTAGCTCAATCGTTCCCCGAGCGTCTGGGCCTGTGCTGCTTCAGCGACCTCGGTGTGCTGGAGCTGCTCGGGGCGATCCGGGACCGCAGCCTGCTCGACCGATTCGTCGACAAGGTCCTCGGCGCGCTGATAGGCGATGACTCGCGCCACGAACCGGTGCTGATGCCAACGCTGGAAGCCTGGTTCTACGAGAACGGCAACCTGGCACTCGCCGCCCAGCGGCTGGCTGTGCATCGCAACACGCTCAGCTATCGCATGCAGCGCATCGAAGCGCTGACCGGCTGCTCCTTTAACGATCCACACGACCGCCTGAACGTGGCCGTCGCCTTGATGATCAGGCGACTGTCCTCTCCCCAACCGAACAGGAATACCCCATGAACATCGTCAACGCCCGCTTGCGTGGGAAGGAAGGGCTGTTTCGCGTCGAGCTCGTCGGCGAACGTATCGCGGCGATTAAACCCCAGCCGTCTACCGCAGACGCTGAAGGCGGCGACCTGAACGCCGCTGGCAACCTGGTTACCGGGCCCTTCATCGAGCCACACATTCATCTTGATGCCACCCTAACGGCTGGCGAACCCGCCTGGAACATGAGCGGCACACTGTTCGAGGGCATCGAGCGCTGGGCCGAACGCAAGGCCACGGTCACCCATGAGGACACCAAGGCACGGGCGAAGAAAACCATCGATATGCTGGTCGACCATGGCATCCAGCATGTGCGCACTCATGTTGATGTGACCGACCCGACCCTCGCTGCGCTCAAGGCGATGGTCGAAGTTCGTGACGAGGCCCGTCATCTGATCGACCTGCAGATCGTCGCGTTTCCGCAGGAAGGTATCGAGTCCTTTGCCGGTGGCCGTGCATTGATGGAGGAAGCCGTCGCCATCGGCGCGGACGTGGTTGGCGGAATTCCGCACTTCGAAAACACCCGAGAACAGGGCGTCAGTTCGATCAAATTCCTGATGGACCTTGCTGAACGCAAAGGTCTGCTCGTGGATGTTCACTGCGACGAGACGGACGACCCGCAGTCACGCTTCCTGGAAGTGCTCGCCGAAGAAGCCCGCGTGCGCGGAATGGGCACGCGGGTCACCGCCAGCCATACCACCGCGATGGGCTCCTACGACAACGCTTACTGCTCCAAGCTGTTCCGGCTGTTGAAACGGTCGGAAATCAACTTCATTTCCTGCCCGACCGAAAGCATCCACCTGCAAGGACGCTTCGACAGCTATCCCAAGCGGCGTGGACTGACGCGCGTGGCGGAAATCGATCGCGCCGGGATGAATATCTGCTTTGGCCAGGATTCGATCGTCGATCCCTGGTATCCGCTGGGCAACGGCAACATCCTGCGCATCCTCGAAGCCGGTTTGCATATCTGCCACATGCTCGGCTACGAAGACCTGCAACGAGGGCTCAACTTGATCACCGACAACAGCGCCCGGACCTTGAACCTTGGCGATCGATACGGCGTCGAGGCAGGTCGCCCGGCTAATCTGCTGATTCTCTCGGCACCGAGCGACTACGAGATGATCCGCACCCAGGGCCATGCCCTGGCCTCGATCCGCAACGGCAAGCTGCTGATGCAACGCACCCCGGCACGCGTTGAGCGCTGTTGAAGCCTGCTTTCAGCTATGCCTCCGGTGTGAGCCGTAGGGGTTTCACCCTCCGGCTCCATTAGCGCCGTTCTTCCCGAATAAAGGGTATCCCCAACGCACCGGGTTGGTTGCCTGTCACGTGCTTGCCGCTGGCGACCCAGATCATCACCGCCAGCGTCACCGCGTAAGGCGTCATCATCACGAAGTACTGCGGCAGACGCACCCCGGCGGCAGCGAGTTGCGGAATCAGCGCCTCAATGCAGCCGAACAGCAGCGCCCCAGCCAGCGCCTTCCAGGGTGACCAGCGAGCGAAGATCACCAGCGCCACGGCGATCCAGCCGCGGCCACCAGTCATGTCAGCAATCCACAACTTGGTGCTGAGCACCGAGATGTAACCGCCGGCCAAGCCGATCAGCGCGGACCCGGCAAGAATCGCCACCAGCCGATAGCCAAGCACCGAGATGCCAGCAGCATCCGCGGCCTGCGGGTTTTCCCCAACGGCACGCATCCGCAAGCCATTGGTAGTGCGGGTCAGAAACCAAACGACTCCGAGAAAGATAAGCGGCGTCAGGAATACCAAAGGGTTCTGCACGAAAATCTTGCCCAGCAATGGCATCTCTGAAAGTGGCCAGAGCTCGACGGCGCTCAGCCCTTTTACCGGCTTGTTGGTCCAGTCCAGCAGCGTGCCCAGCAACCCGGTCAGCCCCTGGCAGAAGAACACCAGCGCCAACCCTGCGATCACCTGATTGATCCGCAGCACCAGCACCATCAGCGCGAAAAGCAGCGACACCACGGCCGCCGCGCCCATGGCCAGCAGTAACGACATGCCTTGATCGCCGTAAACGAGCTGCGCACCGATGCCAGCCAGCGCGCCGACCAGCATCAGACCCTCGGCACCGAGGGCCAGCACACCAGCGCGCTCGGTAAGGATCAGCCCCAGCGCCGCGAGGGCGAAAGGCACGGCAAAGTCCGGCGTGTTCCCAAGCCAGTTGGCGATCATGTCCATCAGCTTTCGCCTCCCTGAACGCGGCGGATACGGTGGCGGATGAAGAAATCCGAGGAGGCAACGCAGATCACCAGGATCGCCTGGATCAGCTGCACCATGGAAAAGGGGATTTGGTAGAACACCTGCAGGCTGCGCCCGGCGACGAACAGCATCGCCATCAACAGCGCCACCACCAGCGCTGCCACCGGGTTGTTGCGCGCCAGAAAGGCGATGAGGATCCCGGAGAAGCCGTAGCCCTGATAGAACGACTGAGTCAGCCGCCCCTCCTGCCCGGCCGTGACAAGAAACCCGGCGATCCCGGCCATGGCACCGGAAATCAGCACCGTGCCGATGATCATTTTCTGCACCGGCACGCCCACCGCGCCCGCCACACGCGGGTTGGCATCGACGAAGCGCAGATAGAGCCCGGCGCGGGAAATACCGAGAAACCACAGCGCCAGCAGCGCAACGACTACCGCCAGTGGCACCGCCGCGCTGACGCCATCGAACAGCTCGGGCAGGCGCTCGAACGGTTGGAATTGAGGCGAGTAGGGAAACGAGCTTTTCGGGTCCTTCCAGCTTCCGTACAAAAGGTGCAGCAGGAAATTGATCGCCAGGTAGTTGAGCATCAGCGTCGAGATGATCTCGTTGACCTTCAGCCGCAGCTTGAGCAACACCGGCGCCAGCGCCCAGAGCAGCCCGCAAAAGATCGCCGCTGCGAGCATCAGCGGCAGGCGCAGCGTTTGCGGGCCGACCTCGAACAGGGAGATCGCCGTGGCACTGATGGCGCCCCAGATCATCTGGCCCTCAAGGCCGAGGTTCCAGAACTTCGCGCGGAACGCCATGCAGCCGGCCAGGCCAACGAGGATCATTGGCGAGGCCTGGAACAAGACGGCGGTCAGGCTCTGCGCGTCGAACACCGTCATGATGACGAACTCGTTTAGCAGCTCGCCGGCCGGCACCCCGGCGGCGATCAGAATCGCAGCGGAGATAGCCAGCCCCAGCAACAGGGCGAGACCGATGATCACCGCCTGCCAGTGCCACGCCAGTTGCTGGCGGACTTCCAACGCGTAACGCCGCGACAGCAGCGGCTGATGGGGGCGCTTCGCCGTTTGCGCGGCCTGTTCCAGGATCACTGGGCGTACCTGTTCATTCATGGCTTACCCCTTCCAGATTAGGCGTGCCACGACCGGGCGCGGGCTGACCGAGCGCTCCGTGACTCAGCTCTCCATGACTGACCATGGCCTTACCAATGGCCTGGCGGTCAGCGGGCCGGTCGAACTGCTCGACGATTCGCCCGGCGCTCATCACACCGATGCGATCGGCCAGGGCCAGCACTTCGTCGAGGTCTTCACTGATCACCAACACCGCTGCGCCAGCGTCGCGGGCGGCACGCAGCCGGGCATGCACGGCCGCGGTTGCGCGCACGTCCAGCCCGCGACTTGGGCTGTGCACCAGTACCAGTTGCGGGTCACGGGAGAACTCGCGAGCAATCACCAACTTCTGCGCATTGCCGCCAGACAGCAGCGCGGCCTTCTGCTTGAGCGAACGCACACCCTGCACGTCAAACCCAGCAACAGCTTCGGCGGCGTCGGCCTCCAGACGCTTGCGCCGCAGATTGAAGAACGAGCCATAGCGCCCGCTGTGGATCTGCCCGACACCGAAGTTCTCCGCCACCGACAGCTCGCCCGCCAGCGCGGTGCCGTAGCGGTCAGCCGGAATCGAGGCGATGCGCAGCTCCCGGCGCTGTTCAGGGCTGGCCCGGCGCAAGTCGCCAAAACCGGTCAATTCCAACGCGCCTTCGCAGGGCTCGGGCAAGCCCATCAGCACGTTCGCCAACTCGCTCTGGCCGTTGCCGCCCACACCGGCGATGCCGTAGATCTCGCCCGCGCGCAGGCTCAGCGTCACGCCATTGAGTGCGCCATGCTCGCCCCCGCCTGTCGATCTGAGACCACGCACCTGCAGCCGAACCTCGCCCGGCGTCGCCGGCTGGTACTCGCTGGCCGGCGCGGACTCGCCCACGGTCAGGCGCACCAACTCCGGCGCAGAGACCGATTGCGGGTCGAGGGTTTGAATCGTGCGTCCGCCACGCATCACGGTGACGCGGTCGGCGAAGCGCTTCACATCGCTCATCTTGTGAGTGACCAGAATCACCGCCGCGCCCTGGCGGGCAAAGGCGCGCACGGTTTCCAGCAAACGCTCGGCTTCCTGATCGGTGAGTACCGCTGTCGGCTCATCGAGGATCAAGATCCGCGCGCCGGCCAGCAGCACCTTGAGAATTTCCACCCGCTGCTGCTCTGCCACCGAAAGCGACTCGGTGACCTTGCGCGGGTCAATGCTGAAACCCAGCTCTGCGGCCTTGTCGCTGATCCGCTGTTCCAACGCAGCCAACCGCTGCCGGTGGCTGCCCGCGAAGGCGTGATTACCAGGCCCCTCGGGCAGCCCCAGCTGGATGTTCTCAGCCACGGTAAAGGGCTTCACCAGCTTGAAATGCTGGTGAACCATGCCGATGTGGTAGCGGCCAGCATCCCGCGGGCCGCTCAAGCGCACCGGGTTGTCGTCGATCAGCAGCGATCCGCTTTCCGGTGCGTAGAGGCCGGCGGCGATGTTCATCAGCGAGGATTTGCCCGCGCCGTTCTCGCCGAGCAGCGCGTGCACTTCGCCCCATTTGGCGGTGAAATCCGCCTGGGACAGGGCCATGAAGCCGTCGAACGACTTGCTCACCCCGGTCAGCTGGATCGCGTTCAGGTTGCTCATTGCTGGGTGATCACTCCCTTGACGAACCAGTCCATCTGCCACAGCGCGGGGTCGGCCATGACCTCGCCAGCGGCGATGCGCTCGGTGCCGTCGCGGTCGAGCATCGGCCCCGCGTAAATCTGCTTCTCGCCTTTGAGCAGCTCTTCGCGGGCGGCCATGATCTTGGCCTTGTCCGCCTCGGAAACCGCCGGGCCGCAGCAGGCCGCGTCGGTGCCGCCTTCGGCCATGGACAGCAGCGCGCCATTCTCCGGCGGCGTCCAGTTGCCGGCGCTTATCTTCTTCAGCTCCGGCGCAAGGAACTTGTCCCACACCCAGACCGAAGAACAGACGGTGGCATCCGGGGCGAACTCACTCATGTCGCGATGATGCCCGGTGCCGTGGACGCCGCGCTCCTGAGCCACGATCTGCGGAGTCGGACTGTCGACATGCTGACCAAGCACATCGGCGCCAGAGTCGATTAGCGCCATCGCGGCGGCGCGCTCCTTGACCGGGTCGTTCCAGGCGCCGGTGTAGACCACGGTGACGGTGGCATCCGGGTTGATCTGCTGGGCGCCAAGAGCGAAGGCGTTGACCGTCCAGTTGACCTGACCGAAGGGATTGGCCGCGACAAAGCCGAGCTTGCCGGTCTTCGACGCCGCGCCCGCTGCCATGCCGCACAGGTACTGACTCTCGTAAGTGCGCCCGTAGAAGGATTCGAGGTTGCCGCTGTTCGTGGTGCCCGAACCGTTGAGGAAGGCCACGTCCGGGTACTTGTCGGCCAGCTCCTTGAAGGTGTCCGAGTAGCCGAAGGCGGTGCCGATGATGACGTTGGCGCCGCGCTGGATCAGCCGGTCCACGGCCGGGCGGATCGAGGAGGCATTTTCCGGCACGCTCTCGACGTACTGGATCTTGGTATCCAGCTCGGTTTCGAGCTTCTGCCGCGCCTCGTCGAAGGCCTGAGTCCAGCCGCCGTCATTGCGCGGGCTGATGTAGAGCATGGCGATCTTCGCCGGTTTATCGAGGGTCAGCCCTTCACCTTCCTGCGCCGAGGCGACGCCTACAGTCGTCGCCAGGCCGAGAGCCACCGCCGCACACAAGGTCCGTTTCATCTTATTGAGCATTTCTAGTCTTCCTGAGGTTGGCACGTCAAAGCATGTGGTTGATGCGAAACACGTTCTGTTCAGGGTCCAGCAGCACCGCCTGGTACCAGTGGTAGTAGGTCTCGTAGGGGGCCTTGATCAGCGTCGCTCCCATGTCGCGGGCGACGGGTACCAGGCGGTCGACATCCGCTTTCGAGTCGACGTCGATATTGAGTAGGAACTTGCAGCCCCGAGTGTCGGCGTACTCGTCCAGATGCAGCAGTTCGTAGGCGTCCGGCGCGTTAAAGCCGATGCAGCTCTTGCCGGTATCCAGCCCGCGAAAGATCGGCGAGGCGATTTCCGGGATCTCCTTGAAGCCAAACAGCTCGCGGTAGAAGCCGCTCAGGGCTTCGATATCCCGGGCAAAGACGTTGACGTAGGAAAGTGTGCTCATGCGACCTCCAGGCCTTTGCCGAAGGTGGTCTGCTTGACGAACTTGGAGAGCAGGTTGTCGCCGGAGGTGACCGGCGCATGGCGCGCGGGGTTGTCGGCACTGCAGCAGCCCGGCAGGCACTCAATCAGCGCGTCGTAGTTGGGCTGGTGGAAGAACACCAGTGACTGGCGGCCGTTGTCGGCAGGACTGTCCTCAGGCGGATTGACCACCCGATGCAGCGTGGAAATCCACTGATCGTTGGTCCACTGCATCATCAGGTCGCCGATGTTCACGGCGAAGCCGCCTTCCACGTAGGGCACATCCACCCACTCGCCCTGACGGTTGCGCGCCTGCAAACCGCCCAGCGCGTTGTCCGGCTTGACGATGGTCAGGCTGCCGTAATCGGTGTGGGCGCTGGCGCGCAATTGCCCGGGCTCCACCGCGCCCTTCACGTCCGGGTAGCTGAGGCTGCGGAACATACTGATGTGCTTGTCGATCTTGTCGTCGAAGAAGGTTTCCGGCAGCTCCAGCGCCAGGGCAAAGATGCGCATCAGCGACTGCGACAGCTCGCTCATGGCCGCAAAGTATTCGCGATAGGTTTGCTCGAAGCCTTCGATGCCGGTGGGCCAGACGTTCGGCGCGAAATGCGGGCCGGCTGCGGCGCAACGGTAGTAGTCCTCACCCGGCACATCGCTGGGCCCGATGGAGAAAGATTCCTTGAGATCGCCGGGCGCGGCCTCCTCCATCGAATACGACAGGCTCTCTTCGGCGATAGCGCTGTAGCCGCGCACCATTTCCGGGCTAGGCCGGTCGACCTTGCGCTTTTCCGGGAGTGGCAAGGCGAAGAACTGCCGCGTCAGGCGCGACACCCGCTCGATCAGCTCGGATGGGATCTGATGATTGGTGATGACCAGAAAACCGATATCTCGGCAGGCCTGGTCCACGGCCCTGGCAACCTGGGCCTTGCCCTGCTCCGTGCCGGCAAAATACGGCGCCAGGTCGATGATGGGTACGTATTGCAGAGTCATGGTGAAGCACTCCTCTGACGCAAGGCTGAAACCTGAGCGCGCAGCCGATGGCGCTGGCGCTTCTCTTATTCATCTCGTCGCCACGCTTGCACGCCGGGGCAACGGTCTAGAAGCGAGCAGAAAGCATGCCACTCGACCGATTTACATAGGGATCAATGACTTAGCGTTCTAGCGAAGAATAAGCGGATCAAATGGTCCGGTTCGGAGCACTTGGTTTGTGCGCCAGGCTCGAAAAGCGGGCAATACCCCCAACATGCCGGCCGAAAGAAGCGGTGACCTTCAACCCGGCGGTCAGCAACTCACAGATCGTAGCCATTGAAATCAGCGGCTTCGACTTCGCCTCAGCGCATCGCCCGATAGTTGGGAGAGATCGACAGCTGGGCCGATGTTCATGGGAAGGTGCCAAGCGCAACAGGCGCGCAGGGCTTTTGCCCGAGTTACCTAGCTTACCGTTATAGGCTCTACGGGCTGGATGAGGGTCTTTCAAAGATTGCGGGTAGCAGACTGGATAAAAAGACTCAAGGACGATATAAAGCTGAGTAACTCACTTCTTGAGTTGGCTGACGAAATAAGAACACCGACAGAGAAAGTAATTATCTACTGCTATCGAAATAACGGCTACCCAAAAAGCCCACGCGGCTTACCGCGTGAATTATATGCAAAGGAATGATCGAATGCACTTTAAGAAGTTCAAGCAGCGCTTCATGGAAGAATGTAAAGCACATGAAAATGAAAACCTCTATACAACAGCCGGGTTATTTCACCGATTAATCGGATCCGAAAAATACTGGGATAAATACACCGAACGAGAAGCATCAATAGCTCGATTTGCAAAAGGCTGGATCACTCAGTTAATTGCAAGCGGTGAATTATCCAATCAACAAATATTCTCATACAAAACAGCCTTAGAAAACACAAACACCACATTAAAGAAAAGAATCGACTTCATCATCACCGTAACCACCGGGATTTCCGTAATCGGCCTTACAGACTTAAATTCATTCTTTATTCCGACTTTAGAAAACCCACCAAAATGGTTTTTAGCAGCAATTGCCTTAATAATTTCTCTTGCGTTGATTGAAGCAATAAAAATTCAACGTAAAATGGATTCCAATGAAAAGCTTGCAAGAGTCATTGGTGTTTGCATATAACACTGCGCTCAAATCGCTAAACTCGTTCGCGGGGATGGACTAAAGTCCGCCCCCTAGCTTCATTGTTAAGCACAAGAACCACGGTAAAGGACCATTATTAGATGCCAGAAATTGATGCAATGCTACTAATTGACGCCAACAAGTATCTGGACCTGTATCGAACAGATAAAGGTCGTAAGTTACTGGCACCTTTATCCGAACAAGCATCTCACATTTTTGTTACGCAGCAGATCGTTGATGAGGTGCAACGAAACAAGCTTCGTGCGGCAGCAGATTTCCTGCGAACGAAAAGCCAAGGCATGAAGCTTCACGGAATCAATGTTCCCGATCATTTCTCCGGATCCGAAAGTGGCAAGAATCAAGCGATCCTGGGCCAAATGAAGGATATCAATAAATCAGTAGTGGCAGTGAATGCTGAGATAGACAACCACACGAATGAGATAATGACACAAGTAGCTGAATCGAAAGATGAAGTATCGAAAGCTTTGGCTCCTATCTTTTCTAAAGCAGTTCAGGCCACACGCGATGAAATCAAACGGGCTCGAGAGCGAAAAGAAACCGGAAACCCTCCAGGAAAGGCAAATGATCCGCTTGGTGATGAAATCACATGGGAGCAGGTTCTCAGCCACTTCGCGGGTAAACGACGACTTTGGATTATTTCGCGAGACGGTGATTATGGCACCGCATTTGGAAAAGATTTCTTTCTAAACAGCTTCTTAAGTGCTGAGCTTGCCAAAATTAGTAATGATCCCATCGTGCACATATTTGAGGATTTAGTTGAGGGCCTGACGCATTTCGTCGAGACAACGAAAGTTAGCGCTACTATAAAGCTTAGTCCCGAAGAGCTAACAGAAATCGAAACAGAGGAAAAGTCATTACCTCCGGTAGACCCCACACGTTATCCGCCATCTTCATTTCAATCTCAGTTTTCCCAAGCTGAACTGCAGCGAATTAAGGAGGCAATGGCACCCGTCGCTGAGATGCAGTGGGTTATAGAGGCAATGAAACCCTCCGCTGAGATGCAGCAGGTTATGGAAGCAATGAAACCCTCCGCTGAGATGAAGCGGGTTATGGAAGCAATGAAACCCTCCGCTGAGATGCAGCGAGTTATGGAAGCAATGAAACCCTCCGCTGAGATTCAGCGGTTTATGGAAGCAATGAAACCCTCGCCTGAGATGCAGCGAGTTATGGAAGCAATGAGCCCTACCGCCGAGATGCTGCGGATTATGGAAGCAATGACACCTACCGATGAAATGCAACGAGTTATGAACGCATTGAAACCTTCAACCCTGAAGCCAAAGGATGGGGACGAATAGAACTTAATTCAAAAAAAGGGGCAGAGTTATTTCTATTAGTGGTAACACATGCCAATTCAATAAATCTTTCCCCGTTGTATCAACAAGCGGCACCGGGCGGACATCATGACCGCGGGCTGCTTCCGAGATGGCATCGCAATCGTTGCGGTCGGTCTTGTTACGGCGCCTATAAGGCGGAGACAATGCCGATGCAACAACACCACTCGTCGTCCCGCTCAAGCATCAAACGGCCCCCATAGTGAGCTGTGCCACAGGCTTCCTTTGCCCACTCGACGATCTGGATGACCTAGGTAACCTGGTAAACGGACCTGACCAAATCAACCGCTATACGTTTCATCACACCTCCCCCAGCGAACAGTCACCATAGTGCGACGAAGAAATGTGGTGCAGGGAGAGTCCATTACAGCCTTCAAACCGTTCGCTTCGCTCACTGGGACGGGCTAAAGCCCGCCCTTAACCAAACGTTAGGTTTTTGAGGTAAATTTTTGGTATCTCGGTACATTAAGCCTACAGAAATAGCACTGTTGTGGGGTCGAGCGGGCGGGGCCTGCTCGATCTGTAAGGTTGATCTCCTGAAAGATTTTCCGGAGTCTGGAAATGTAAATCTCGGAGAGCGAGCCCACATTATTCCATACAGTAAAAATGGTCCAAGAGGTGACGGTGCGTGTGGAGGTATAAATACGTACGATAACCTTATCCTTCTATGTGGTCACCACCACGCCGAGGTAGATAAGGCAGCTAGAGACTACCCTAGAGAAAAATTGCAAGAAATAAAACGAAAGCATGAGGATTGTGTTAGAAATTCAATTGCCAAGCTCGAGATGGACGAAACGCTGTCGAAAATGCTGTCTCGACTGAAGCTTGAAAGTGAACCCGAGTTAGTTCCTGTTTTATCCGTAGGCGGGGGGAGCTATCAATACTTTGGAAAAATCGTTCCAAGGTTCATCCAAAAAATCCTTGGTGGTTCATTCGGTCATCATAGAATTGATCTAGATCTAAAAAACATAGGTTCTAAGAAAGTAGACCGGGTGGTTCTTAAGCTTTGGCCAAAGCTAGAGACAATGCCGAACAATTTTACTTTCTCGACTGACATTCCTATCACTAAAACTTACATTCCATGTAACATTGAAAGGGAAATTTCTTGTGGACCATTTAACGCAGGTGAACTGAAGAGTGAATCTTGCATTTTCTATCTAAACTTTAAGTATGAAAGTATTAGCGATACTAATTTCAGAATGATATCCGGGATTGAATTCGATTACTTTCTGACTTGTGATGATGCCGCTCCTACAAAAGGGACGCTTAAGATAGTAAATGCTTAATTAAAACTGAATATTTAACAAGGTGACCAATGAAGCCAACTGCGCATTAGAAAGAATAAAACCAACAGCCCGTACTGATTACTCCGCCGTTCGGCGGGCTTTACGCTTTGCCAGTTGCAACTGAAACGTCGCTCCTGGCCAGATGGCCCAGCAAACTCCTAACAGCTTGTGCAGCTGATCCGCCCAAGTTTTCGGCGCTCGCCGCTGCCATCCCCACGCACCACATGGCGCAGATAGATGACAGGTACTGCCGCGGCGCGAGCGCTCTCCAGCAGTGCAGTGATTGGCCGGATGACTTCAGCTGTCGCCGGCACATAAAGCGCGCCATCTGGCTCGCAGAACACCTTCTGCATATCTACGACGATAACGGCGGTACGGCTGGGTTTCAGTGGCCAGGTGATCAGGGGCTTGCTCATGGTTCGGACTCCTTGCGCTGGAGCCGACGCGCTGTCAGCGCGGCCGAACCCCGTTGAGTATTAATGACTGCAAGCTCTGCAGCGCTTCTTCGAAGAATGCCGGGTCATCCAGCGTGCGCCCGGCGACAGCTTCGATCTGTACGCGGAAGTCGGCGTAGTGCTGAGTGGTGGCCCAGAGTGTGAAGATCAAATGATGCGGCTCGACGGGTGCCAGCTTGCCGGCGTCGATCCAGGCCTGGATCACCGCTACCTTGGTCTCAACAAGGTCACGCAAGGGCTGTTCCAACTCATTCAGCATCAGCGGCGCGCCCTGCATGATTTCCATGCAGAACAGGCGCGATTCGGCGGGGTGGTCGCGGGAGAGCTCAAGCTTGGCGCGCAGATAGCCCTTGATCGCCTCCACCGGGTCCTGCTCGGCGGAGAACGCCTGCAAAGGCCGTAGCCAGACCTCAAGCAACTGGCGCAGCACGCTGACGTACAGCTCTTCCTTACTGCCGAAGTAGTACAGCAGGTTGGTCTTGGAGACGTCGGCCTGGGTTGCAATCTGATCAAGGCTGGTGCCATGCAGTCCGAAGCGGGAAAACAGGCCGAGGGCTGCATCGATGATGCTGGTCCGCTTGCTTTCGATCATGCGCGTGCGGCGGTCAACTGCGCTGGCGCTGGGTTCGCGCGCGGCAGTGGTTTTGGCTTTAGCAGTCCTACTGGCGGTCAGGCGTCGGCGTGGTGGTACGGGGGTCTGGTCTGTCACAGCGCTACCGGTCGGGCTCAAACGGGCCGCTACTGTAGCGCGCACCGGTGCATGCGCGCACGAATGGCGACGGTCGAGGGCATTGTTGCTCAGTTTTTGAGCGTCGCCCCATACCCGCGCACAAACCAAGTGCTCTGATTCGGACCATTTGGTCCACCGTTTTCAGCGCGTTACCTGCAAGCGATTGATAGCAAAGCTAAAACCGAATCTGGCCTGCATCGTGCAAATGCATCTCTGTCCCTGCCCGACACGCTCGAGCAGCGCTTTCTAGCCATTGCGTACAGAGGTGCTTCCCATGGATGTTGGTGTTTTCATTCCGATCGGCAACAACGGCTGGCTCATTTCCGAAAATGCGCCGCAGTACATGCCGAGCTTCGAACTCAACAAGGCCATCGTGCAAAAGGCGGAGGGCTACGGTTTCGACTTTGCGCTGTCGATGATCAAGCTGCGCGGCTTTGGCGGTAAGACGGAGTTCTGGGAGCACAACCTGGAGTCCTTCACGCTGATGGCGGGCCTGGCGGCTGTCACCAGCAAGATCCAGCTGTTCGCTACCGCCGCCACCCTCACCCTGCCGCCGGCCATCGTTGCTCGTATGGCCTCGACCATCGACTCGATTTCCAATGGCCGCTTCGGTGTGAATCTGGTGACAGGCTGGCAAAAGCCCGAATACAGCCAGATGGGCATGTGGCCGGGGGATGAGTTCTTCGGCACGCGATACCAGTACCTCGGCGAATATGCCCAGGTGTTGCGCGACCTTTGGGAAACCGGGCGGAGCGATTTCAAGGGCGAGCACTTCCAGATGGAAGACTGCCGCGTCAGCCCCAAACCCCAGGCGGACATGAAGATCATCTGCGCGGGCTCTTCGGATGCCGGCATGGCCTTTTCCGCGCAGTACGCCGATTACAACTTTTGCTTCGGCAAGGGCGTAAACACGCCGACCGCCTTCGCGCCGGCCACGGAGCGGTTGCTCAAGGCCACCGAGAAAACTGGTCGTACTGTAACTTCCTGTGTGCTGTTCATGGTTATCGCCGATGAGACCGACGAAGCCGCCCGCGCCAAGTGGGAGCACTACAAGGCCGGCGTCGATCAGGAAGCCATCGCCTGGCTGGGCGAACAGGGCGCGGCGGACAAAACCTCCGGCAGCGACACCAACATCCGGCAGATGGCGGACCCGACCTCAGCCGTGAACATCAACATGGGCACGCTGGTCGGCTCCTACGCCAACGTCGCCAGGATGCTCGACGAAATCGCCACGGTGCCAGGCATGCAGGGAGTGATGCTGACCTTCGATGATTTCTTAGAGGGTATCGAGGCATTCGGTCAGAAGATCCAGCCGTTGATGCTGAGCCGTCGTCACATCGAGCCGCTGAAGGAGTCCGCCTGATGAACGCCGCGGAGCACTTTTCAGGCTACGGACTGAAGCCCGCCGGCGACGTGGTGAAACTGCCGGCGCGTCCGGAACCATTGGCTATGAGCGCCAGCGAGACGGCATTGATCGTGGTGGATATGCAGAACGCCTACTCCACCAAAGGCGGGTATCTGGATCTCGCCGGCTTCGATGTGTCGAGCACCGGGCCGGTGATCGAGAAGATCCTGCAGGCGCTGGCCGCCGCACGGGCAGCGGGCATTCAGGTGGTCTTCCTGCAGAACGGCTGGGACGCCCAGTACGTTGAGGCCGGCGGTCCGGGTTCGCCCAATTGGCACAAATCCAACGCCCTGAAGACCATGCGAAAGCGCCCCGAGCTGGGCGGCACATTGCTGGCGAAGGGCGGCTGGGACTATCAGTTGGTGGATGAACTGACGCCGCAGCCCGGCGACATCGTGGTGCCCAAGCCGCGCTACAGCGGGTTCTTCAACTCGCATCTGGACAGCACCCTGCGCGCCCGTGGAATCCGCAATCTGGTGTTCACTGGCATTGCCACCAATGTGTGCGTGGAATCGACGCTACGCGATGGCTTCCACCTCGAATATTTCGGCGTGGTGCTGGCCGATGCAACCCATCAGGCCGGACCGGAGTTCGCCCAGCAGGCAGCGCTGTACAACATCGAGACGTTCTTTGGCTGGGTCTCCAGCGTGGACGATTTCTGCAGCACCTTCGCCCAGGTCGAAGCTACCGCCACTGCTTCTTGATTCATAACGACAGTGCCGCATCGCAGCGGCCCCAGACATCGCCTTGCAAGGAATCAACGACATGCCCAAGCAATCCATCATCCCCGCCGGCTCCGGCAAACCGCTCGCGCCCTACGTCCCCGGCTCTATGGCCGATGGCGTGGTCTACGTTTCCGGCACCCTGCCCTTCGACAAGGACAACAACGTGGTCCACGTCGGCGACGCCGCTGCGCAGACCCGCCACGTGCTGGAAACCATCAAGGGTGTGGTCGAGGCCGCTGGCGGCAGCATGGACGACGTCACCTTCAACATGATCATGCTCACCGACTGGGCCAACTACGCGAAGGTCAATGAGGTGTATGCCGAGTACTTCCCCGGCGAGAAGCCCGCGCGTTACTGCATCCAGTGCGGTCTGGTGAAGCCTGACGCGCTGATCGAGATCGCCAGCATCGCGCACGTCGGGAAATAGCGGCGTCACCTGATCCTCGCGGAGGGATGCACATGCATTACGAAATCCACGGTCGCCTCGAAGCCGACGCCCCGACACTGGTGATGAGTTCTGGCCTCGGCGGCGCCGGGGCGTTCTGGTCGCCGCAGCTGCCGGTCCTCACGCAACAGTACCGTGTGCTGATCTACGACCAGTTGGGCACCAGCAAGAGCCCGGCACATCTGCCGGATGGCTATTCCATAGAGTCCATGGCGGTCGAACTGCTGGAACTGCTCGACAGCCTGCGGATTCGCCAGTGTCATTTCGTCGGCCATGCGCTGGGCGGATTGGTAGGCCTGCAGCTGGCGCTCTTGCGCCCGCAAATGCTGCAGAGCCAGGTGCTGGTTAACGCCTGGAGTAGCCCGAACCCGCACAGCGCGCGCTGTTTCGCGGTGCGGCAGAACTTGCTGCGTGATAGCGGCCCGGCCGCCTATGTGCAGGCGCAATCGCTTTTCCTCTACCCGCCGGACTGGATCGCCGCCAACAGCGAAAAGCTCGCCCGCGACGATGCCCATGCCCTGGCGCACTTCCCGCCAACCGCAAATTTGCTGCGACGGATCGGTGCACTGCTGGCCTTCGATATCGAAGCCGAGCTTGCCTCCATCAGGACGCCAACCCTGCTGATCGCCAACCGCGACGACATGCTGGTGCCCTGGAATCGCTCGCAGCACATGGCAGACGTTATGCCCAATGCGCGGCTGCAACTGCTGGAATACGGCGGCCATGCGTCAAGCGTCAGCGATAGCGAACCCTTCAATCAAATCCTGCTGGGCTACCTGGCCGAGCAATGCCGGGCCGCGGCAGCCTGAGGAAACGAACCTATGTCCACACCCATCGATTCGCAGGCCCTCGCCGCGCTGTTCAGCGAGGGGCGCACCCACAGCACCTGGCTGGACCGGCCAGTGCCGGATGCGCTGTTGGAGAAACTCTACGCGCAGGTCAGCCTTGGCCCGACCGCAGTCAACAGCTGCCCGGGGCGCTTCGTCTTCGTACGCACGCCAGAGGGCAAGCAAAAGCTTGCGCCCTGTTTGTCCAAAGGCAATCTGGAAAAGACCATGAGCGCACCGGTCACGGTCATCGTCGCTTATGACGAGGACTTCCCGGACACCCTGCCCGAGCTGTTCCCCTTCGCCGACGCTCGCAGCTGGTATGCCGGCCAGCCGGCGCTGATTACCGAAAACGCCCTTCGCAACAGCTCCATGCAGGCCGGCTATCTGATCCTCGCCGCACGCGCCCTAGGCCTCGACTGCGGTCCGATGTCCGGCTTCGATGCCAAGATGCTGGACGAAGCCTTTTTCAGCGGGACGAGCTGGAAATCCAATCTCTTGATCAACCTTGGCCATGGCGACACGAGCGCGTTGCGCGACCGCCTGCCGCGTCTTCCCTTTGAACGGGCTTGCGTCCTTGCCTGATGGAGAACCGACCATGCAACTGGCTCAACTCGAATGCGCAACCAACCTCACCCCACCGGTATTGAAGCAGGACTACCGCGACGCCATGGCACGTCTGGCCGCCGCGGTTAACGTGGTCACCACTGATGGTCCCAGTGGTCGCGCAGGCTTTACCGCGACCGCGGTGTGCAGCGTCACCGACGAACCGCCTACCTTGCTGGTGTGCCTGAATCGCAGCGCTTCAGCTCACCCGGCCGTGATCGGCAACGGCATCCTTTGCATCAATACGCTCAGTTGCGATCAGCAGGCATTGTCGAACCTGTTTGGCGGGAAGACACCCATGGCCGAACGCTTCGCGGCAGCCGGTTGGTCGACCTGGGCCACTGGCGCGCCCGTACTCGATGATGCCGCTGCGTCCTTCGACTGTCGAATCAGCCAGATCAACAGCGTTGGTACCCACGACATCCTCTGCTGCGAGGTGCTAGCCCTTCGACGCCGCGACAGGGCCGACGGACTGGTTTACTTCGATCGTGATTACCACGGGGTGTGCGCCGCGATTTGAGTTTCAGCATTCGTTAAGACGCGTGAACTCAGGCGGGCGTGTGCGGAATGACGTTTTTGGATGCGCCAGCCACGTCGTAAACCAACGCACCTTAGTCCTTAGCCTCTCAGATGGCTTCCCCAAGCGCCTCGAGCAGCATGGCGATCTTCTGCTCGTTTCGCTTGTAGTAGGTCCAGGGGCCGATGCGTTGCGAGGTCACCAGCTGCGCACGCTGGAGCGCGGCAAGGTAGTTCGAGACGGTTGATTGGGACAGCCCTACCCGCTCCTGGATGATGCTGACGCAGACGCCCAGCTGCTCGGGATCGGCTTCCTGCTCTGGGAAGTTGGTCTTCGGGTCTTTCAGCAGGGTAAGGATGGCCAGGCGGGTGGGGTTGTCCAACGCCTTCAGCGCTTCACTGACGTCTATGTTCATATTCGCCGCGGGTAGTGGGTTTTCGCGATCTTACGATACTTCGGTCCGGATCGCTGCGTGCCCGGTGATGGCGGGCACGCAGCAGTCGCTCAGGCCAGGTGCGCCGGGTAGTCGGTGTACCCCCTGTCAGTGCCGCCGTACATGCTGTTCGGGTCCAGCGTGTTCATCGGCCAGCCATTGGCGATGCGCGCGGGCAGGTCGGGGTTGGCGATGAACGGACGGCCGAACGCAATGAGGTCGGCCCATCCGGCTTCGATTGCCGCCGCGGCGCGCTCGGGGGTGTACCTGCCGGCGTAGATGATCTTGCCGCTGAATGCTTCACGGACCGCCTTGCGGAAGCTGTCAGGCAGCTCAGGCGCGCTGTCCCAGTCGGCTTCTGCCAGGGACAGGTAGGCCACGCCGGCTTCCTCCAAACACTTGACCGCCTCGACGTAGGTTTTCTGCGGATCATCTTCGACAAGGCCGAGATAAACGCGCTCCTCATCCGTGCTAGCAAACAACGGCGCAAAGCGAACGCCCATCCGATCGGCGCCGATGGCATCGGCGATAGCCTGAACAATTTCGCGTAGAAAGCGCAGGCGGTTTTGCAATGAGCCGCCATATTCGTCAGTTCGGGTATTGGTGTGAGCCGAGATGAACTGGTTGACCAGATAGCCGTTGGCGCAGTGA